>Ga0256833_1003556_pt1 | contig 10630 bp, 7 predicted proteins | sample 356284metaG_FD_190535 | JGI IMG/M metagenome (GOLD analysis project Ga0256833, IMG submission 190535) | Hydrothermal vent microbial communities from Mid Atlantic Ridge, Atlantic Ocean - 356-284 | ecosystem: Environmental > Aquatic > Marine > Hydrothermal vents | place: Atlantic Ocean: Mid...
TGGTTATGCCAGGCGATAACGTTACAGTTGAAGTTAAACTGATTGCGCCAATCGCAATGGAAGAAGGATTGCGGTTTGCAGTACGTGAAGGTGGACGCACAGTGGGTGCGGGTGTTGTTGCTTCAATCATTGAATAAATAAAAGAGCTGGTGTATAATCACCAGCTCATTCGGTTTTCTGAATAGGTCAGTGGCTCAATTGGTAGAGCAGCGGTCTCCAAAACCGCAGGTTGGGGGTTCGAGTCCCTCCTGGCCTGCCATTCAGATATTTCTGTAATTCACTCCAAGTAATCTAAATGAACGCACAGGCAGAAGAGGCGGCAGGGTCGTCAGCACTTGATGTTGTTAAGCAGGTTTTGGCAGCAATCTTGGTTGTTGGTGGAATAGTCGCTTTTTATTATTATTCTGAATTATCCTTGCTTTACCGGGTACTTGCATTGGTGGCGGTGATGCTTGTTGCAGCAGGCATGTTTCTGACAACTGCTGTAGGGAAGCGATTGTGGGCTTTTGTGTTGGAAGCAAAGCAAGAGGTCAGAAAAGTTGTGTGGCCTACCCGTGAGGAAACAATAAGGACTACTCTGTTGGTTTTTGGAATGGTGTTTCTTGTGGGGTTAATTTTATGGTTGCTGGATATGTTTTTGTTTTGGGGTGTGAAGTTGTTGACCGGCCAGGGAGGTTAGGGTAATGGCATTGCGATGGTATGTGGTTCATGCCTATTCAAATTTCGAAAACAAAGTTAAGCAGGCTCTTGAGGAAAGAATAGAGCGTGAAGGACTGCAACAGTATTTTGGAAAAATTTTGGTTCCTACAGAAGAAGTTGTAGAAATTAAAATGGGTCAGCAGAGAAAGAGCGAAAGAAAGTTTTTTCCTGGCTATGTGTTGGTCCAAATGGAATTGACAGATGAAACCTGGCATTTGGTAAGAAATGTACCTAGAGTTCTTGGGTTTATAGGTGGAACATCTGACAGACCTGCTCCTATATCAGATAAAGAAGCAAGTGCTATTTTGAATAGAGTGGAGGAAGGGGTTAATAAGCCTCGGCCTAAGGTTCTATTTGAAGTGGGTGAGGTTGTCAGAATAATTGATGGGCCATTTAAAGATTTTAACGGAAGTATTGAAGAGGTCAATTACGAAAAAAATATGCTGAAGGTCTCAGTATTGATTTTTGGGCGCTCCACTTCTGTGGAACTTGATTTTGAGCAGGTTGAAAAGCTTTAATAATTAAATAGTATTCGTATATCTCCGTTCTTTTTAAGTGCGGAGATTTTTGTGTTTTGGGGAGCTGAAAGGCGCTTGACCCATTTGGAGTGAATATGGCTAAAAAAATAGACGCATATATTAAGTTGCAAGTAAAAGCCGGTGAGGCAAATCCTAGTCCTCCCGTTGGTCCGGCTTTGGGTCAGCATGGTTTGAATATCATGGAGTTTTGCAAAGCATTTAATGCGAAAACTCAGGATGTTGAAAAAGGTTTACCTATTCCTGTGGTAATTACCGTATATAGTGACAAGAGTTTTACTTTTATCACTAAAACACCTCCTGCATCCGTGTTGTTGTTGAAAGCGGTTGGGGTGGCGAAAGGAAGTAGTACGCCAAATACGGTTAAAATAGGAACCGTAACCCGTGCGCAATTGGAAGAAATTGCTAATGTTAAGATGCAGGATTTAAATGCGGCGGATATGGATGCGGCGGTTAGAATTATTGCAGGTAGTGCCCGTAGCATGGGGCTTGATGTGGAGGGCGTGTAAATGGCCAAGTTATCTAAGAAAGCCAAGTTAATCAAGGAAAAAGTTGACACTAACAAGCAGTATCCGATCGCTGAGGCGGTTTCATTATTAAAGGAATTTGCTACGGATAAATTTGATGAATCGGTAGATGTTAGTGTTAATTTGGGTGTTGATCCAAGAAAATCTGATCAGAATGTCAGAGGTGCATCGGTTTTACCAAATGGTACTGGGAAGACTGTTAGAGTAGCTGTATTTACTCAAGGTCCAAATGCTGATGCGGCAAAAGAAGCTGGAGCTGATATTGTCGGAATGGAAGATTTGGCTGAGCAGGTTAAAAAAGGCGAAATGGATTTTGATGTTGTTATTGCATCACCGGATGCAATGCGTGTTGTGGGTCAGTTAGGCCAAATCTTGGGACCAAGAGGCTTGATGCCAAATCCAAAGGTTGGAACGGTAACGCCCGATGTGGCAACGGCAGTTAAAAATGCAAAAGCTGGACAGGTAAGATATAGAACAGATAAAGCCGGTATCATTCATTGTTCGGTTGGAAAAGTATCTTTTGATGAGAAGGCATTAAAAGAAAATCTGGAATTTCTGATTGCTGATTTGAAAAAAGCCAAACCGACGGCAGCAAAAGGGGTTTATTTAAAGAAAATCTCTCTGTCTTCTACAATGGGACCTGGGCTTTGCATAGATCAATCAAGCATTGAGGCTTAGTAATTCTGGCAGCATAAATGCTGCCAGGGTGTTTGACGATAGGTTGCTGGTTTAGTGGCAACTGTCAAAGACCGTAGGGGTTGAAAGACTTAATAATCCTACGCAGACGGAAGCTTTGACCGGTTTATAACTGGTAAAGGTCCGTATAGGGGTATCCTAGGATACAATTTAAAAAGTTCCGGGAATAAAGTCCTGGGAAAAGACCGGAGGTAAACTGTGGCATTAAAATTAGATGACAAAAAAAGCGTCGTCGAAGAAGTTGCTGCAATCGCCGCCAAAGCTCATTCTGCTGTTGCGGCAGAATATCGCGGATTGACCGTAACCGAGTTAACTGAGTTACGTAAAAAAGCGAGAGAGACTGGCGTTTATCTGCGTGTGGTGAAAAATACATTAGCAAAACGTGCAGTAGAAGGTACTGAATTTGAATGTATGAAAGATGGACTGGTAGGTCCACTTATTCTTGCATTTTCAATTGAAGATCCTGGCTGTGCTGCCCGCTTAGTTGATGAGTTTTCCAAAGATCATGACAAATTGATTCCCAAACTGGTTGCTATTGGCGGTCAGATGTATGATGCATCTGAATTGAAACGTCTTGCTGCATTGCCAACTTATGATCAGGCTATCAGTATGCTGATGTCTGTAATGAAGGCTCCAGTTGAGAAATTTGTACGTACTTTGGCAGAACCTCACGCAAAATTAGTGCGTACAGTGGCTGCGATTAAAGATCAGAAAGAAGCTGCATAAGTTTCTTTGAACCAGTTATTAACCAGAAATCATTAGAGGAAAAACAAATGGCACTTTCACAAGACGAAATCTTGGAAGCGATCTCAAACATGAGTGTAATGGAGGTCGTTGATTTGATCTCTGCAATGGAAGAAAAATTTGGCGTATCTGCTGCTGCAGCTGTTGCTGTTGCAGCTCCTGCAGCTGGCGGTGATGCCGGTGGCGCTGCTGAAAAAACAGAATTCGATGTTGTTATGACATCTTTCGGTTCGAACAAAGTAGCGGCAATTAAAGCAGTTCGTGCAATTACAGGTTTAGGTCTGAAAGAAGCGAAAGAAGCTGTAGAAAGTGCACCGACTGTTGTAAAAGAAGGTGTAAGTAAAGACGAAGCAGAAGAAGTGAAAAAAGCACTGGAAGAAGCTGGTGCACAAGTTGAAATTAAATAATATTTGATTCGACTCGGGCTTAAAAGCCCATCTCACGAGGGCTGGTGGCATATTTTGCCGCCGGCCTTTTGCTGTTTACATGAGGTAGACAGTAGTAAATAATCTTTGACGAAAAGGTATGATAGCAATATGGCCTATTCTTTTACCGAAAAAAAGCGTATCCGTAATAATTTTGGGAAAAGTACAGAAGTACTTGAGGTTCCCTATCTTTTAGCCACTCAAATCAACTCATATGCAAATTTTTTGCAGGCAGGTGTAGCACCTGATAAAAGAGAAAACAAAGGATTGCATGCTGCATTTTTAGGTGTTTTCCCGATAGTGAGTCATTCGGGTTATGCAGTTTTGGAGTATGTTAAATACAGGCTGGGAGAACCTACTTTTGATGTAAAAGAATGTCAACAACGAGGTGCAACCTATGCTGCGCCACTTAGAGTGTTAGTGCGCTTGGTTATCTATGATAAAGATGCGCCTGCCAGTGCCAAAGTTGTCAAAGATATAAGAGAACAAGAAGTTTACATGGGCGAATTGCCCCTTATGACAGATAACGGAACATTCGTCATTAATGGTACTGAAAGGGTAATCGTTTCCCAGTTGCATAGGTCGCCGGGTGTATTTTTTGATCATGATAAAGGCAAGACACATTCCTCTGGGAAGTTGTTGTTTAATGCACGTGTAATTCCCTCTCGTGGTTCATGGCTGGATTTTGAATTTGATCATAAAGATGCTGTTTATGTAAGGATTGATAGACGCAGAAAAATCCCTGCGACGGTTTTGCTGCGTGCTTTGGGTTACGATAACGAAGAAATGATCAAAATTTTCTTCGAAACCAACAAATTCAAACTTTCAGAAGATAAAATCATTTTTGAATTGGTTGCAGAGCGTCTCCGTGGAGAGATGGCCCAATTCGATATCAAACATGATGGCAAGGTTATTGTTGAGGAAGGGCGACGGATTACCGCTAAACATATTCGTCAGCTTGACAAGGCGAATGTTAAAGAAATTGAAGTACCTAAAGAATATTTATATGGCAAAATCCTTGCGCATAATATTGTTGATGAAGAAACCGGCGAGTTGATAGCCAATGTCAATGATGAATTGACAGAAGAACTCGTCGATAAACTTATTGAGGCGGGTATTAGCGAAATTGAAACATTGTATGTGAATGATTTGGACCGAGGTCCATATATTTCCAATGCAATGACTTTGGATTCCACCACAAACCGGCTTGAAGCCTTGGTGGAAATCTACCGTATGATGCGTCCGGGCGAGCCTCCTACCAAAGAATCGGCAGAAAACTTATTTGAAAATCTTTTCTTTACAGAAGATCGATATGATTTGTCTGCGGTAGGCAGAATGAAATTTAATCGTCGTTTGGGGCGGGAAGAAATTGAAGGACCGGGAACATTAAGTAAAGAAGATATTATTGATGTTCTGAAAGAGTTGATAAATATTCGTAACGGTAACGGAACGGTCGATGATATTGATCATTTGGGTAACCGACGGGTTCGTTCGGTTGGGGAAATGATTGAAAATCAGTTCAGAGTAGGACTTGTCAGGGTGGAAAGAGCGGTTCGTGAGCGCTTAACCCTGGCTGATTCTGAAGGCTATATGCCGCAGGAAATTATCAATGCTAAACCTGTATCTGCCTCGGTCAAAGAATTTTTTGGCTCGAGCCAGTTATCGCAATTTATGGATCAGAATAATCCATTGTCACAGGTTACTCATAAACGTCGTGTTTCCGCCTTAGGGCCGGGTGGTTTGGCTCGTGAGCGGGCAGGATTTGAGGTGCGTGATGTTCATACCACTCACTATGGTCGTGTGTGTCCTATTGAAACACCTGAGGGACCTAATATCGGCTTGATTAATTCGCTGTCGGTCTATGCGCGGACGAATGAATATGGTTTTCTGGAAACACCTTACAGAAGAGTTGAAAATGGCAAGGTAACGGGGCAAATTGATTACTTATCAGCGATTGAGGATGGTGAGTATGTCATTGCACAGGCTAGTGTTGAGATTGATGAAAATGGCAAGCTGGTAGAAGGATTGGTTTCTTGTCGTTATAAAGATGAGTTTACGCTGGCTTCTTCTGAAGATGTACAGTATATGGATGTGTCATCTAAACAGATTGTCTCGGTTGCGGCATCAATTATTCCATTCCTGGAGCATGATGATGCAAACCGCGCGCTGATGGGTTCAAACATGCAACGCCAGGCCGTACCAACTTTGCGTGCTGAAAAGCCGCTTGTAGGAACGGGTATGGAACGGGTGGTTGCGAAGGACTCAGGTGTAACCGTAGTTGCCTCTCGTGGTGGAATCATTGAAACAGTAGATGCTGCACGCATAGTGGTTCGTGTCAATGACGATGAAACTGTCGAGGGGGTTCCTGGGGTTGATATTTACAACTTAACAAAATATACCCGCTCAAATCAGAATACCTGCATTAATCAGAAACCATTAGTCAGACCGGGAGATACGGTTAATAAAGGTGATATTCTGGCTGACGGCCCGTCCACAGACATTGGAGAGCTGGCTTTGGGGCAAAATATGCGCATCGCATTTATGCCTTGGAATGGATACAACTTTGAGGATTCCATATTGGTTTCTGAGCGGGTTGTTAAGGAAGACAGGTTTACAACGATTCATATTGAAGAAAAAACCTGTGTGGCCCGCGAAACAAAACACAGTCCGGAAGAAATCACCGCTGATATTCCTAATGTAAGCGAGGAGGCTTTGTCCAAGCTGGATGAGTCTGGAATTGTATATGTGGGTGCCGAAGTTAAGGGCGGTGATATTCTGGTTGGAAAGGTTACGCCGAAAGGTGAAACTCAGCTGACACCAGAAGAAAAATTACTGCGTGCAATTTTTGGAGAAAAGGCGGCTGACGTTAAGGATACTTCCTTGCGTGTTCCTAATGGAGTGCGTGGAACGGTTATTGATGTTCAGGTTTTTACCCGTGATGGAGTGAAAAAAGACAAGCGTGCGCTTGAAATTGAAGAGGAAGAAATTAAACGCTACAGAAAAGACATTGATGATCAGTTAAAAATTGTCGAGCAGGATATTTATAATCGTGTAGCGGATTTATTGATAGGGAAGACAGCTGAAAAGGGTCCTGAGGGGCTGAAAAAAGGCGATGAAATTTCCAAGTATTATCTGAATCAGTTGAAGCATTCTGATTGGTTGAAAATCAAGACTCAGGATGAGGAAGTTAATTTACAACTGGAAAAAGTAGCTGAACAGATAGAGCAGCAGCGCAAAGAATTTGATGAAAAATTTGAGAAAAAGCGCAACAAAATCACAATGGGCGATGACTTGGCTCCAGGTGTTTTGAAAATGGTCAAAGTTTATCTGGCTGTGAAGAAACGTATTCAGCCAGGCGATAAGATGGCGGGCCGTCATGGAAACAAAGGGGTTATTTCACAGATTGTCCCAATCGAGGATATGCCTTATACGGAAGATGGTGAGCCAGTTGATATTTTATTAAATCCATTAGGTGTGCCATCGCGGATGAATGTGGGGCAGGTTCTGGAAACGCATTTGGGATGGGCTGCTAAAGGTCTGGGAATTAAAATCGGCAAAATGCTGGAAGCAAAAGCCCAGGTAGCTAAAATCCGTGAATTTCTAGATCAAATTTATAATAGCAGTGGTAAAAAGGAAGAACTGGATACCTTCACGGATGAAGAGATTTTGGAGTTGGCGCGTAATCTTGTTGGTGGAGTGCCTATGGCGACTCCGGTATTTGATGGAGCCAAGGAAGAAGAAATTAGAGCGATGTTAAGGCTGGCAGATTTGCCGGAAAGTGGACAAACCACGCTGTATGATGGATTAACCGGAGAAGCTTTTGAACGAAAAGTGACGGTCGGTTATATGTATATGCTGAAACTGAACCATTTGGTGGATGATAAGATGCATGCAAGGTCAACCGGGCCATATAGTCTGGTAACACAGCAGCCATTAGGTGGTAAGGCGCAGTTTGGAGGTCAGCGATTTGGAGAGATGGAAGTCTGGGCGCTTGAAGCTTATGGTGCGGCCTATACATTGCAGGAAATGTTAACCGTCAAGTCTGACGATGTTACAGGCAGAACCAGAATGTACAAGAATATTGTGGATGGTAATCTGACAATGGAAGCCGGTATGCCGGAATCATTTAACGTATTGATTAAGGAAATACGTTCATTGGGTGTCAATATAGAATTGGAACAGGATTGATCTGTTGTTGATTCAGTTGAGGATTCCGGATATTAACAGCTTGCAATTAGAGAGGATAAGCTCTTGAAAGATTTAATGAATTTCTTAAAACGTCAAGGTCGTAATGATGACTTTGATATGATTCGAATTGGTTTGGCTTCACCTGACATGATACGGTCATGGTCATACGGTGAGGTAAAAAAACCTGAAACAATTAATTATCGTACATTCAAACCGGAACGTGATGGTTTATTTTGTGCCAAGATTTTTGGTCCCGTCAGTGACTATGAGTGCCTGTGCGGGAAATATAAAAGATTAAAATACCGGGGCGTGATTTGTGAGAAGTGTGGTGTTGAAGTTACGCTTTCTAAAGTACGACGTGAGCGGATGGGGCATATTGATTTAGCCAGCCCGGTGGCTCATATCTGGTTTTTGAAATCCTTGCCTTCAAGAATTGCATTGTTGCTTGATATGACCCTGCGGAGTATCGAGCGGGTTTTATATTTCGAATCATTTGTCGTATTAGATCCGGGTATGACGCCTCTGGAAAGAGGTCAGTTATTAACGGATGATGAGTATCTTGAGGCCTTGGAAGAACATGGTGATGACTTTGATGCCAAAATGGGTGCGGAAGCAGTTTATGATCTTCTGAAGTCAATTGATTTGAAAGAGGAAGTCAGGACGTTGCGTGAAGAAATCAATGCAACCAACTCTGAAACCAAAATCAAGAAATTTACCAAACGCTTGAAAGTCATTGAATCGTTATTGCACTCAAATAATCGTCCGGAATGGATGATTATGAAGGTGCTACCGGTTCTTCCGCCAGAGCTGCGTCCATTGGTTCCACTTGATGGTGGACGTTTTGCCACATCAGATTTAAACGATTTATACAGACGAGTCATAAATCGTAATAATCGTTTAAATAGATTACTGGATTTAAATGCGCCAGACATCATTGTCCGTAACGAAAAAAGAATGCTTCAGGAATCGGTTGATGCATTATTGGATAATGGTCGCCGAGGGCGTGCTATAACAGGAACCAATCGTCGGCCATTAAAGTCTCTGGCGGACATGATTAAAGGCAAGCAAGGTCGTTTCAGACAGAACTTGTTGGGTAAGCGTGTGGATTATTCCGGACGTTCGGTGATTGTTGTAGGTCCTACTTTAAGGCTGCATCAATGCGGTTTACCAAAAAAAATGGCCTTGGAGTTGTTTAAACCATTTATCTATAGCAAGCTCCAATTACGTGGATTGGCAACAACCATCAAAGCGGCTAAGAAAATGGTTGAACGTGAAGGTGCCGAAGTTTGGGATATTCTCGAAGAAGTGGTTCGTGAACATCCGATTTTGTTAAATCGTGCGCCAACACTGCATAGACTGGGAATTCAAGCATTTGAGCCAACTTTGATTGAAGGCAAGGCAATTCAATTACATCCATTGGTATGTAGTGCGTTTAATGCTGATTTCGATGGCGACCAGATGGCGGTTCATATTCCACTGTCCATCGAAGCGCAATTGGAAGCGCGTACATTGATGATGGCCACGAATAATATTTTGTCACCGGCTAATGGTGAGCCGGTAATTAATCCCTCACAGGACGTGGTGTTGGGCTTGTATTATATTAGTCGTGAAAAGATTAATGCCAAAGGTGAAGGTTCATTCTTTGCCAGCGTGGATGAAGTGGTTAAAGCACTGGATAACCGTGCAGTTGAATTGCAGACTAAAATTCAATTGCGCGTCAAAGAAAAGGTTCTTTTGGATAATGGAGAAACCGAAGAACGAGTGTCGCGACAGGAAACTGTTGTTGGGCGAGCGCTGATTTGGGATATCGTTCCTAAAGGTATGCCTTTTGAAGTGGTTAATATTGATATGACAAAAAAGAATATATCAAAATTAATCAACTTCAGTTATCGCTATCTAGGCATTAAAGATACTGTCATTCTTGCTGATAAATTGATGTATCTTGGTTTTAAGTATGCTACTCGATCCGGTGTTTCCTTTGGTATTGAGGATATGGCTATTCCTGAGCAAAAAGCAGAAATAATCAGGAAGGCTGAGGCTGAAGTCAGAGAGATTCAAAGCCAGTATGCATCGGGTCTGGTAACAGACGGTGAGCGATATAATAAGGTCATTGATATTTGGTCGCATGCGAATGAATTAGTCGCCAAAGTTATGATGGATGGCCTGGGTGAAGATGAAGTTGTTGATGCGGAAGGAAACAAGGTCAAGCAGAAATCATTTAACTCTATTTTTATGATGGCTGAGTCAGGTGCCCGGGGATCCGCGGCACAGATCAGGCAGCTAGCCGGTATGAGGGGATTGATGGCAAAGCCGGATGGCTCCATTATTGAAACTCCCATCACCGCAAACTTTCGGGAAGGTCTGGATGTATTGCAGTACTTTATTTCAACTCATGGTGCCAGAAAAGGTCTTGCGGATACAGCATTAAAAACAGCAAACTCGGGTTATCTGACTCGTCGCTTGGTCGATGTTGGGCAGGATCTGGTTATTTCTGAACAGGACTGTGGAACGGTAAATGGAATAACCTTGTCACCGATTATTGAAGGTGGAGATGTTGTTGAGCCTTTATCTGAAAGAGTCTTGGGGCGTGTGGTTATTGATGATGTCACTGATGCTAAAGGTGAAAAGGTTGTAATTCCGAGTGGGACCATGATTGATGAAAATCTGGTCACTGTTCTGGAGGAAAATGGCGTTGATCAGTTACTGGTTCGTTCAATTATTACCTGTGAAACAAGGCATGGTGTCTGTGCTAAATGTTATGGACGTGATTTAGGGCGCGGACATCTGGTAAATATTGGTGAGGCAGTGGGTGTTG
>Ga0256833_1003557_pt1 | contig 10630 bp, 9 predicted proteins | sample 356284metaG_FD_190535 | JGI IMG/M metagenome (GOLD analysis project Ga0256833, IMG submission 190535) | Hydrothermal vent microbial communities from Mid Atlantic Ridge, Atlantic Ocean - 356-284 | ecosystem: Environmental > Aquatic > Marine > Hydrothermal vents | place: Atlantic Ocean: Mid...
GGTCGTTAAGCCCTCCAGGGCCGATGGTACTGCCGGGTTACCCCGGTGGGAGAGTAGGTCGGTGCCCGGGTAATAATTTTAAGAGAAAAGCCCGGCTGAAAACTCAGCCGGGCTTTCTTATTTTTAATTTAAGCCCTGAGCTTCAGAAGAAAAATTACACCAGAGAAAAACATACATATCCAGATTAAAGGTTGAAGGATAAGAGGAGAGAGATAGCCTACGTCCGCCAGATTTTTACCGAGAAAAAATATTCCCAGGACAGAGGCGATAATAATTACGCCTGAAGTGATTCCCTTTCCGAGGGCCTGTTTGCCCCGTTGCAATAAAAGAGCGGGTAAAGACCAAAGAATTAGAACAGGGGCCAGAAGGGGATAAAACACCCGGTAAGCAATCTCGCTTTCAGCAGCCAAAGCTGGCAGTTCTGCTTTTAGAAGAAAATTTCTCTGATCCCATAGATCTTTAAGAGATTGTAAACGGGGGGTCCTCTTTACTACCAATACAGTTTCCGGAGAAAATTCAAGCCGCATCGCTTTTTCTTCAAACCAGCTGGGGGGCCTTTCTTTATCCTTAAGAATGCCTTTTCTGAAAGACCATTTTTTTTCCTTAAAGAAGGCTTCTTTTGCCCATATGATTTGCACCGGTAATCCCTGAGAATCTACTTTAGCGTAAACCACATCTTTGAGCCGTCTTACATCATTTGAGGTTACCTGGCCAATTAAGAAGGAATCAATTCCGCGAAAATAGAGTTTACCCTTTACGAGTAATCCTTTGGGCTCTTTGTGCCGAATACGGGTTTCCCAAAAAAATCGGGCTTCGTAAGCACTTTTCGGAAGGACCATCTCCAGACCTCCAAGAAAGAAGATGGTCAATAAAAGCGAAGTCCAGACATAAGGCCAGATAATTTTACGCGGGGAAAACCCGAGTGTTCTCAAGGCCAGAAGTTCTCCTCCGCGGGCCAGGAAGGCAAAGGCCAGTAAAGCTGCCAGACTCAAGGCCAGGGGCCAGAGATCCAAAAAAATTTCCGGAAGACGCAAAAAGAGATAGACACAAAGATAATAAACGGGAGCTTTGGCTCTGGTTACATTGTCCAGTTTATCAAAAAATTCTACCAGAGAATAAATCCCCACTAAGAGGGGTAAGAGGAGGGTTGCACTCAGGAAGAAAGACTTCAGAAGATATTTTAAATAGAGCTTCATTTTCCGCGACCAATTTTCCCTTTCTGGAAGGCGATATTAAGTATCAAGGCTACAGCTGCCAGAAAGACATTGGGTAAGGAAAGCGCCAGGGGAGGAGATAAGGCCCCTGCCTGAGCAAGAGAAGAGGCCCCGGATTGCAAAAAGTAATAGACCAAATAAACGAAGACCGCGAGGAAAAAGGCTGCTCCTTTGCCAGAAGCCCTGACCATGGCCCCCAGTGGCGCCCCTATCAACGGCAAAAGAAAGGCTGCCCAGGGGAATGCAAGCCTTTGATAATATTCGGTGAGATAATAAAGATGCTTTTTGTGCCCGGGGGGATAACGGGCTGCCAGGGTTTTTAGCTCTTTAAGTGTCATTTCTCCCCGACTGCGTCTTCTCGTTTTTTCGAGCTTTTTGACGTCCAGACGATATACATATTCTTCAAATTCCATTTCCTGTATTTTCTGGAGATCTTTGCTTACCAGGTGCAGATTTCCCTCAAAAAGATGAAATTCTATACGTCCTGGTTTGGTAAGTAACTTCCCCCGGCGGGCAAAAATCAGCCCTCTTTCTTGAGGAGAGGTCTCATCCACCATGAAAACCACCGCAAAACGACGCCCCTCATTCCAGGCCCTTTCTACAAAAATAGAAAGCCCCGGGATAAGGGACATAAACTTCTTGGGAAGAATCCCTTTTTCTATCTTTCTTTCGGTAAGCTCAAAGAGAAAACTCCGAAAGGCCCTTTTACTCCAGGGTTGATATTTGAGGGTTACTAAAAAAGACAGGGAAAAGACCATTAAACTCATAAAAAAGACAGGGATTAAAAGTTTGTAAAAAGGGATGCCAAGACTTTCAAAGGCCAAAAGCTCCTGATCCTGAGAAAGACGCAAAAAAAGGAAAATACTGGCCAGAAGAGCGGCTAGAGGAAGAATAAAAGTAAGAAATAGGGGGGCAAGATATATAATCAGGCGTAAATAGTCATAGAATGCCAGATTTTCAGAGGATAGTTCTACTACCAGGGCTACCAGGCGAGTGAGTAAAATAAGACCTGTCAAGCTGAAGAGGATCAGAATAAAATTCTTCCAGAGTTCGAGACTCAAATACCGAAAGAGGAGCATAGTTGAAAACAAATTTACCAAAATCCAAGGAGGAAACCACCATATCACCTGTGGCCGCCAGGCTCTTTTTGCTCTTAAGTGTGGCCATAATCCTCTATTTAGCCCTTTATCCCTTTAATTGGGTCTCTGAAAGGCATCCTTTTGATCTTTCTTTTCCCTGGGGGCCCGAGCACCATTCTCTTCCGGATCTCGTGAGCAATTTTTTCTTTTTTGTGCCTTTGGGAGTCTTTTTTTCCTGGAGTTTTTCGGGATGGTTCCGTCTGCTGGGAGGCCTTCTTGCGGCTGCCTCTCTTAGCCTTCTGGTAGAAGTTCTCCAGCAATATCTCCCCGGAAGGGTCCCTTCTCTTACGGATTTGATGATGAACTTTGCCGGGGCAGGTTTTGGAATAATTGTGGGCCCCAAGCTCTTAAAACTTCCCTGGGGAAAAACAAAATCTCTGGATTTAACCGCCTTCCTTCTGGCGATTTATTTTCTTTACGAGCCCTTTTTTTTCACCTTTGATTGGGGAGAAATCAAGCAAAACCTGAAGGCCCTTTCCTTGGGTTTAAACCCGCAAAATATTTTCCTCCCTTCGGTGTTTTTGGGGTTTGCTCTCCGTAGAGTTTCATTGCCCTGGGCCATTGGTCTCATTTTGGGGTTAGAATTTGGCAGGGTGTTTCTTGCGACCGTTTCCTTAAATTTAGCCAAAATAGCGGCTCGCTTTGCGCTTTCTTTTTCCTGCTATTTTCTTTTTCAGACGAGGCCATCTTTAATAAGATCCTTTTTGGCCGTGGCCTATCTTATAGAAGGCCTTTATCCCTATCACTTCCAGTTACCATCCAGCCTCAAACTTGAAAACTTTATTCCCTTTAAGCTTTATCTCCTGAATTTTTCCCTGGAAGCCTTTTTCAATCTCTGGCGAGAGATCCTGATCTTCTTTTTCTGGGGGCTTAGCGGGGGATCTTTGAAAGGGGCTCTTTTGCTTTCAGGGGTAAGGGAGGGATTACAGCTTTTCATTCCGGAGCGTTTTTTCGATCCCACAAGCCTCTTTTTGGCTTCCCTGGGAGTCTTAAGCGCTCAAAAAATCTTCCGGAGGAAAGATGCGGTTTGAAGAGGCCCTTTCCTGGCTTTCCCGGTTTGAATTCCACGGCATTAAACCCGGGCTTTCCCGGATTTATCGTCTTCTTAAAAGGCTTGGGCACCCTGAGAGAAAATTTTCGGCCGTTCACATTGCCGGGACCAACGGCAAAGGCTCAACGGCGGCCTTTTTAGAAGCTATTATCAGAAATCACGGGCTTAAAACCGGTCTTTATACTTCACCTCACCTAAATTCCATTTGTGAACGTTTTGTTATCGCTGGCAGACCTATTTCTTCGGAAAAATTTGCCACTTACTGTGAGGTCGTTAAAAAAGCTCTCGGCTCTTCAAAAGCAACCTATTTTGAACTCACGACCGCCCTGGCCTTCTTGGCCTTTGCCCAGGAAGGGGTGGAAATAGCAGTGATAGAGTGTGGCCTTGGGGGGCGTCTTGATGCTACCAATTTAGTTCGGCCAGAGATAGCTATTATCACTAATATCGCCCTGGATCACCAGGCTTACCTGGGCGACAGCCTTAAGGCCATAGCCCGGGAAAAGGCGGGCATTATCAAGAGAGGCATCCCTTTGGTGCTGGGAAAGATCCTAGATGAACCTCGAAGAGTCATCCTTAAGAGGGCCCGGAGCCTTAAAGCCCCTGTTTTTGAATACGGTCCAGACTTTCATGCCCGTTTCGAGGGGGGAAAGATCTTTTATCAGGGGCAGAAAAAATTTTTTGATCTTGAGCCTGCCCTGCGAGGATGTTTTCAGGCGGGAAATCTCGCTCTGGCCCTTAAAGGGGCTGAAATTCTCGAAGAAAAAGGGGTTTTGAAGCTTGAGGAGACGTTGGTCCGCAAAGGGGTATCCTCTGCCAGCTGGCCGGGGCGGTTTGAAATCTTTCCTGGCCAGCCACCGCTAATCTTTGACGGGGCCCATAATCTTAACGGCATAGAAGCCCTTCTTTCGGCTTTAAGAGAAGAAGGTTTTGATTCCTACAATCTTATTTTTGCGGCTTCTGATGAAGGAGGAGGTAAGCCCTATTATGAAATGTTAAAACGGCTTCTTCCCGGGGCCCGGAAAGTCTTTCTCTGCGAACCACCGGGGCCACGACGGCCAGTCACACTCAAAGAGTGGGAGAGATGGCTTCCTGCCGAAGAAATAAATAAGCGCTTCTTTTTGTGCAAAGACCCGCAGGAGGCCTTAAGAAAGGCTCTATCTCAAGATCGATCCCCCCTTCTTATCACCGGCTCCCTTTATTTAATCGGCCACCTTCGTTCTAAATTGGAGATTGAAGGAAAGACTTCTGGCAAATCTTCGAAAAGCGGTTAAACTTTAGCTGCTTCTTGACAGAAAATGTGAGGGTGATATTTTGCCCCAGGTCTTAGTTCCGCTGGAGGTGAGAGACGTGTATGCGGTCATAAAAACTGGAGGTAAACAATACAAGGTAAGCCCTGGAGATACTATCCGGGTGGAAAAACTTCCGGGAGAACCTGGGCAGGAGATTGAACTTGAGGAAGTTCTCTTGGTAGGAGATGGAGAAGACCTCAAAATAGGGCAGCCTCTGGTAGAGGGTGCCAAGGTAGTGGCTACCATCGTGGCTCAGGGTCGAAGCAAAAAAATTATTGTTTTTAAGAAAAAGCGCCGTAAAAATTACAAGAAAAAGCGCGGTCATCGACAGTATTTTACAGATATTCAGATCAAAGAAATTCAAATTTAGTGGAGGTTAATCATGGCCCATAAGAAATCAGGTGGCGCTTCCCGAAACGGCCGGGATTCTCAGAGTAAGAGGTTAGGGGTTAAACGTTACGGTGGTCAGTTCGTAAGGGCAGGGAACATAATCGTTCGCCAGAGGGGGACAAAGATTCATCCCGGTTTTAATGTGGGGCTGGGCAAGGATTATACTATTTTTGCGAAGATAGACGGGATCGTCAAATTTGAGACTCGCCACGGTCGCAAAGTAGTAAGTGTGTATCCCCTAGAAACCGCACAAGCTGCTTAAAGATAAAAAGCGGGGGCAAACCCCGCTCTTTCTTCTCTTTTCCCTTCCCTTTTAAAAATTACCATTTTGGATATCTTTGTTTTGTATGTTTGAAAAAGTAACCTTTTCGCCCTTTTTGCGTTTTAGTGCTCGAAAAAAGGGGCTTTTGCGAGTAGGAGGGCTTTCGGAAGAGGCCCTGGGGTTTCTTCTGGCCCACTTTGGTCCGGAAAAGGCCCTGGTAGTCTTTCCCAGACAAGTCCAGGCCGAGAGGTTTTTGAAGGCCCTCAGGTTTTTCGGGGCCCCGGGTTTTCTTTTTCCGGAGGAAGAGGCCCCACCTTTTGCCGTGGTCTATCAATCCATAGAAGAGAGCAGCACCCGGGTGGCGGCTCTATATTCTTTTCTGACACAAAAGAAGGGCTTTTTGGTCCTCAGTGTTTCAGCCCTTCTAAGGCGGACCCTTCCGCCTGAGGTCCTCAAAGATTCTTACGAATACGTGGTGGTAGGGGAAGAAATCCCCCGGGAAAGTTTCATTTCACGCCTTATCTCTTTAGGTTACGAAAAGACCGGCCTGGTCCAAAAACCGGGAGAAATAGCAGTGCGAGGCAGTGTCATAGACATCTTTCCCCCCGGGGAGGAACATCCTATAAGGCTTGATTTTTTTGGTGAGGAACTTGAAAGCATCAAAGTCTTTGACCCCGCCACCCAGAGATCACTTGGCAGGCGGGAAGAGGCCGTTTTGCTTCCTGTGCGGGAGGTCCTGCTGGAATATGATTTCAGCCGCGTTGAAGAGCAAATCTTTACGCGGCTTAAGAAGTTTGAGTTGTCTCCCACCAACGAGAGTGCTTATCTCCGTGCCCTTGAGACCAGACACTTTTTAGAGCCTGAAGAGTTCTGGTTACCACTGGTTTATGAGAAGCCGGCAAGCATCTTTGACTATCTTTCCGGCAAAGAAGGCCTCGTTCTTTTTGAGCCGGAGCGCATTTTAGAAGAGCTCTCCCTTTTTCAAGAGAAGATTCTTTCTTCCTGGCGCCTAGCACGAGAGGGGAAAAGGGTCCTAGTGGAACCTTTTGAAAGCTTCTTGTCTGAAGAAGAGGCCAGGAAAATTCTAAAAGATGCCCCCTGGCGCCTTGAAGTTTCTTCTCTCCCTTTTCACGGAGAAGAGGCCGTTAATTTTCAGGTGCGGGATCATTCCTCCCATTTTGAAAATTTGAAAAGGGAGCCTCAGAAGGCCATTGAAAAGGGCCTCTCTTACCTGAGAGAGGCCCTTGCAGGTGAGGACAAGGTTTTAGTCCTGACTCCCAGAGAAAGCACGGCGGAGAAACTGCTCTCCCTTTTTAAAAGGGAGGGGCTTGGAGATGAGATTCCGCTTCGAAAAGCTCCCCTCAAAGAATTTCCTTCTGAAGGGTTTGCGGTCTTTCTGGGAGACCTTGGCCGGGGATTCTGGTGGCCGGAAATCGGGCTTTTTGTCATCCCTGAGCACGAGCTTTTCGGTGTAAGAAGGCCTCTTACCACGCCAAAAAGGAGGGCGAAAGAGGCCTTTCTCCGTTTTGAAGACCTTAGACCCGGAGATTATGTGGTCCACCGGGAACACGGTATAGGTCGCTACCAGGGGCTGGTTTCTCTAGAACTTGGGGGGCTGCCGGGAGAATTTCTCCTCATCGAATACCGAGACGGAGACAAACTCTATCTTCCCGTAGATAAACTCCATTTTATTCACAAATATGTAGGCCTTGAGGGTAAGGAACCGGCCCTTGATCGCCTGGGAGGCAAAAGTTTTGAGGCTCGCAAAAGAAAGGTCCAGAAAGCCATCGCCGAGGTAGCTCAGGAGTTACTTGCCCTTTATGCAGCCCGCAAAGTAAGCCAGGGTTTTTCCTTTGAACCCGGGCCTTTATTGCGCCAACTTGAGGCCACTTTTCCTTACGAAGAGACCCCGGAGCAGGCCCTGGCCATCGAAGAGACTTTATCGGATATGCAGAAGCCGACTCCCATGGATCGTCTGGTTTGTGGAGATGTGGGATATGGTAAGACCGAGGTGGCCCTGCGTGCGGCGGCGCTTGCGGTAGAAAATAAAAAACAGGTGGCGGTTCTCGTCCCCACCACTGTGCTGGCTGAGCAGCATTATCGCACCTTTGTCGAACGGCTGGAGCCTCTGGGTATAAGAGTTGGGGTCCTTTCACGCCTTAAATCCACCAGAGAGCAGCGAGCCATCCTCAAAAAATTGGCCCGGGGAGAGATCGATGTCATCATTGGAACCCACCGGCTCCTTTCTTCAGATGTCAGCTTTAAGGACCTGGGGCTCCTGATTATCGATGAGGAGCATCGTTTCGGAGTTCGTCACAAGGAGAAATTGAAACAGCTCCGAAAAAATGTTGACGTGCTGGCCCTTTCAGCCACCCCCATTCCCAGGACTTTGCAACTCTCTCTTCTGGGGATAAGGGATCTTTCCGTCATTACCACCCCACCGCGGGAGCGTCTTCCGGTGAAGACCTATCTTGCCAAATTCGACGACCGGATCATCAAGGAGGCCATTGAACGGGAGCTTTCCCGGGGGGGCCAGGTCTTTTTTGTTCACAATCGGATTAAGGGTATTTATGCCCTGGCAGACTGGTTGAGGAGATTAATCCCTCAGGCTCGTATCGAGGTGGCCCACGGCCGGACTCCTCCCCAGCAACTTGAAGACATCATGGTGCGTTTTGTAAGAAAGGAAATCGATGTCCTGGTCTCTACCACCATCATCGAATCGGGACTTGATATTCCTTCTGCCAACACCATCATTATTAACCGGGCTGATCTGATGGGGCTTGCGGAAATTTATCAATTACGGGGGCGGGTGGGGCGAAGCAATGTCCAGGCCTACGCCTACCTTCTGGTGCCGTCTCTTGCAGGGCTTTCAGAAGAGGCAGAAAAACGGCTCAAAGCCCTTATGCAGTTTACCGAACTGGGTTCCGGCTTCAAACTCGCTATGAGTGATCTTCAAATCAGGGGCGCCGGAAATCTCCTGGGGACTTTTCAGTCCGGCCATGTGGCGGCCCTGGGCTATGATCTTTATCTGGAACTTTTGAAGAAGACCATCGATGAAATGCGGGGAAGGCCTCTTGAAGAAGAGATTGAGCCTGAGATTAACCTGAAAATACCGGCCTATTTCCCCCAGACTTATGTGCCCGATGTGGAACAAAGGCTTAACCTCTATCGTAAACTGGCTCTGGCCAGAGATGAAAAGGAAATAGAAGAACTTGAAGCGGAAATAGAAGACCGTTTTGGCCCCCTGCCCAAAGAGGCGGCTAATTTGATTGGCCTTTCCTTCCTCAGGGGGCTGTTGCAAAGCTTGAGAGTGCGCAAGCTTGATAGACGGGGGCAGGAGATAATTCTCTTTGTAGATTCCGAAAATTTTGCCTTTGAGGCCGCTTTCAAAAAGATTGCTCGCAAAAGGGGTTTAAGATTGCGCTTTACTAAGGATGGAAGGATTATTATCTCCTTTTCTGAGGCCGAATTTTTGGAAGAATTATTGTCATATTTGCGGGAAGTTCTGGCTCTGGCAGAAATTCCAGAAGAGGCTTAGATTCAGTAGAAAATCTGTTATCGGGAGAGAAAATGGCTGTCTTTCTACTGGCATTTTTTTTGATTCTTAGGGCCGCCTTGGTTCAAGCTCTGGTGGTAGATCGTATTGTAGCCGTGGTAAACGATGAGGTAATTACCCTTTCGGAGCTTGACGAAGCAGCGGCTCCCCTTTACCAGCGATTTCTTCCCCGGGCTAAAGATCCGGTAGAGAGGGAGAAACTCCTTCGGCAGATCAGATACCGGGTCTTAAACCAGATGATTGACGAAAAGCTCCTGGCTCAGGAGGCAGAAAGGCTCGATATCAAAGTCAGCCCGCAGGAGATAGATCGTTTTATCGCGCGCTTTAAGGAACAAAGTGGGCTTGATGAGGAAAAGTTCCGTAAATTCTTAAGATCTCAGGGGTTAAGCTATGAGGAATACCGGAAAAGAGTGGCCGAACAGATCAAGCGCCTTAAGCTTGTTCAGGGCCATGTCCAGGAAAGGATAGTCGTCACGGATGAGGAAATAGAAAAATACTATCGCGAACACTATCTCAAAGGGGCCAAAACCAAATACGAGCTGGCAGCCATCATTATTACTGGCCCCGAAGCGGATAAGAAGGCCCAGGAGGCCTATCAGGCCCTTAAAGCCGGTGAAGATTTTAAGCAGGTGGCCGCCCGCTATTCCAGCATTAAAGGGAGCGGGGAAGGACTGGGAAGCTTTCGACCCGAAGAGCTGGCTCCAGAGGTTCGGGAGGTGGTAACCCGCTTGAAACCCGGAGAGATAAGCCCTCCTATCAAAGTAGGTAAAAGCTGGCAGATTTTTAAACTCCAGGCAATTTATTCCGAGGCCTCCCAACCCCTTGGGAAGGTGCGAGCGGAAATAGAACAACGGTTACGACAGGAAAAAATTGACCAGCTCCTCCAAAATTGGATAAAAGAACTCAGACAAAAAGCCTACATAAGGGTGCTCTTATAATGGCCGAAGAGAGCCGGGAACAGTTTGGCGAATATCTGCGCAAACAGAGGGAGATCCGGGGTTTTTCTCTGGAGGAGATTGCGGAACAGACAAAGATCAGTTTGCGGGCCCTGAGGGCCATCGAAGCCGAAGATTGGGAGGTTCTTCCGGCTGAAATCTATGTGCGGGGTTTTATCCGCTCATATTGTGAAACTATTGGTCTTGATCCTCAGGAAGCCCTTTTGCGCTTTGAAGAGGCTTATCGGCCTTATAAGCACCAGAAAGAAGCAAAACGTTCCAGAGAAACAGAATATCTGGCCGCTAAAAAAAGATTTCCTCTTCTCTGGGCCTTTCTTCTGGGGCTTATCCTGCTATTGCTTGTCGGGGGCTATTTCTTCTGGCTGAAGAGCTCTTCCTCTAAGAACCCTTCTTCCCCTGCCAGGATTGTTCCCGAAGAACACCTGGCCCCGTCTCTGGAGCAAAAATTGCCACTTAATTCCCCACCAGAAGAAAATTCCACAAAGCCTTGAATTTTATTACTACCGCTCTGGTTCTCAATTCCTATACTCTGGCGGAAAAGGATGTCCGGCTCTATATGCTCTCGCCTGAAAAAGGGATTTTTGAAGCGGTTGCCAAGGGGGGAAGAAAAAGCAAGAAGAGATTTGTTAATCTTTTAGAGCCCTTCTCCCTCTTAAGGGTTCACCTCCGTAAGGGGCGAATTAGTTATCTTCCTCCATTTCTGGATCAGGCCGACCTTCTGGAGCCTTTTGAGAATTTGCGTTCCTCTTTTGTCAACTATCTTCGGGCCTCTT
>Ga0256833_1003558_pt1 | contig 10629 bp, 15 predicted proteins | sample 356284metaG_FD_190535 | JGI IMG/M metagenome (GOLD analysis project Ga0256833, IMG submission 190535) | Hydrothermal vent microbial communities from Mid Atlantic Ridge, Atlantic Ocean - 356-284 | ecosystem: Environmental > Aquatic > Marine > Hydrothermal vents | place: Atlantic Ocean: Mid...
TTTCCTCTCCTTCTCTCTGAGTAATTTCTCTTTCTCATTCAATTTATTTTTCAGATCCTTTAATTTCTTCTCCCTTTCCCTCATCTCTCCCCTTGCATTTTTAATTGCATCTTTGAGAGTCTTAATCTCCCTTTCCCTACGCTGGATTTCATCCTCACGATGCTCAATATCCCTTTTTATCTTTGCTATTTCTATCTTTAAAGAATCAACCTTTTCCTGCATTTCTTTAAGCTCTGGGCCTCCAACTTTTCCAATCTCTTCATCAATTTCTATCTTCTTACTGTTAAGCTCTTCAAATATCTTCTTCTTCTCCTCCACGGATCTCTTCAGGTCTGAAATCTCCTTTTCCAAACTTTCAATCTGCCTGCTGTATGCGTCAATCTCTTCCCTGGCCCGTATCATTTTACTGTAGGCGATTTTGGCTCTCGTCTCTTTAAGCTTCTCTTCAATTTCTTTGTATCTCAAGGCAATTTTTCTGTCCTCTTCAAGAGTTTTTAGTCTGCTTTTAAGTTCTTCCAGCAGAACATTTATCTTCTCAATGTTTTCCTCAACGCTCCTTTTCTTCTCCTCTGCTTTCGCGATACTCTTGTCAAATTCTGCAATACCTGAAATCTCATCCAGTATCTGCCTCCTCTCTACAGGTGTCATCTCAACAATCCTTGTAACATCACCCTGTTTCACAAAATTATACCCGTCTGCGGAGATTTTAGCATGCTCAAGAAGTGATACAAAATCCTGCAATCTAGCAGGTTCATCGTTAATATAGAAATAACTGTTGTATCCCTGTTCGTTGTTAGCCCTTTTCACATACCGAGTAAGCTTTACCTCATTGCTATCAATGGGAAGCACACGATCTGAATTGTCAAATATAAGGCTCACACGGCAATAATCTGCAGGCCTTCCCTTTTTACCACCGTCATAGATCAGATCCGTAAGCTTATTTGCCCTTATAACCTTTGAACTTTTTGGACCAAGAACAAAGAGAATAGCATCCCCGATGTTGCTTTTACCACTCCCATTTGGCCCACTTATGGCGGTAAAACCCTGCTTAAACTCAATTCTATTTTTATGAACAAACGATTTGAAATTCTCAAGCTCTATTGCTTTTAGATACATATCCCATCACCTTCATGGCATACCTCATGTCATATTAGTGTCATCAACATGGCAGATATACATTTACTGATATATAAGGGTTTCGCGAAACCCTTATATAGAATTTCGTCATATATTCATATGACAAAAGTCTGACATATATGAGGTGAGGAATATGAAATACCCATACAGTTTGAGTGGAGCAATCGGATACTCCATTGTTTTACTCGTATCACTCTGGTGGATCCCTGTAGTTGGTCCAATGATAATAGGATATATCACAGGGCGCAAAGCAGGAGGACCTGTAAAGGGCATCCTGGCCATGATGGTTCCAATTGCACTTTATTTCCTAATTCTTCAGGGTATCACCATGGGTTGGGTCCATGTACCCCACATAGTATCTGGCTACTTCGGCACACCTGCAAGTGTCGTTCTAGTACCATATCTCCAAGAGACTATTACCACAGGGATAAACGTGGGGATAAGCATTGAAAAGTATCTTTACTATGTTCCACCTGCATTCTTTATAATGCTGTCGTTCGCATTCATCGGAGGTGCAATGAGCAGACTCGTAATCCTTGAAAAGGGAATATATCCCGAGAGAAACCTATCTAGACTTGTTCCAAAGAGAAAAAAGAGCATAAATGTGCCTGAAACCCATTCAGGCCACAAGAAAGAAAAACTGACCTCCACATCCACAAATAAAAAGAAGTCTGTGAAGGGAAACAAAAAGATCAAGGACATCTCCCGCGATGGAAAATTCGTTGTCCATGAAATGGACACAAAGAAAGTTACCCCTGTGAAGAAGAAATATGGTATTACCTTTCTGTAACACCACATCTATTTTTTTATTTGATTTCGGCTACGGAATACAGAAAATTTAAATTGCATTGTGCATTGAAAGGGTTAATGTTCCTCATCCCATCAGAGATTACGTCAGGTTCGGGTTCAATATACATCATCGTATCCCTCATTCTCATTCTGGGTCTTGCCTTCGGATTTCTCTTCAAAAAGGTTCATCTTACTGAAGTCCTGGCGTACCTCTTTGCAGGATTACTCATATCCCTGCTGGGATTCAAAGCGCCCAGTGGGTTCTTCTCTGTGGTCACTGGCGTGACACTCGCTCTGGTTGGTTACATCGTTGGCCTGACCTTCTCCTACGATTTCCTGAAGAGGATGGGGAAGAAGGTAATGATCATACTCATCGTTGAGGTTATAGTCACATCCTTCACTGTCCTAATCTTCGTGTATGCGTTCACTGGCGACCTTGCTCTAGCGGTTCTCCTCGGCTCCCTTGCTCCAGCCACCGCTCCAGCTGGAACGATAGCGGTATTCAGGGCCCTCTCGTCCCATGGAATACTCACCGATGTGGCCACCGCTGTGGTTGGGCTTGATGATGCTGCGGGCATAGTGATGTATGTGATAGGCATAATATGGACAAAGAGTATCCTCGGATACCATGTTACCGTGGAGATGTCCGTAATACAGGCAATATGGGAGATTCTCGGCGCATTCCTGCTCGGCGGAGGAATTGGCGTGGCATTCAGCTACGCAAGTAAGAGGATAGAACTCACCCCCGACCATCAGCTCGTGGTGGGAATCGCAATTGCCCTTATCGGCTGGGGGCTTGCCTATGTGATACATGTTTCAAACATCCTCACCGCAATGGCAATCGGTATGGCCACCATAAACCTTCACAGGGAGATTGGTTTGAGCAGTTACAGGGTGATTGACTCCATAATGACGCCTGTGTACATACTCTTCTTTGGAGCCATTGGAATGGAGATAAACTTCGGGTATCTTGAAGCGCTATGGGCCGTTGCAATAATTTACTGCATTGGAAGAACTGTTGGAAAGATTCTCGGCTGCTCCCTCGGCTCCATGCTGGCAAGGGCAGAGACGAAATTGAAAAAATACCTGGGAATTGCGCTTCTCAATCAGGCAGGGGTTGCGGTGGGACTCGCGGCGCATGCAGCCAATGAGATTTCTGCCTCTCATCTTGGGGCGATAATAATCACCCTCATAGCGGTAACAACAGCGATATTTCAGATTGTATCACCACTTGGAACGCAGTTTGCGGTGCGCAGGGCTGGAGAGGCGAATGTATGATATGCAATGATACCATGACGGGATGATGATTGAAGCTGTGATTGTGCATATCATTGAAGGCAACCGCATTCTCCTGCATTACAAGAAGAGGGGTCACGGGAAGGGAAACTGGAATGGCCTCGGTGGAAAAATTGAAGAGGGTGAGACACCGGAAGAATGTGCAAGGAGAGAAGCGCGAGAGGAAATGGGGGCTGAGATTAAGAACCCTGTAAAACTGGGTGAGATAAGGTGCTACAATGTCCAGGGGGAGAACTGGCTGGTCCATGTTTTCAGGGCAGAAATTGATGGTGTTCCCAAAGAAAGTGATGAATCAAAACCACGATGGTTCCCAATAAGTGAAATACCCTACGAGCAGATGTGGGAAGATGACCGATACTGGCTTCCCCTCGTGATAGATGGACTTCATTTCAGAGCCGATTTTTTCTTCTCAGGGAAGGAGATGAAGAGGTTCAAAATGGAAGCGTGGAAGGAGTAAAACTCTTATATAGGTAATGTATAGGGCGTTTGGCGATTGAGATGGTTACGGCTTACGATGTTCCTCCAGATCGGTTGATTAACGAAGTCGCGAGAAAACTGAAGGAAGAAGGGAAGATCAAGCCACCTGAGTGGAGTAAATGGGTAACCACAGGAGTGCATAAAGAGCGGGGACCCGAGCAGGAGGACTGGTGGTACGTGAGAGTTGCCTCCGTCCTCAGGAAAATATATGTGTACGGGCCCATAGGCACATCGCGGCTTGCGGCACACTACGGCGGCAAGGAGGATCGTGGTTCAAAAAGGTACAAGGCAAGGAAGGGAAGCAGAGCAATACTCAGGCATGCACTTCAGCAGCTTGAAGAGCTGGGATATGTGGAAAAAATGAAAAAGATTGGTAAGAATAACAAAGAAATTGTGGTTGGACGGGTAATAACTTCCAAAGGTAGATCCTTCCTGGACAATACTGCGAAGGAAGTCATGGATACCCTTGTTAAAGATAGGGAAGAACTCATAAAATATGTGAAGTGAGGTAGTATGGGGGAGGATAAGGAACTTGAAGAGATTAAGCGTCGCAAACTCATGGAACTGATGGCTCAGCAGAGTCAGGAAAATGAAGAGGAGAGGAGGGAGCAGGAGGAGCTCGCAAGGCAAAATATCCTCCGGCAGATACTTGAACCAGAAGCGAGAGAGCGGCTTGCACGACTCAAGCTTGCGAGGCCTGAACTTGCTCAGGCAGTTGAGAATCAGCTCATTCTCCTGGCGCAGAGCGGGAGGATATATAAGAAGATTAGCGATGAGGAATTGAAGGAGATACTGAGACGACTTACCTCTCAGAAGAGGGATATAAGAATTGTGAGGCGATAAAGATGGCAAGAAATAAGCATGTTGCAAGGAAGTATCGTTTGATGAGAGCCACCAAAACCAACAGGAGGGTTCCTGCCTGGGTGATAATGCGCACCCAGCGCAAGTTCCAGTGGCATCCGCACCGGAGGAACTGGAGACGCACCAAGTTGAAGGTGTGAGGTGATGTAAATGGCGGAGAAAGAGATGATTTACAACATACCTCTGAGGGATGTGAAGGGTGTTCCAAGAACCAGAAGGGCAAATTACGCCGTGAAGATCGTGCGCAGTTTTGTGGCCCGCCACATGAAGGTACCAGAGGAGAATGTGTGGATAGATAACAGGGTTAACGAGGAGATATGGAAGAGAGGCATTGAAAAGCCACCCAGCAAGATAACTGTGAAAGTAATCAAGTTTGAGGAAGAGGAAAGCGCAGAGGTGCTTCTGCCCGATTAAGCATGATCGCAAAACTCTCTCTTTTTGGAAGCCCCTACATAGGGGTATATATAGCGAGCAATAATTTTCTGGCAATGGTACCAGGCGGTACCCCTGCGGATATAAAAGAAAAAATAAAAAAGGTCCTTAAAGTGGAAGTCTTTGAGACCTTGCTGGGCGGAAGTTCCCTCCTCGGAAGTCTCTCCGTTATGAACTCATACGGCGCAGTAATAACTGATTTTGCAGAGGACAACGATGTAAACTTCCTATTTGAGAGAATGAATGTACTTTTTGTAAAGGATAAAATAAACGCCGTTGGAAATGATATTCTTGCCAATGATAAGGCCGCTCTTGTACATGTGGATTTTGACTCAAAAACAGTGAAGATGATTGAGGATGTTCTTGATGTTGAAGTTGTAAAGGGGACCATTGGTGGCATAAAAACTGTTGGCTCTGCAGCGGTTGTGACCAATAAAGGTATGCTTGTACATCCTGAAACTGGCGAAAATGAAATAGATTTCCTGAAAAATCTATTCCGAGTGCCGGTATATCTAACCACTGCCAACTATGGATCAAAATATCTGGGTGCAAGCATAGTTGCCAACGATAATGGCGCCGTGGTAGGAGAAAGGAGCAGCGCCGTTGAAATAGATAGGGTAGAAAACGGCCTTGATATAATTGGTTAGTCAAAGTGAGAAAACCCATACCTGTGGAGATTCCATGAGATCCTCCCTTGTGAACTCAACAGATGAGCCTACGTAAATTACAGAGCTCTCTGGGAAGAACTTAAGGAAGTCATCCACTGGACCAAGGTTCAAACTCAAACCGGGAACTTTATAATGCATAGGGATAATCACCGACGGTTTCAATAGCTTTACATTTTCATAGGCTTCTTTTGGACCAACAGTATAGGTTCCCCCCACAGGTGTCATCAATACATCAACGTGCCCAATCTCAGAGATCTGATCAGGCAAAAGAACATGTCCAAGATCGCCTACATGAAGCAGTGATATCCCCTCCGAGATTACCTTAAACATGGTTATCTCACCACGTCTCCGACCGTTCTCAGTATCATGGTAAGCCTTTATTCCTTTTATTTTAATTCCAGAAAAAGCGTACTCTCCGGGCTCTTTTATAACTTTGAAACTACCGTTAACAACCCTGACTGCATTGTGATCAAAGTGATCATGGGTAATAAGAACCAGATCGGCGCTTGCCCTTGGAGGCCTTAACCCTATTGAACGACCATCGTGAGGATCTATGACAATCCTTGCACCCGTATCTATCTCAAAACAGGAGTGGCCGTGCCACCGAATTATCAAGTGACCTCACCTTTCCTGGCCTCTGTAATAAAATTCACCGCCTGCAAGGATAAGCAATGTACCAATTATGGCTACTGCAGAGGAAGGGGGGTTATTGATTATTCTCCATCCATTTAAACGAAGATAGTATGCCAACCCGTATATAATTATTCCAGACAGTATGAGAAGTGCAGATGCATACCTGAACCAAGATGTGGTTTTTATTGCTTTCTCAGGGGATGTGATTACCTCCCTTTTATCAATTTTCGGTTCTTCTTTCTTTTCTTCCTTTCTCTCTTTCTTTGTCTCTTTGCTTTCTGCTTTATCTACCTTCCCTTCCTTTTGCGATTCTCTGCTTTTACTCTCCTCTCTTGATTCCTCCTTTTTCTGAGTCTTCTCGCCTTCAGAAGTTTCTGTGGCAGGAACAGCAAGCTTCTCAATCTCTTCAAGTTCCTGCATCACTGGCTTCTCCTCTTCACCTTCCACCAGCTGCGATATCTCCTCAAGTTCCTCCAGTATGTTTTCCTCTGGCATTCAAATCCCCGAAATTATAATGTACTACAGGGATATAACTTTTTTGATGGCTCCATATCCCATTTCCGAAGATACTCTTCTACTTCTTGATTCAATAAAATGTGGTAAAAGAGTTCTTGAAATGGGTACTGGAAACGGATTAATTGCGATGGAATGCGCTAGAAGAGGCAGCGCTGTTACTGCCGTTGATATTGACCTGGAAGCTTTAAAAAAGCTAGATAAAGAGGCAAAAAAACAGGGACTAAGTATAACAACAGTACACTCGGATCTTTTTGAAAAGGTAACTGGAGTGTTTGATACAATAATATTCAATCCGCCATACCTACCAGGAGATGCAGAAGAAATTGAGGACCTTCAGTGGGCGGGAGGTGGAGAATATGGAGATGAAATCATTATGCGATTTTTAGAAAATGCTCACAGGTTTCTTTCTGAAAATGGTGAAATATATATTGTGCTTTCATCATTTAACAGGATTGATCTCATTAAGAGTATGCCCTATGATTTTGAAAAAATATCAGAACTAAAACTATCCTTCCACACAATTTTTGTTTACAAACTTAAAAAGTGTGAAGCGTAAGTTATATATTAGTAGTGGCATTTGCGGCTTTATGAAACTTTGGGTATACATTTCAGTGATAATCCTGGTAATGGTGGGTGTGTCTGTGGGGCTATACGAGTATATGGTTTATACGAACTCACCAAGTAAGAGTGTGCCCATCGTAAAAGAAGGCGATAAAATCTCCGTAAGATACTATGGATACATATATTACGGCGGTGAAAGGAGGGTGTTTGATACTAATATAGAGGAAGTGGCCAAAGACAATACCACCTATCCAAAGACAATCACCTATAAGTGGCCATCCAGGTTTGAACCCTTAACATTCACTGTGGGCGATGGATCCATGATCAAGGGATTTGACGAAGGTGTAAGGGGTATGAAACTGAACGAGACGAAAACAATAATTGTTCCTCCTGAAAAGGGATACAAATTTTACTGGGATAAGGTAAAAAATGAGTCATACAATCAGAAGGTGCCCGTAATAGAAAATATGACACTGAATCAGTTTTATTCAAGATTCACGCATGCAAACCCCGTTATAAATGGAGTTTACCGGGATAAGATGTATGGATGGAATGCGATTGTTCTATACGTTGATCCTCAGGAGAATGTAGTTACAATCCAGAACAATCCCGATGAAAACAGAGATTATTATCCAATTGGAGACCAGTCACTAGTTGTACATGTTGATTCTGTTAACGGGGATGTAATAAGGATACACTACATTATCAAAAGCACACCCATACTCCTACCAAGCGGTGGAATAATTGATGCCACATATCCAGATCATTTCAGAATAAATTTCAATCAGGAAGTGGCTGGAAAAACACTATACTTCGTGGTAACGGTTGTTAAGATTGAATCGTAGCAAGGAACTCCCTGAAATTTCTTATCGCTACTTCCTTTCTTTTTGGATAACTTAGAAGCTTCATCCGCATAGCAATAGAATCTCCGCCCGTGGTTATAGCAACCCTCCTCAAAAACGCCTCTTGCTTATCAAACCTCAAGTAAAAATAACCATCCTCATCCACAAGATCATCAAGAATAGGTAAGATCTCTTCAATCACACCAAGATCTGCCAATCTTTTCCAAAAATTTACAATCTCTCTGTATTTTCTAATTTCCAGTGTGATAATCCTTATTTCGTTTCCATGATATCCAGTGGTTTCAACTATCTGAAAATCGGATCTGCCCGAAATAAATTTCATCGCAGATACAACTCTCTCTAAATCTTCAGTGGCATGAGCAATGCTTCGCAATGTTATGCTGTCAATTAATCTATTCATAAAAAATTTAGAGATTTGCCCTTCTTGAGGGCCTGCTCTTTTCCGCACCCATACCCTTATGCCTTAGACCACGTCCCTTCTTCCCAGCACTGGTCAATCCCCTGAAAGCCCGTCCCTTGTGCTTACCAGTAGATATCCAGTTTATCTTGGGATCGTTCTTTATGGCGGGATGATGGGGATCTACCATTATCACCTCATAATACTTGTGCTTGCCATCCTCGCCCACATAGTAGGAGTTGAGAACCTCAAGATTTGGATACTTTCTAGATGCCCTTTCCTCGGCTATACGCTGAATGCTTTTTCTCATTGGAATCCTTAGCATACCCTTCCTCTTTGGCCTTCTCCCTCCCTTTATTCTTCTCCTCTGCAAGTTTCCACGTCTAACACGTACTCTTACAACAACATATCCCTGCTTTGCTCTGTATCCAAGCTCTCTGGCACGATCAATTCTAGTGGGCCTTTCAACCCTAACTATTGCAGGTCCCTTTCTCCATTCAATCATTCGCTCCCACTGGATATCCTTCACATATGTGCGATCCTTTTCCTTCCATGCGTTTTTCACGTATCCATACATATTTACAGCCTTTCTCTCTGGCAACTTGTACATATCTCATTACCTCCTGGGATTCTCTCAAGTGAGAACATCTCCCACCGAGGTGGAGAAACAAACAAAATATATATACCCTTCGCTCAATGAACAGAAAATATAATGGTGATTTTAGCATTTTAACAGCACAATAAAATCAGAAGGTCTCCATACTGCCAAAAATTTAAAATCACCTTCATGCTCAAATAAAACCAACGCTCAAATAAAGATTTACCAAAAAATTTATACACCATATCTCAATCCAACCATATGGAAACAGTAAGAGCCCATGTATTTTTCTCAGGCAGGGTCCAGGGAGTATTTTTCAGGGCATTTACCAAGGAGAATGCGGATAAACTTGGGATAAATGGATGGGTAAGAAACCTGCCGGATGGAAGGGTTGAGGCAGTTTTTGAGGGCCCAAAGGACAAAGTAGAAAAGCTTATACACATATGCAGATACGATCATCCCCGCGCAAAGGTGGAAGATGTAGAAATAACCTACGAAAACCCTGAAAATTTGAAGGGTTTCAAAATAATATATTGATGTGAGGCGAGATGATAACCATCACCACCGATTTTGGATATAAGGATCATTATGCAGGCACTCTTAAAGGAGTGATCTTATCTATTAATCCCAGAGCATCCGTGGTGGAGATAACACATGGCATAAAAAGGCACAGCATAAGACATGCCTCATATGTTCTAAGGGCCTTTATAGATTACTTCCCTGAAGGTACTGTTCATCTGTTCGTTGTGGATCCAGGTGTTGGAACATCCAGAAAAGGCATAGTAGCGGAACTTGATAATGGATACTATGTAGGCCCAGACAATGGAATACTTACTCTGGTGAGCCATAGAGTTAAAAAGGTATACGAGATAAAAATGAGTGCAAAAAATCCAACTTTTCACGGGAGAGACATTTTTGCTCCAGTAGCTGCACGTATTGACATGGGCATATTTGCAAATATTGAACCGATAGATGATTTTGTGAAGTTCAAGGTGGAAAGGCCTGAAAGACATGGAAATCAGGTAAAAGGAGAAATACTCCACATAGATCACTTCGGAAATGTGATTACCAACATACCAGATGAAATGGTTAAAGATGCAAATATGATAGATCTCCATGGTCTAAAAATAAGAATGGTTAAAACTTACGGAGAGGGGAAAAACGGAGAGTTGATAGCCCTTATAAACAGCGAAAATCTCCTTGAGTTTGCTGTAAATCAGGGCTCTGCAGAATTGATGCTAAATTACGCTCCAGGAGATAAAATAAAAGTTGAAGTACTATGAACTTACTGTTTAGAAGTTTCTCTCTCAAGGGTCTCGGCAGTCTTAAGAAATGTACTTGCCTGTTCTTCATATGTTTTACTTTTCTGAAAATGTTCTGCTGCTTTGGCTTTATGGGCTG
>Ga0256833_1003559_pt1 | contig 10626 bp, 10 predicted proteins | sample 356284metaG_FD_190535 | JGI IMG/M metagenome (GOLD analysis project Ga0256833, IMG submission 190535) | Hydrothermal vent microbial communities from Mid Atlantic Ridge, Atlantic Ocean - 356-284 | ecosystem: Environmental > Aquatic > Marine > Hydrothermal vents | place: Atlantic Ocean: Mid...
TATGGAGTGAACAAGAGGCAATATCTTCATGCTAAATTTATCAAAAACAAATTCATCATAAGCTTCATATTCAACAATCTCCAGCTTATATCCAAGATCACAACTACTCACACCAAGTGCTACATCCAAAAAAGCTTTTAAACCTTTTGGACCATAAACACGCAAAGGTAAAAGAGCATCATCCATCTTTTTGGAAGCCAAAAGCCCAGGCAAACCATAGAAATGATCTCCATGAAGATGTGTGATAAAAATAGCCTCTAAGCGTCCAATTTTCAAAGAAGAGTGAAGCAGTTGAAACTGAGTTCCTTCACCACAGTCAAAAAGATACCAGCTTCTCTCTTGATCAAACTCCACACCAATAGCACTCAATCCTCTCTCTTTGGTTGGTTTACCCGCACTTGTTCCTAAAAATGTAATCTTCAAAGATCACTTCCCTTTTGCCATGATTTCCTCTTTGAGTGTTGTTTTATTTATCTTTCCAAAGTGTAAGGGGATACTTTTTTTGTAAACTATTATTGTGGGAATCATATAGTTTGGTAAATGTTTTTTAAGCTCAAAGATGAGTTCATTTTTGGCTATTTCACTTGATGTACTATATACCAAAGCTATCTCTTCTTCTATCATTTCATTTTCCACACCAAAAACAGCACACGCATCTATCTGAGAGATATGCTCATGTATGACTCTCTCTATCTCCGCTGGACTTACTCTATAACCGCTTGTTTTGATCATGTCATCTTTACGTGAATGAAAATAGATATAATCTTCTTCATCTTTATAAACATAATCTCCACTAGCTACTACAATTTCATCAGTCAATCCACCCTCTAAATCAATCACCTTTTCTAATATCTTGATACTTTTAAATCTGATATTTGTATCTTCTGGGCTATTCCAGTAACCTTTATAGATACAGGCTCCTCTGTGTATCAACTCCCCTACTTCCCTGGCTTTACAAGCTTCTCCTTGTTCATTTATGATAAAAAGCTCTACATCAGGGATGGCTTTACCTATGGATGTTGGGCGTATTTTGATCTGTTTTGGATCAAGATATGCAGACCGAAATGCTTCTGATAATCCATGCATAGAAAAAAATGTCGCTTTTGGAAAATACTTTTCTACATCTTCAAGCATTTTAGATGTCAGTTTCCCACCAGAAGAGGTGATAATCCTTACTCTTTCTAACTGTTTTGGAGTAGGAAGTCTATGAGGATCATCATCAAACATTTGAGTGATATCTATAGGCATTATCGGCAATACACTTACTTTATCCCTCATCAAGTGTAGAAAAAAATCTGAAGGCAATACAAGTTTATGTATAGCTAAAGTAGCACGTTTGTAAAGCATACAAAAGATTTGATTCAATCCATAATCAAGATTAAAAGATAGTGTTCCACTGATGATATCAGACTCTTTTAAATCAAGATATTTACTCACTACTCTAGCACCATCTATCAAGTTTCTATGAGTGATAACAATCCCCTTTGGCAATCCAGAAGCTGCAAAGCTATAAGTAATCACCGCATTATCAAAACTCTTGACTGTGGTTTTAAAATTTTCACTGTAGTATTTATAAATCTCTTCAAAAGATATACTCTCTTTGTCTATAGATTCATAAGTAATCACTTTTCCTTCAAAGTTTGCTTCTTTTATTCTCTCCACTTTTGTCTTATCTGTTATGATACATTGAATATCACAATCTTTGACTATATATTCAACTTGTTCTGGTTTTAAAAATCTTGTAATAGGTACAAATATATATTCAGTAGACAAAAGTGCTAATATCGCTATAACTTGTTCTATACTTTTGTTAGAATAGATACCAACACGACTCCCTTTTTTAAGATCAAGTTCACTAAGATAGTGGGCTATTTGATTTACTTTTTTAAATAATTCTCCAAAACTAAGGGAGCGTTCATTATGAATAAGTGCAATTTTATCACTATGTGTCTGACTTGAAATCTCTAACAAACTTCGTATACAATTAACTGACATCTTTTATCCCTTTAACGTAGTGTCCATATTTCATACGCCTTATCTACCACAACAACTGGTATCTGCGTATAACCTAATATCTTCTTATATACAAAATGCATAATACTCTCTATATCTTCATCACTTAATACTTTTGTAATACCTCCGGTAAATACAATACTTTTCAACCTCTCCAGATGTAGTGTGATATATCCTTTATGTTGTGCAGAAACTTTATACAAAACCAAAAATATAGATAACTGCATCAATACTTTAGTCGCTTCTTCACTCTTCTCATCGAGTATATTTTCTGTAACATTTAGATAATTTAAAAGCTCATAAACAAATTCATTATTTTTTGCACTAAAAACCAAACTCTCCCGTGATTTATAAACACCTAGTTTTTTAAAAACAAGACGATCATAACCACCTTCTAGTACCATATTGTCTGCAACTAAATCTGTACTATAATGTATATCGGTCGTTGCTCCTCCAATATCCACCAATATAAAAGGATCAACCACATCACAAAAATTTTTGTGAAGATTTGAAAGGGTCTGGTTTACGATATATGGAGTTGAGTAGATTTGGTTACTTGTGATTTTATATAACTCTTTTATATCCTCTTTGCCGATAATATCAGCTTGATAAAGATTGGTTAAATACTCTTTTAAATCATCTTCTTTTACATGAAGTTTATCTGTTATTATATTTGGCAGTATCTTGATATTTTTAATACTTTTTTGTAAATATTCTACATTTGCACTACTACCGCAATAGACGATATTTGAATAATTTAATCTTTGTAAATATTCCAGTAAATCAGTATCAAATATATTTTCAACACTATCAATACCTCCTGTAACAATTACAACATCTATCAAATCAGTAGGAATAGGATACTCTTTGATATTTGGATAAAGCACTGTATCTATGATGTTTATACCTGAATTATAAGCGATATTTGTTGCATATTTAAGACTAAATGAATTTGTCAGACCAACTATAAGCGTGCTAAGTCCTCCATTTGCAGAACTGCAAATCAATATATCATCTTTGGAATATCTCTCGATGACACTGGAGCATTTTTCTTCTAAATCAAGAGCGATATTTTTATCAAAATTTCTAAAATACTGCCTGATTTCATTACTATCTTTGATCTTAAAATATGTACTTCCTACATCTATATAGAGTTTACTCATAACATAATCCCGATATCTTTTATGATTTGATCTACAAGGGCATTTTTATCATCACCCACACTAAGTTTTTCCCTCTCAAAACGAAAACTTTTCTCTGAAAGAGGAAGATCACCTTTGTCATAAATACGAATATTTCCTTTCTTATCACGTACGGTAATCACTTTGTTATTGTTTATGATATGAGGAGAAAATGGTATCTCGATATGACCTTTTTTGATAGCATTAAAAACTTTTCGCCAAAGAGTATCTGCACTATCATTAAAGACCGCCTCTAAGATTTCATCTACTTCACGACTTAGATTTTCCTCTTCCTCTTCATCTGTGATTTGGGGTAATGCACGAAGTATTCCTAATGTATACTGCACTTTTGAAACAGCAGAAGCATTAGACTCTTTAGTCGGTATACCAAAAGCTTCATCCCTGGTTTTGGTGATAATTTTATCTGCTCCAACTAATCCAGCTATAACTGTACTTGTAGTGATCAATGACTCTGAATGTTCTTTATTTCTGGGAAATGCTCCCATCCATTGATGATAAACCAGATTGATCATGGCATCACTATATCCTAACTGATCAGCATACTTCCTTGAGAGTTTTTTGATCACATTTGCCGTCACGATATCTTGCAAAAATGAACCAGATTGAGAAAAGCTTACAGAAAAAGATTTCACACCCTCTTCTAATGAAAGTAACATTTCAATAATCTGAATCACTATGACTATTGCAGGAGGTTGCAAGGTCGCACTAAGAGGTCCAAAAGATTCACGATTGATTGGTTCATTTAACTCGGAGTACTTTGCACAAACTTTTTCAACATATTTCCAATAAATAAAAGCTTTATCAAGTGGAAAATTTTTAGAATATGGCAAGAGATAAGTAATAGGACCACCCTCAATCTCAAAAATTCCACTTGCCAGGGCAATCTCAACCAAAAGCCTGGCATCTGGTGTACCATGACGTAGACTTACTGGTGTATTAAAATGTACCATCATTTTACGTGTTGTTCTATATCCATGATTTATAAGTGGATAACCATTTAACATATCAACATCATTTTCTTCTGATAAACGTAACATTTTCTGAGCACTGGCATAGTCATTTAACCTGGTATTGCTATCAATCGTTAGTGGTAAGATATCTACACCAGCATTTTTAAACTCATCGTAAAGTTTAAAAACTTTATCATAAGTAGGAAAACCACCTCTTGGCTGTACTAAAATCTTATCTTGCTTTTTGAAACGATGAGAGATAAAAAGATCTTTACTCGCACTTTTGATAAATGACTCTACCTCTGCAAAATCAAAATGATCAACATAGGCATTGTTTAGTATCGCTTCACGTTCACGCTGCAATAAACTCATCATAACCTCTCTTTTGCAAAGGACTCTAAACGATCTAAGCCTTCATTTAAATCAACTTGATGAAAGACTAAATCAAAACCATATGATTTGAACTTAGGAATAATTACCTCTTCTTTTACCTCACCTACAGCAAGATTTCCACCTATTACAAATATCACATCTTTAAGAGAATACTTACTCTTTAAAACAGGAAGATCACGTGACCAACCCTCTGCCTCACCATTAAGCGAAGAGATCAAAACCACATCAGCATCTGTTTCAACAACTGCATCAATAAACTCTTCAAGGTAGGTATTTACACCAAGATTAAAAACTTCAAAACCACGTTGATTCAGAGATATATCTATCAACCTATTTGCAACAACATGAACATCATTGCCAACAACACCCGTTACAACTTTCATGCACTAACCTTTATATAAAAGCATCATGTTAGCGGATATTTGGTTAATTAGTATACAATTACACTAAAAAAGGATTTTCATGACGTTTCAAACAGCTGACCTATGCGACCAATACCCAGATCTAGTACAAGTTGTAAAACCTTCACTACAAAATTTTGGAGGTGCTTCATCTATCCAAGGTAAAATAACAACAATAGCTTTGGATGAGGACAATAGCGACCTTGTAAAACTTCTACAGACACAAGGTGAAGAACGAATCGTTATTGTCGATGCAAAAGGAGATTACTGTGCTATTGTAGGAGATACACTAATGGGATATGCAAAAGAAAATAACTGGAGTGGTATCATCGTAAATGGTTATGTAAGAGATATTAAAAATACAAAAGACATTGAAGTTGGATTATGGGCATTGGGCACATGCCCTAAGAAAAGCCGTAAAAAAGCTCCATCCCAAAAAGCTATAACAGTAAACTTTTTAGGTGTCAAATTTGATGAGGGTGATTATTTGTATGCCGATGAAGATGGAATTATAGTATCTAAAGAGAATTTATTGTAAAAAGTATAATATATTTCATAAAGATTTGATTTTATTTAATAATTTTAATATAATAAGGTAAAAATTCAATATATTTGATTTTTACTGGAGTAAATTATGAAATATTTGATAATTTTACTGTTTTTGATAAATTTTTTAAATGCCCAAAATCATACGTCAAATAACTATGACCCTTTTATAAATTCTATGACATATAAAGATATGCAAAGGGTTACAGAAGAATCATTTGATACTATCATAGACCTCTATCTCATCAGTTCACAAGAAGAGAAGCTAAATTTCATAAGTACTCTTGAGGATTATGAATTAGAAATTTTCATGCAATATCTTAGAGAAAATTACCCAGAGGAATTTAACAAACTTCCATAGTTGAAACTATAAAACTTTTAACTGATATTTAATTTTTTATGTTACAATTATTCAAAAAGCAAGTTGGATAATCATGAAAAGTTTAATTATTATATTTTTCCTTTTTTTATCACTTCAAGCCAAAGATTATACCAGACAAAAAAATGTACAAAATTTTATAGATGAGATGGTCATCAAACATAATTTTAAATTTCTATATCTTCAAAAACTTTTCTCAAATATCAAAAAACAGAATACTCCTTTACGCTTTTTTGCAAAGAAAAAGAGAAAAAAACCATCCACAAAACTAAAACACAAATACCCAGTTCATGGAGCATGGGATAGATATGTCAGACTAAAAGTAACACCAAAAAGAGCAAAAGATGGTGCAATTTTTGTCAAAAAGTATAAAAAAGTATTTAATCAAGTAGAAAGAAGATACGGAGTCCCAGCCGAATATATCGCTGCTATCATAGGAATAGAGAGTCTATATGGTAAAAATATGGGAAATTTTCCAGTGCTTGACACTCTGACCACACTTGCATTTGAACCAAATAGAAGAAATAAATTTTTCAAAAGTGAACTTAAAAAATTTTTACAGCTCACTTACCAATATGGTATAAACCCAAGACATGTCAAAGGCTCATTTGCAGGAGCTATTGGATTAGGTCAATTTATGCCAAGTAACTATGAAGCATACGGTATAGACTTCAATAAAGATGGTAAAGTAAGCCTCACACATCCTTATGATGCGATAGCTAGTATAGCTTATTATTTAAGAAGAAATGGCTGGCAAAAAAATAGACCAGTTGCCACAAGAGTATCTTTCAAAGGAAATCGTTTCGCACAATACAAAACAGGATACAATCGTACTTATATTCGCTCAAGATTAAAAGATATATTTCCAAAATATGGCAAATGGAATTATCATGATAAAGTGAGACTGATCAAACTAGATCGTAAAAACTTTGATGAACTGTGGTATGCAAGTAAAAATTTTTATGTGATCACTAGATACAACCATAGTGCCTACTACGCCATGTCCGTACATCAACTTGCAACAAGGATTAAAAAAGAGTTGTAATTTTATGTATATTCTTCTAATATATCTAAAAATTCATCCCTGCTCATTTCTACGGCTCCCATTCGTTTAAGATGGTCTGATGGAACTTGACAATCAATCAATACATAACCATTTTCAAGGCAGTATTGGGCAAGATATACTAGTGCTGTTTTAGATGCATCGCTTTTTATCTGAAACATAGATTCTCCACAAAATATTTTTCCTAAATCTACACCATAAAGTCCACCTACGAGTTCACCTTCATAATAGACTTCAAAAGATTTAGCAACACCTCTTTTGTGAATTTCTATATAACTTTGGATGACATCTTCTAGTATCCATGTTCCTTCATCATTTAGAACACGGACATCTCGACATTTTCGCATAACTGCTTCAAAATTTGTATCTACTTTTACTTCAAATTTTTTCATACTACGTTTAAGAGATTTGGAGATTTTGATATCTTTTGGATAGAGAACTAAACGGGGATCTGGAGACCACCAAAGTATGGGATCGTTTTCATTATACCAAGGAAAAATCCCTTGTAAATATGCTGATATAACACGATCAGGTTTGAGATCTCCACCCCAGGCGACAAGCCCCTCAGCAGAGGCTTCTCTTGGATTTGGAAAGATATGTGTAAAACGATTTACTTCAGGTATCAATACCCTACTTCTTTGATTCGTAATCTATTATCAATTTATCATCTTTGATAGATAATTTGACGATACCGCCATTTTGGAGTTTTCCAAAAAGGACTTCATCTGTTAAAGGTGTTTTTACTTCATCCTGGATGATTCTACCCATAACACGAGCACCTAAGTGTGCATCAAAACCTTTATCTGCAAAATATTTTTTAGCTTCTTGTGTTGCTTCGATTTTGATCTTTTTCTCCTGGAGTTGTTCTTCTAATTCATGTAAGAACTTATCTACGATATTGATCATGACATCTTCACCAAGTGCATTGAAGTGTACTATTGCATCAAGACGGTTTCTAAACTCTGGAGCAAAGAAATCACCGATAGCAGACTCTGCTTTGTGGGTAGTATCTTTGTGGAAACCAACTTGCGGAGCTGATTTGACACCAAGGTTACTTGTCATGATAATGATAACATTTCTAAAGTCAGTTTTTATACCGTCATTGTCTGTCAAGGTAGCACTATCCATCACTTGAAGTAAGATATTCATCACATCAGGATGTGCTTTTTCTACCTCATCAAGAAGTAGTACGGTATATGGATGTTTACGTATCGCTTCTGTTAATTGTCCACCCTCTTCATAACCAACATATCCCGGAGGTGCACCGATGAGTCTTGCTACATTGTGTTTTTCCATATACTCACTCATGTCAAAACGCTCAAAATGCACACCTAGTGTTTGTGCTAGTTTTTTTGCTACTTCTGTCTTACCAACACCTGTAGGTCCTGCAAACAAAAATGATCCAATAGGAGCATGAGGTCGCCCTAATCCTGCACGTGCACGTTTAACCGCTTTTGCTAACTCTTCTATAGCACTATCTTGTCCAAAGACTACTTTTTTGAGATCTTCTTCAAGTGTTTTAAGTACCATTTTATCATCTGAACTAACTTGTCTACTTGGGATATTGGCAATTTTAGCAATCACTTTTTCTATATCTTCTACAGAAACGTTTGTTCTTTTTTTATCATCAATATGAAAAGATGCTGCTACCTCATCTATTAAGTCGATAGCCGAATCTGGTAAAAATCTATCATTGATATATTTTTTAGCAAGTTCTACAGAAGTTTTTAGAGCTTTATCACTATATTTTACTTTGTGATGTGATTCATATTTATCTCTTAATCCTAATATAATCTGATAAGTATCTTCTATACTCGGTTCTTCAACATCTACCTTTGCAAAACGACGGCTAAGTGCTTTGTCTTTATCAAAAAAGTTTCTAAACTCTCCATATGTTGTCGCACCAATACACTTGATACCACCACTGGCAAGAGCTGGTTTTAAAAGGTTTGAAAGATCCATAGATCCACCACTTGTTGAACCCGCACCAACGATAGTATGAATCTCATCTATAAATAAAATCGCATTATCAATCTCTTCTAGTTCACTAAGTACACCTTTGAGTCTTTTCTCAAAATCACCTCGATATTTTGTACCTGAAAGTAAACCACCGATATCAAGTGAAAACAGTGATGCATTTTTTAGGATCTCTGGTGTATCATCATTGACTATTTTGAGTGCCAAACCTTCAATAATCGCTGTTTTACCAACTCCAGGTTCTCCAACTAGCAGAGGATTATTCTTTTTACGACGACAGAGAACTTGCATAACACGATTAAGTTCATCTTCACGCCCAATAACCGGATCAATCTTTCCGCTACGTGCCAATTCATTTAAATTGATAGTATAATTTGCGAGATCTCCATCTTCTTTTGGTGTTTTGATAATCTCTTCACTCTCGTGTTTTTCTTCAGTAATAGCTTCAAGAATAGATAGTTTTGAAACACCTTGTTGTTTGAGCAAATAGACACTATAACTACGTTCTTCTTCAAACAATGCAGCAAGCAAATCACCTACACTAGCTTGTTTTTTGTCTGCACCTTTGATATTTGTAATCATAGAATCAATTACTCGTGCAAGAGCTACTGTTTCAAACGGATCATGATAATTTTCTTTTGCAAGCGGCTTAAACACAGAATCAAGGTGTGTTTTGATTCGCTCCAGCAAAAATGCTGTATCTGCACCACATTTTTGAAGTATATTAATCGCCTGATCATTGGTTAACAAGGAAAAAAAGACATGCTCTATCGTTACATACTCATGTCTACTTTTCTTTGCAAATTCTAAGGCTTCATTTAAAACGGAATTTAACTCTTTATTTAACATATATTTACTCTTCCTCCATTATCGCTTTTAATGGATATTCATTTTCTAAGGCACGTTTTCGCACTTGTGCTATCTTTGTCTCAGCTATTTCAAATGTATAGACTCCACAGATACCACGTCCTTCTCTATGGATATTTAGCATGATATTGATAGCACTGTCCAATGGGTGTGAAAACAACTCCATTAAGATTTCCACTACGAAATCCATACTGGTAAAATCGTCATTTAACAAAACAACTTTATATCTTTTTATCTCAGAGGTCTCTTCGAGTGATTCAAACTCTAAAGCTCCATCGTTCTTATGTTCCACAACCTTCCTTTATCCACATATAGAAAATCATACGATATTCTAGCTATAGTCGTAAATATTATACTATGTTTTGAACTATATATAGTTAACAAATGGTCAATAACTAAAAAATTTAACTTTAACTGGTAATTTGGTAATATAATTGTTATGAAATCTCTCTTTATAACCGCTACAAATACCAATGTGGGTAAAACTTACACAACTTTGAAACTTTTGGATTATTATTCAGATTTAGGCTATAAAGTTGGTGTATTTAAACCAATTGAAACAGGCGTTTTTGATAAACCAAATGATGCTGCCCTTTTACTGAAAAAAGCCTCAAAACTAAATCTACACTTTAAAAATTTCACCACAGATGATATCTGCCCTATACAGTTAAAATTACCTGCTGCTCCCTATGTTAGTTCTGGTTTAAAAGATATTGATTTAGATATTATCTTCACACAAGCAAAAAAATTACAACAATTTTGTGATATTTTACTTATTGAAGGAGCTGGTGGCTTGCTTGTACCTATCAACAAAAACTACTTTTTAATTGATTTG
>Ga0256833_1003560_pt1 | contig 10626 bp, 7 predicted proteins | sample 356284metaG_FD_190535 | JGI IMG/M metagenome (GOLD analysis project Ga0256833, IMG submission 190535) | Hydrothermal vent microbial communities from Mid Atlantic Ridge, Atlantic Ocean - 356-284 | ecosystem: Environmental > Aquatic > Marine > Hydrothermal vents | place: Atlantic Ocean: Mid...
TATAAAATATCTTCAAGTATATATTCGGCATCCTCATTACCCAATTCCGCCGCTCGTTTTAAATCATGGATATATCCGCTTTTACCCGAATTTTTCTTAGCCATTCCAAGATAGAAATATTTATCTTTTTCAAGAATTTTTTCTTTACCATCTTTTATTTGCATTGATCTTTCAAATAATTCCAAAGCTTCATTAAATTCATATTGATTGTATTTTACAATACCATAATTAAATAAATCTTCTTTCTTCCAGAAAAAATTTGGGTTATCAGGTTCAAATTCTCTAGCGATTAAAAGTTTTAATTCAAATTCCGCTTTATCCCATTCCTCATGTATTATATGGATATTTGCTTTTGCCCGTCTTGTTTGCCAATGCAAAGGCTGCAATGCAACGGAAGTTTTCAAAGCAAAATTAAGATGTTTAAGCGCTTCATCAAAATTCTTTTCATACATTAATATTTTTGCTAATCCTAAATGCGCTTCAGAAATGTTATTATCAAGATTTAATGATTTTTTGAAATCTTCTTTTGCCTCTTTATAATTTTTTAACATGATGTTTACAACAGCTCTCCTTTCGTAAGCCAATGCATTTCTATTACATTTTTCGATTGATATGCTCAATGCGTCATGGGCTTCTTTTTCCTTTCCTTCAACATTGATATATTCCTTTCCTCTTTTAAAATTCAGCACCGCTGCTCTATCTCCCGATGGTTCAATTTCTTTAAAATCCAAAATCTTACCTTTTTCCACTTTCCACATTAATACTCTTCCTGATACGGCAAATTGAGCACAACTTTCAAACAAATTAATGGTGTTTTTCCAGACTTTATCAGAATATTTCCCTACATGTCTTGGTATATTTACAATAAAATTTTCATCATCTAAAAACTCCAATTCTTTAAAAATAATGTCATTTTTATAATATACAGCATTCTTTTTATTTATAACAACAACAAGTTTATCGTAGCTGTTACGATTTAAAAAATAAAATTTGCCTTGAATTATAACTTTATAAAACATCAATTAACGGAATTCTTTAATTATTTAAATAAGGAATATTATCAAAATATGAATGATATTCCCTTACCCTATATTTACACTGAAAATATTATACCAAAGTACAATAATTTGCATTTTAATTTTAATTTATTTTCAATAATAAATAAAAAATGTAAATTATTCATCTAAAAAGCACTTTGCTTTAGTATTTGTCAAAAATTTTGTAATAACTTAACAGGATAAATTTCAACAAAAATATATTTAATAAGTTGTCGAATTGTTCAATTTCTTTTTAAAGAATATAATTATCGAACAAAAAAGTTTATTTTTGCACTCAAAATGTAAAAATGAATAATAATATCTCAATAAAAAAACTATTGACCGGTACTCAAAAAGGTGAAAACGTTAAAGTGGACGGTTGGGTAAGGACATTTCGAAATAATCAATTTATAGCTTTAAATGACGGTTCTACAATCAATAATTTACAAATAGTTATTGATTATAATGATTATGAAGATTCGTTTTTGAAAAGGATAAATCCGGGTACTGCAATCGGTGTTGAAGGAGAATTGGTAGAGTCTCTCGGTAAGGGACAATCAGTGGAAATAAAAGCAAGCAAATTGGAAATATATGGTGATTCCGATCCCGAAAAATACCCTTTACAACCTAAAAGACATTCTTTGGAATTTTTAAGGGAAATAGCTCATCTGAGATTTAGAACCAATACATTCGGTGCTATATTCAGAGTGAGAAATTCCTTGTCTTTTGCTATACATAAATTTTTTAACGAAAGGGATTTTGTCTATATGCATACACCTATAATTACAGGGTCAGATGCTGAAGGTGCGGGTGAAATGTTTAAAGTTACAACACTTGAATTGGAAAATATTCCGCTCAATGATAATGGAAATGTCGATTATAAGCAGGATTTTTTTGAAAAACCTACAAATCTTACTGTTTCAGGACAGCTTGAAGCCGAATTGGGGGCAATGGCATTTTCAAAAGTCTATACTTTCGGGCCTACTTTCAGAGCTGAAAATTCAAATACTTCGAGACACCTTGCTGAGTTTTGGATGGTGGAACCGGAAATAGCATTTGCAGATATTAATGACGATATGGATTTGGCAGAAGATCTTCTGAAATATGTAATAAATTATGTCCTTGAAAATAATACGGGAGATCTCAAATTTCTTGAGCAGCGATTGATTCAGGAAGAGAAACAAAAACCCCAAAATGAAAGATCGGAAATGCCCTTGATAGAAAAGTTGAATTTCGTAGTGGGAAATAAATTTGAAAGACTGACATATACGGAGGCTATAGATATTTTATTGAGATCAAAACCCAATAAAAAGAAAAAGTTTAAATTCGTAATTGAAAAATGGGGAGCTGATTTGCAATCGGAACACGAAAGATATCTTGTAGAAAAGCATTTTAAAAAGCCGGTTATTTTAACGGATTATCCCAAGGATATAAAGGCTTTTTATATGAAAGTAAATCAAGATAATGAAACTGTGAGAGCAATGGATATTTTATTTCCTGGTATTGGTGAAATAGTAGGAGGTTCTCAACGGGAAGAACGGTATGATGTTTTGGTTGACAGGATGAACGAGATGAATGTACCAGCAGAAGAAATGCAGTGGTATCTGGACCTGAGAAGGTATGGTAGTGCCGAGCATGCAGGATTTGGCTTGGGGTTTGAAAGACTTGTACAATTTGTAACCGGTATGGGTAATATAAGAGACGTTATTCCTTTTCCGAGGTATCCCGGAAATGCCAGATTTTAATTAGTTGGTATGAAATATAAAGATAATTACAGACTGAAGGGATTACGAAAAAAATTGGTTGAAACAGTCAGAGCAAAGGGAATTAAGGACGAAAGAATATTGGATGCAATAGAAAATATTCCAAGGCATTATTTTATCGATGCTGATTTTGTCGATTGGGCATATAAGGATATCGCTTTCCCAATAGAATCCGATCAAACTATTTCACAACCTTACACGGTAGCATTTCAAACCGAGCTTTTGGAAATAAAGCCCAAAGATAAAGTCTTGGAAATAGGTACAGGCTCAGGATACCAGGCAGCGATTTTGAGTTATCTTGGAGCTAAAGTTTATACCATTGAAAGGCAGGAAAAGTTATTTTATAAAACCACTAATTTTTTAAAAGATATCGGATTTGGAGTAATCAGAACTTTCCTTGGTGATGGATATCTCGGTTTACCTATGTATGCTCCTTATGATAAAATCATAGTCACAGCCGGAGCTTCCGAGATACCCGGTGAATTGGTAAAACAATTAAAAACAGGCGGTATAATGGTAATTCCTTTGGGCGATACCGATATAAAAGATATGGTAAAGTTGACTAAGATCAATGATCGTGAAGCTAAATTGGAAAAACATGGAAAATTTAGTTTTGTTCCTTTTTTAAAAGGAGTAAACAAAAATAAATGATTTGAAAAAAAACCGGATAGCACATATTTTTCTTTTTGGGGCAGCTTTGATTTATGGTGCAAATTATTCCATTGCTAAAATTGTTTTGGACGGAAATTATATTTCACCGATGGGTCTGGTCTTTTTTCGGGTCTTGACAGCTCTTATAATCTTTACTGTATTTCATTTGATTTTTGTAAAAGAAAAAATTGATAAAAAAGATATTCCAAAAATAATTCTGGTTTCATTGTTTGGAATAGTCATTAATCAGAGTTTTTTTATCATAGGATTAAAACATACGGTACCGATAAATGCAGCTTTGCTATTAACGGTTGTTCCGATTCTGGTTTTTGTATTTTCCGTAATATTGCTAAAAGAAAAGATTAGCATATCAAAGATTATCGGTGTTTTAATAGCTTTTTCCGGCGTATTATTGATTATCTTAAACAAAGGAAACTTGCAATTTACTTATTCTAATATGAAGGGAGATATTTTGGTATTCCTAAATTCGGTTTCCTATGCATTGTATTTGGTTATGGTAAAACCCTTGCTAAAAAAATATAACCCTTTAACCATTACAAAATGGATATTTTTTTTCGGAATGATATTTATTATGCCTTTAGGTATTAAAGGTGCTCTAAACGCACACTGGCAATTATTTGATGCAAAAGTGTGGATGGCTTTTGTATATGTTTTGGTTTTTACAACATTATTGGCATATCTTTTTAATATTATAGCTTTATCAAGAGTAAACCCATCTGTAGTAGGTGTTTACGTATATTTGCAACCTGTTTTGGCTACATTTGTTGCACTTATTATCGGGAAGGATAGTATTTCAGCTTTAAAAATTGTATCTGCCGTGTTGATTTTTGCCGGTGTCTATTTGGTTAGTTATACTAAACCGTTATCAAGATAGTGATATGGAAAAAGAATTAAAATACATAAATCTGTTTAATCGCGAAAATATAAAATTGAAGCGGTTTTAAATCGGCTTTGAAGTCTTGCTATCGCATGCTTTCAACTCCTATCTGAAATTATAGATTATATGCTCTGATTTTGTAGAAAGACACCGGACTATGTCTGTCATTTTGACAGTAATTGATGTAATGGTATGTATTTTGCAATATTGATATAAAAAATACAACAACTATGGCAAAAACAGAAATAAAATCTAAGAAAGGACAAATTGGCGTTAGTGCGGAAGATATATTTCCTTTGATAAAAAAGTTTTTATATACGGATCAGGAAATATTTTTAAGAGAATTGATAGCTAATGCGATAGATGCAACTACAAAATTGAAGGCGCTTGCATCAAAAGGAGAGTTCAATGGTGAATTAGGTGACTTGACGATAGATGTGATTTTGGATGAAAAAGCCAAAACGATAACAATTAAAGACAAGGGTATCGGAATGACTGAAGAAGAAGTGATCAAATATCTCAATCAGGTAGCATTTTCTTCAGCAAAAGAATTTTTGGAAAAATATTCGGGTGAAAATCTAATTGGACATTTCGGCTTAGGATTTTATAGTGCTTTTATGGTTGCTGACAAGGTTGAAGTACGTACTAAATCATATAAAGAAGATGCTGAAGCGGTAAAATGGGAATGTGACGGTACTCCGGAATATACTTTGGAAGAAATAGACAAAAAAGAACGAGGTACTGAAATAATACTTCATATTGGTGATGAAGGGAAAGACTATCTTAAAAAAGAAAGAATTCAAGAATTATTAGATAAGTATTGTAAATTCCTTCCGGTTCCAATTAGATTTGGTAAGAAAAAAATCTACAAAACCGAAGGCGAAGGAGATGATGCAAAACAAATAGAAGAAGAGGTTGACAATATCATAAATAATCCTCACCCCATTTGGAAAAAATCCCCAAATGAACTCAAAGATGAGGATTATAAGAATTTTTATCATGAAATGTTTCCGGGTACTTTTACGGATCCGGTATTTTGGATTCATTTGAAAATGGATTTTCCGTTTAATTTGACGGGAATTTTATATTTCCCTAAAATATCAAATAATTTTGATGTTCAGAAAAGCAAAATTCATCTTTATAGCAATCAGGTCTTTGTTACCGATGATGTAAGAGCAATTGTGCCGGAATTCTTAATGTTACTGCACGGTGTTATCGATTCGCCTGATATACCGTTAAATGTATCGAGAAGTCAACTTCAAAATGACCACCGGGTAAGAAAAATAACTTCATATATTACTAAAAAAGTAGCTGATAAACTGAATGACATATTCAAAAAAGACCGTAAGGAATTTGAAAATAAGTGGGAAGATATTTCTACATTTATAAAATACGGTATGCTTACGGATGAAAAGTTCTATGCTAAAGCTATAAAATTTGCATTGTTGAAAGATGTTGACGGGAAGTTTTATACTTTTGAAGAATACAAAAAGAAAATAGAAGCAAACCAAAAAGATAAGTATGACAAACTTGTTTTTATATATACCAACGATCAAAAAGCGCAACATTCATATATAGAATCTGCCAAAGAACACGGTTATAATGTCTTGCTAATGGACAATATCATAGATGTTCATTTTATCCAGTTTATGGAAACTAAAGAAACTAATATCACCTTTGTCAGGGTAGATTCGGAAACTTCAGACAACCTCGTACAAAAAGATGAAAAGAAAGAATCTGTATTGTCTGAAAAACAGCAGGAGAAAATAAAAGAGATATTCTCGTCTTCATTGAAAGAAGATAGTAAAAATATCGAATTGAAAGCTTTATCTCCCGATGAATTGCCGGTATTGATAACCAAACCTGAGTTTATGAGAAGAATGAAAGAAATGCAGCAGTATCAAAATATGGGTTTGGGAGATTTTCCGGATTCTTACAATATAATAGTAAATACAAATAATCCTTTGATAGCGGAAAAACTTGTGAATATGAAGAGTGCGGAAAAAAAAGAAAGGTTCGCCCAATATCTCTACAACCTGGCAAAGCTGAATCAAAATATGCTTACAGGTGAAGAAATGACCAAGTTTGTAAAAACAAGTGTAGAGTTTTTGAAATAATGTGATATTACTATATAGTGTCTGTCCATAAAATCATTAAAATTGAAAAATATTCTTTTTGCGATATTTTTACTTTATTCAAATTACTGATGCTAAGGCATCACTAATCCTCAGAAAGACAAAAATCTCATCAAAAATCTTTATTTTTCAAAAATTAAGCACTTTATGGACACACACTAAATAGTGTCTGTCCATAAAATCATTAAAATTTAAATTAAGCATTTTATAGACAGACACTATTTTTATCATTTTATTAACTTGTATCATTTGACTACAATCAGCTTTTTGTATATTATACTTTTATCTAATTTGATTTTTAAATAATAAATTCCCGTAGGTATAGACTGCAAACTTATATTTAAAAATCTTTTATTGCTCTTGTTTTTAATTGTATATATTTTACTACCTGAAAACTTAAATATTTCTATTACCGCTTCGGAATATTTTATTTCTGAAAAATCCAAAATGACGTTTTCGGAAGCCGGAATAGGATATATTTTAATTATGGAATTCGTTGCAATATCTGAAACACCGGTTAAATCCTTAATACAAATAGTAGTATCAATACTACAATCAATCAAAGTATCCTTTACTGTCAAAGTATAGCATCCGGCAGTATTCAAGCCATAAAGATTTAAGTTATTACCGGTAAAATCATCAGGACCTTTCCATTCGTAACTAAATGCCCCCGAAGATTTAACGCTCATAAATATTCCACCCGGACCGAATTTGGATATATTGATCAAAGTGTCTACAACAATAACAATCTTATCCGGGTTGCCGACATTGATTGAATCCATATAAAAACAACCCGATGCATCCTGAATTTTTATGGTTTGAATACCCGAACACAAATTTTGAACAAAATCAGTGGTATCTCCGTTGCTCCATAAATATTTTAAAGGTTTTTCTGCATTTTCAACTTGAGTAATCTTGATACTTCCGTTGCATTCTCCATAACAATCAACTTCATTAACAATATAATTCACATGTATTTTTGGGGGAGAATATAGTTTTATTGTATCATAAACCGTACATCCTAATGTGTTTTTAGCTACAACTGTATATATTCCGGCGCATAAGTGGTCAATACATCCTGTCGTATCTCCAGTATTCCAAATGTATGTAAATGGGGAATTGCCGTTAATACTGCTAAAATGAATAAAGCCGTCACATGCATCATAACACGTTTCATCTGATTTTTCATAAGTCAAAGAACATTTATATTTCGGAATAATCACACTATCCGAGGAAGTACAACCATAATCGTTTAATACGGTTATATAATATATACCTGTTGACAGGTTGGAAATCATGTTTGTTGTATCTCCTGTATTCCATTTATAAGAATATAAACTATCATCACAACTAGGAATCAATGAAGCAGTTGCATCATTCAAATCAGAACCGGACATATCCGTAGTATGAATATTGAAAGACGGAGAAGGATAGACAGTTAATACAATAGTATCTATTTTACCTTCACATTTTATACTATCCATAACAACCTGAGCATAATATGTTACCGTTTCAGGATCACAGGTTTCATCATTATCTATTGTCAACACATCATCAATAGTACCTGATCCTCCGTAAAAGGTATGATCACTTTCACCACTAATATTTGGGTTGTCATCATAAGTTATTTCTATCGTTTTCGGACTACCGTCCTCTGTATAAACCAAAATTCCAACTTCCCCACCTGTACATATCTCCCGAGGTTGTGGTTCTGCTACTACACCCGGAGGTATCTGACAATTAACCTGCCATTGAGGAGACCATTGTGGTTTGTCGATCAAATGTTCAGTAACCGTATTCTCCCAGCAACCTGCATTTCCATCTGAAAAGGTTTGAATTACGATGCTTAAATCATTGCAATCCAAGCAATCATCCCTGTTATTAAATTCTTTTACTTTCATTGTAAAATCCCAAGAGATATCAACAAGGGAAGTACCTATCCCGTATTTTCTTGACGGTGAACAATTATTTGCATCACAATCAGGACTTCCTCCTTCCTGAACCCAAAAATACCCACTTGGTAATGTATCGTATTTATTCAGTCCATTCGAACATGTTACTCCGTCCGGTAATTTTTCCCACAATGTATTAATCAACTTTAAATGACCATCTTCATCGGTATAAGTACATAAATGTCCTACATTTTGCATTATTTGCGGAGGACAATCCCCGTCTTCGGTGTACCATTTGGCGGTCTGTCCATTCCCAAAGGGAGCATTAGCATTATAATCATAATCTTCAGTATTCCATCCGCATCCGAACTTTGGTATAAAACCAATCAGCCAATCATCATAGGTTTCTATTGCATCATATTGAAATGTAAGATGAACAGTCAATTCTTCTCCCGGACAGAAAGGTCCCATATAAGGAGGTCCGTCAGGTTCTGCATCTGTATTCTCCCTGTTTGTCACTTCCCAAACCAATGAAGGATCCGGGGCATAAACCAATTTATTAACAGTTCCGACACACAATTCAAAAGCAGGATCATCAATAGGTTCCCCATTTGGGTCAGCTGTAATGGAAATATAATAAGTTTCATTTTCTGCAACGGGAACAATCAATAAATCAGGCGGCGTAGATTGACTGCTACATGGGAAAGAACCGGCAAAATTACCGGCGTTAGCAAGATTATCGCAATCTGGTTCAGGGTGCCATACCGACCATACCGGTGACCAATTACCCCATGTAGATACCTGAGTAAATAATAGTCTTGCATTATAGTCTGTATTTACCTGAAACCATACAGTTGGATTTTGTGAAAAATCGCATCCTCCGCCAATACCATCAGGACAAGCCAGGTCCAAACAACCATTTGCACAAACCCAATCAAATGAAACATCGTCAGGAGTAACCGGATCTAAAGTTTGCCCACCTGTTATATCTTCGCAGGCATCAGCCACATCACAATCTTTAATATTGTCAACCGTAATCGTAAATGTTCCACAATCTCCATCCGAGCTAGTAACTTTTATCCAAACATAATCTCCATCTTCAAGACAACCTATATGCATATCTTCTATCGGCAAACCGTCACATTTTGATTTTCTTAATTCGGCTGTTCCATCACATATAGCATCAGGGCCTCCAACATATATCTCAACAGCCACATCATTTCCAATTGAATCACCATAAATATATATAGATAATCCATCGGAATAATCAGCATCATATTCAGCTCGATACCATACAGCGTTATCATCACTAACAGCACTACACTTTTGATTTTTCAAATCAGCATTCGGGTCATCATTGTATCCGACGGCACAACAGGTTGTACCATGATGTGTTCCTTCAACTCCAAGATCAAATGGAGGATTTTCATAGTTTATACAAGGACTATCATTGACAGGTACAGACATACATGGAACAATTTGTTGACTTGATAAATAAAAATTATAAAAGAAAAAGTAAGTAAAAATGAGAATTAATTTTTTCATAATTAATATGATTATAAACTTAATAATATATAGCTTGGATAAGACATGATTGATGTTGCATTAATCTTTTATAATAAAGATACTTGTTTTAGCTTTATTGTTGCCTCAACTATATATTATTTTTGAATATTTTTTAATTCCCAACGAGTTAGTTGGTCTGAATTTATTACAATAGGTAATCAATTAATCCTGCTATGGAAAGTGCAAACACCAAATATCTTAAAAATTTGCCAATTGTTATCCATAATATTGATGACCATATAGGCAATTTAAAAACACCTCCGAATAAGACAATAAAGTCACCGATAAACGGAACCCAGGATAATACCATTGAGTAGACTCCGTATCTATTTACGATTTTTTCAGCTTTATAATATTTTTTTTTATTTTTATCAGACATTTTATTCAAAACCAACTCTCCTCCTTTCCAGCCCATATAAAAAGTAATAATAGCTCCAATCACATTGCCTATAGTAGCTACGATGACAACAGTTAAAATTGTCAGGTCTTTATTTTGTTGTATCATACCGGCTAAAAAAACTTCGGAAGAGACAGGGAAAAATGTAGCTGCTACAAGACTCCAGAAAAATAATATAAAATATTGGTATATCATATAAGTTATATCCACTTAACTTTTGGAAAATCCATCCTGTGTGGCAATAACTTATTTTTCGGAAATACTCTAAATGTAAAATCATAAACTCC
>Ga0256833_1003561_pt1 | contig 10626 bp, 14 predicted proteins | sample 356284metaG_FD_190535 | JGI IMG/M metagenome (GOLD analysis project Ga0256833, IMG submission 190535) | Hydrothermal vent microbial communities from Mid Atlantic Ridge, Atlantic Ocean - 356-284 | ecosystem: Environmental > Aquatic > Marine > Hydrothermal vents | place: Atlantic Ocean: Mid...
TCGGGGGGTTTTTCTCCGGCCGTATCCCGCCGTTTTACCTCAAAATAACATTCTTCCTGACGATACTCGCGGCAGCCTTCGTCATGTATGCCAGAAAAAAGGAGTTTTTGAAGCATATCGCTGAGGTGGATGCAGGGAAAGAGAAATTATCTGGAAGATTCGTATGGCACAGAAAGAGCCCTGAAGGTGACTTTGACATGAACCTCCTCTATGTTCTCCCACCTGTTGGCATAGTAGGATTTCTAGCTGGAATGGTAGGAATCTCTGGCGGTGGCCTGATCGTGCCCATAATAATTCTGTTCGGTAGCGTGCCCCTGAGAACCGCCTTCGCGACTAACTCAGTCCTCGTGTTGATGACCTCATCCATGGGCTTAATAGGAAGAGGAATGAGCATGGGAATAGATCTTGGATTTGCGCTCCCCGTGGCTTCCGCCGCATTTTTAGGCGCTCTCCTCGGATCTTCCCTCTCCAAAAAGGTGGAGGTTCAACATCTTGAAAGGCTGTTCATCGTTATACTCATTATAGCGGCACTTTGGATGCTTTACAGGGCGTTTTACTGATTATCTATCAGAGCCTTTCATGGGAATTATGCAGAGAAACTTCCATTCTCCATCCCCTGTGTTCCTGTACCAGTGCGGTATATCTGGCTCGATGTATGCGAAGCTTCCAGACTCAACCTCTTTTTCCTCCTCTCCTGCGCCTATGATTCCCTTACCTTCCAGCACGAATATCTCGTGTTCCCAGGGATGCTGGTGTGACGGTATCTTTCCACCTTTTTCAAGGGTGAAGAGGCGCATGGCATAGTTCTCAGCCCCATCTTTTTTCGCAATGAGCCACTTTATCCATACTCCTTCGGCTCCTTCCATCTCTACTTTTTCCTTTTCTATCCTGCTTATATGGGATACTTTCATCACGCTCACCTGCCGATGGAATGGGATATCGCTTTAAAGATGTTGCGAAGAAGTAAATTTCAAAAAAGAAAATAGTTTATTTCCAAGAAATCCTTAAATATGAGGCGTGCTTAGTAATAAACATGGATATTGCCGTGAAACAGAAAATCGGAGAGCTATTAATGAGAAAATCCGCGATAATGAAACTTATGGAATACATGGGAGAGCGCGCTGAAGAACGGGATATTAAAAAAATAAGGGATTTTGCGCCTGAATTCAGCGTCAGTGAGATGGTTATTAAAGAGCGTGAAGAGAAATGAGATACTACTTTGACACCTCTGCCCTTGTTAAAAGATATCACAGAGAGAAAGGAACGGAAAAAATTGATGAAATAATCGATGGAGATGATGAAATATATATCTCCACAGTGGGGATCGCTGAAACTATCTCTGCCTTCACCCGCTTGAGAAACTCCAGAATAATAGGAAAGAAAAGATATGAGGAAATCACAGGTATATTTTTCAATGATGTTGAAAACCGCTATATTCCCATTCCTTTCGATGATTCGAACATCTTAAAGGCGGTATCCCTCATAGAAAACCATGACCTTAGAACTCTCGATGCCTTTCATCTCTCCGCTGCACTTAGTATAGCAGATATGCATCCTGTTTTTGCATCTTCTGATAGAAAACTCTTGAAGGCTGCTGAAAAGGAGGGTTTTAGTATAATGGACCCTGAGGGAAAAAATAGCTAAAAAGCTTATTTACTCCCACCTTATCCCTACACGGTGATATCTTGAGCGGATTTGAGCTGTTTCTCGGAGCGCTCCTCGGAGGCCTCGCTACCCTGCTATTTCTCACATCCCTTATCGCATGGAAGAGGACAGGGAGCATAAAGATAGGGCTGATATCCATGGCGCTCCTCGCTCTGGCTGTTAAAGGAGCATATCTCACATACACAGGGATGTTTTACGGATGGATGGCTGAAAGCACATACATGCTTATCATGGACATAGCTGTGATCGTGCTGATTTACCTATCTGTGCTGAAAGGATAACATGTCAGACCCACTTGAGCTTGAGAGCAGAAGGCGGATATACAACTTCGTGAGGAAGAACCCGGGAGTATATATGAGGGAGATACAGAGGGCTCTGGAAATGGGCACCGGAGTCTTGCAGTACCAGCTGGACTATCTGGTCAAAAAAGGGCTTTTGAGCGTGTATGTAGACGGGAGGAGGAAGAGATACTACTGCACCGAAAGCGTGAGCGCTCCTGACAAAAACATTCTGGCAATGCTCAGGCAGAAGGTACCTAGAAGGATAATGATGGTGTGCATCTCAAAGAACGGGGCTGACTTCCACAGCATAGCTGAATTTGTGGGATCGTCAAAGTCGAACATATCATTCCACCTATCAAAGCTCATTAAGATGGGGATAATTGAGGAAAGAGAGGAAGGTGGGGAGAAGAGATACTATGTTAGGGATCCTGAGAAAATATCGGACTTCATAGTTACATACAGAGAGAGCTATCTTGATGACTTGGTGGATAGGTTCGTGGAGTCGTTTATGGGTATATGATCGCAGCTCACAGCTCCGTTAGTTCCTTGGGAAACTCAGTCAAAAGCTCGGCTTTGTTCTTTTTTACCAGAACATCATCCTCTATCCTCACTCCTCCAAATCCGGGTATGTATATGCCGGGCTCAACTGTGAGAACCATGTTTTCGCTGAGCTCCATATCTATATTCGGAGAGAGGCCGCCCCCATCGTGGACCTTCAATCCTAAGCCATGGCCGAGAGAGTGTATGAATCTGTCGCCATACCCTGCCTTTTCTATGACCTTTCTGGCCTCTGCATCCACTTCCTTTCCATTTACTCCCTCTTTTATGGCATCTATGCCAGCCTGCTGAGCCTCCCTGACTATTTCGTATATCTCCCTGTGCTTTTTATCCGCTTTTCCCATGACAAAGGTCCTTGTTATGTCGGAGTTGTACCTCTCAAAGCGGGCTCCGAAGTCAAAGAGCGCGTAGTCTCCTTTTCCAAGCTCTCTTTCCCCTGATGTGTAGTGGGGTTCAGCGCTGTTCTCACCGAAGGAGGATATGGTTTCAAATGCAGGTCCTGTGGCCCCTCTCCTCATCATCTCATATATGAGGAGGGCTGCGGCCTCATACTCCTTCATCCCTTCCTTTAACTGGGAAATCATGGCTTTCAGTGCATCGGTAGCTATTTTTCCTGCTTTTCTTATGCGCTCTATTTCCACTTTATCCTTTATCATCCTCGTTTTTTCCAGAGCCTCTGAAACATCCACGAACCTCTTACCCTTTGCCATGTACTTGAACTTCCTGTATGCGCTGTGGGGCATGTCCGCAAAATTCACCCCTATGTTTCCATCGACATCCAAAGCATCTTTAAGTATCCTTTTGAAATCCTTTCTCGTAGAGAATATCTCCACCTCCATAGGGCTTTTTCTTGCGCTCTCCTCCTCAAGTTTGCTGGTTATTATGGTCCCCTTTCCGTCAGGGTATATCACCACAGCAGATGCTTCAAAGAGACCTTTTGTTAGATCTGTGACATAGAAGAAGTTCACATCCTGATGGGGCTCCGGCCCGTTGTATATCAGAATCGCCCCCATCTCCTCAGAGACATTTGAGAATATCCTTTTTATGCGTTTCTCTATCATGGGTGGAGATAAACATGTGGGATAAAGTCTTTTGGATTAGCTCCTCGCCACTATCTTTATCACATCCCCGTCTTTGAGCTCGTGGTCATGGCCTATCACCCTGCCCGTTCGCGCATCTATGGCCCTTATGAAGCCCTCTCCAAGGTCTGTGTGCACCTTATATGCCAGATCCCTCGCAGTGCTTCCTCTTGGCATCAGATAGGCGTCGGGCAGAACATTTCCGTTGTGGTCGGTCCAGTGCGTCTCATCCTCCACAGGATAAACCACTATGAGATTCAGGAGCTTAAACACAGCTTCTTCAAGGACCTTCTGAACCCCTGTTGAGCCGAAGCTTTCCAGAAACTCCGCTATCTTATCCAGAGCTTTTTTCTGAGCGCTGTTTAGGCTATCCGGCTTTAAAACCCTAAATTCAGAAGATCCCGGCTCATAATCTATCAGTCCAGCTTTTGATGCCCTTTTCAGTGCCAGTTCATACTCAGCGGATGTGGGTATAACTATGTAGCCTTCCAGATTTCTAAGCCTTTCCAGATTCTCCTCAGGAGCCATGTCCGCCTTGTTGGCAGCTATTATCATGGGCTTGCTCTCCTTTCTTATGGATCTGGCAACCTCCAATATATGGTCCTCGGTCCATGTGGAAGGCCTTTCTGGGAGGTCAAGGCTGGAGATTGCGCTGTGTATCTGACTCTCACTTATTCCAAGGCCTGTGAGCTTTTCAAAAAGCATGGTCTCTGGCTTTTTACCCACCATCTCGGCTGTTTTAGATATCCTCCTCCAGTTTGAAGAGAGTATTGAGGCTATCCAATGGTCCATCTCATCTTCAAGGAATCTTATATCATCAATAGGGTCATGGCTTCCCTTGGCCACAGGATTTCCCTCAGCATCTGTAGATCCGCTGGCATCTATTATGTGAATGAGGGCGGATGCCTGCCTCAAATCATCTAGAAACTTGTTTCCCAGACCCCTGCCTTCATGGGCCCCCGGAACAAGCCCTGCAACATCTATGATCTCAACTGGTATGTACCTAGTCCCTGCTTTGCATAGGGAATTTCTCGGATTGCATTCCTTACCAAGATCCAGATGAGGGCACCTTGACCTTACATAACCCACCCCTCTGTTCGGCTCTATGGTTGTAAACGGATAGTTGGCTATCTGAGCATCAGCAGTGGTGAGGGCTGTGAAAAATGTCGATTTTCCCACATTTGGCTTTCCTACTACGCCGATTTCCATGAAAAGAGATAGTAATGGGTTTTAAAAATCTTTGCCAGCTATATGCTGTTGATCTTCCCATAGAGGGAGGATATCTTCCTGAGCTCTGTGCGCTCACACTTTGGGCAGTAAACCATGGTTCCCTTTCTCACCATCGGGGTTCTGCATCTAGTGCATAATGCTTTTATCACCCCGTATTCTGGATAGGCTGTTGTGAGCTGTATTGAAGGCCTTGCTTTTATGACCTTGGCCCTTACATAGTCGCCTATCCTGAACTGCTTTTTAAGGTCCTTAACATAGGTCTGAGAGACCTTGGAGACATGGATGGTTCCCGTGGTATCTCCAGTTATTTCCCTGTCCTTACCTTCAACCTTCTTTATGTCTATGACTACCATGGTGTCCCTGACAGCGCTCACTTCCCCTATGACTACATCTCCTTTTTCTATGGTAACTATGGGGTTAAGGGCCTCCATGCTCACAGTCATGTCCTTCTCGTCGTACTTAACCACACCCACTCTAGATGCTATTATCTTTCCGTCCTCTTCAAATGTGCCCTCGCCGGGAAGGTACTCCTCGCTCGTACCAACGACCTCTCCCGGAAGCACTACCTTCTTCTTTGAATCGCTCATCTTATCACCTTTACTCTGAAAGCGTTTACCCTGAATTTCATCACTTCCTTTCTGTGGAAGCTGAATGTCCTTTTTATGGGAAATTCATAGGTGAATTTATGGCTTATCTCTCCGCCTCTGGAAGATATGAATTCCTCCACAAAGGGAGCGCTCTTCTCAAGGTGCATGGTGTAAATCACATCTGCTATTTCCATAGCCTTTTCCAGAAATGGGCGGTCAGCATGCCTTTTCTGGGCTCCAAAAGGCGGATTCTGGATGACGGTATCGCAGGGAATATTAAAAGTTTTCACATCACCTTCCAGAAAATTCGCATCAACACCAAGGGATTCTGCGTTTCTTTTCGCCACTTCAACGGCTTTTTTTGATATGTCTATTCCGAAAACCTCAGAAGCGCCCAACAGCTTTGATCCTATGGCAAAGATTCCTGAGCCGCAACCCAGATCGCACACTCTCTTTCCCTCTATGTCACCCATGGAATAGGCGAAGAAAAGGAGGTCTGCCGCTATATTCGCAGGTGTCTCGTATTGCTCAAGAGCCGGATGCTCGGGGACATATCTCTCAATTCCCTGCAATGATATTTCAAGGCTTTTTTTCCTCATTTCTCCGCCTCTGCTCCTCTATGGCCTCTTCCATGCTCATGCTGCCTATGGCAACCCACCTAGCAAGCTCCTTTGATATGGTGAGCAGGCCTTTACTCTCCATCCTGCTCCTCCTCTGGATATCCCTGAGCTCTCCCTCAGTGGGTTCTATCGCATAATCCTTCGTTATTTCGGTGCCTTCTGTGAAGGCTATGCTAACAGCCGCGTCCTCATCCGCATTCTTAGTGAGGCGGGTGGTGTTGCTCTCATCAACCAGCTCCATCCTTATATTTAGGGCGCGGAGCGCTGTTATTGTCCTGTTTCTATTTGTGAGGTCGCCATGTCCTATGCGTATGATAGCTCTCCCATACTCCCTGCATGACATAGATTCCCTGATTATTTCAAGGCATGATTCTGGAGAAAGTGCCCTGGTTTTTTCCACAACCTTGCCGTCGCATATCACGGCTATTCCAGGGCTTTTTCCCGGGTCAACGCCTATTATGATCTCCCTGCACTTTTCCGTCCCTGTGAGATAGGCCAGAGCCTTTTTAACCCCAATTTCAGGCTCTTCCACCCATATCTTTCTCTGAAAATCCACCATGCCGTATTCCTCTCTTGATGTCACCACCAGCCCAACATATGGAGGGACATTATCCCCCATGTCAAGGGTTATGTACCGTATACCTGCCCTTTTCATCTCCTTCACTAATCCGTGGTACAGCCTGAAATCCTTTGTCATTATTGCGGCAAGCTTCACGACCGTGTATCCGACAGGTGCTTAAAGAAGTTTTTGAGAAGAAAAGAATTTATAGAAAGGCTTATGAAACCCTATGCCCTTGCCTACATTTCTGATATGTGGAGCCGAAAAGGCTGGAACAACCGCACTATTCAACTTCATGAAAGGGCATCCTGAGATATCTCTATCCACAGAAAAGGAGCTTCACTATTTCAGCTCAAACTATGAAAAGGGTCTGGAATGGTATGAGGGAAAGTTCAGGGTCAAAAAAGGGGCGAAGGCCATAGGTGAGGCCTCACCATCTTATATGTACGACGAAAGGGTTCCTGAAAGGATAAAATCCACATTACCGGATGTTAAGCTGATATTCATACTACGCCACCCTGTTGACAGGGCTTATTCACATTACTGGCACAGGGTTAACAGGAGCGGGAGCGAGAATCTTAGCTTTGAGGAGGCCATAAAAAGGGCGATTGAAGCGGAAAAGAAGGGTGTTAAAGAAGGTGAGGATGCGGAGCGCATCTCATATCTCACTAGGGGTAAGTATGCGGAGCATCTGGAAAGATTCAAAAAAGTGTTTCCTGAGGAGCGCATGCTTGTACTCATACACAGGGACCTTAAAAACAAACCCGAAGAGGTGATGCGCAGGGTTTTTGAATTCATAGGCGTGGATCCTGATTTCAGAGGGGAGAACTGGGGTGAAAAGCACAATGTCGGCATAACACCTAAATCTCAGATAGCGGATAGGATGGTAAAAAAGATAATATTTGGAAACAAAGCAGGGATAAAATTCAAGTTCTTCATGGAAAACCACATGCCCTCAGTATGGAAGATGTTTGGAAAAATGCTTTACAGAGAAGGATATCCTCCTATGAAAGCCAAGATAAGAAGGGTCCTTTTGGATTATTATGAGCCCCATAACAGAAGGCTTGAGAAGATGATTGGAAGAGAGTTGAAGTGGTGGTATGAGTGAATTTCTGAGTTATCTTTAAAGTGGGACTTGTTTATAGATTTTTTATATAAAGTTATAAAAGCTTCCCACCACTCACCTATATATACCCCTTGGAAATGGCGGAAGGTCACGCATGGGGATGTGCCGTATGGTGAACCCGAAGGAGTGATGAACATGAGCGAAGAAGAGATGAATAATGTGGAAATGGAGCAGGAGAGCGCTCCCCAGCAAGAAAGCGAAGAAAGCGACAAGAAAAGGCCGAAGAACATGTACGGCTATATCGCAGATATGTGGAAGCAGCCCAGACACGGAGAGATGAAGAGGCTGCAGTGGGAGCGCATGATAGAATGGAGAAAGGAGCCTTCAATAGTGAGGATAGAGCGCCCAACAAGGATAGACCGGGCCAGATCCTTGGGATACAAGGCGAAGCAGGGATTCATAGTTGTCAGAGTAAGAGTCAGGCGCGGAGGCCTAAGAAAAAGGAGGATAAAAGGAGGAAGGGTGCCTAGCAAGAAGGGTGTGCTGAAGATAACCATGGGAAAGAACACTCAGAGAATAGCGGAAGAAAGGGCATCGAAGAAATACCCGAATCTGGAGGTCCTGAACTCATACTGGGTAGGTCAGGATGGAAAGCACAAGTACTATGAAGTCATACTGGTGGACCCGCATCATCCTGTGATAAAGAGCGACCCTAAGATAAGCTGGATCGCAAACCACAAAGGAAGGGCTGAAAGAGGACTCACAAGTGCTGGAAAGAAAGGGCGTGGACTGAGACACAAGGGCAAAGGAGCTGAGAAGGTAAGGCCATCCATAAGAGCTCACGGAAGAAAAGGGAAGTGATAGCATGGCCATGATGTTCTGCCCAAAATGCCATTCTCTTATGATGCCCCGCAGAAACGACGATGGCACAGAGGTTCTAGTCTGCACGAAGTGCGGTTATACTGAGAAGGTCAAGGGCGGCACCATAATAAAGCAGAAGGTAGAGGAAAAGGAGATGGTGGTCATAGAAGGCGATGAAGGTGTGCTGCCAAAAACTAAGATCACATGCCCCAAGTGCGGAAACGGAGAGGCGTACTGGAGGCTGGAACAGACTAGGTCCGCAGATGAGCCTGAGACCAGAATATACCGCTGTACAAAGTGCGGATACACTTGGAGAGAGTATTAAACCATTTCATTTATTTAATTTATAAGCAAAGAAATAACCCGAAATCGGACGGTGTGCCATGTTTCAAAGGCTTGTCAATCCAGAGAGCATAGCCGTGATCGGCGCTTCCCATAACGAGAATAAGATAGGTTATGTTGTGCTGAAAAACCTTAGAAGCTCAAATTACAGGGGAAAAGTATATCCTGTAAATCCAAAAGGAGGAGAAATCCTAGGATACAGGGTTTACAGGAGCATAGATGAAATACCTGAGGTGGACCTGAGTGTAATAACACTTCCTGCGGAGCGCACAGTAGCGATATTTGAGGATGTTGCCAAGAAATCAGGGTTCATAATCCCCATAGCAGGAGGTTTCGGAGAAACTGGTGAAAAAGGAAGAGAAATGGAGAAAAAAATAAAGCAGATCGCCCATAGATATGGCGCTAGGATCATAGGTCCCAACACAGTAGGGGTATATTTCCCATCCACAGGTGTAAACACCACATTGACAGTTCCTGAAAAGAGCAGGTTTCCCGGAGATGGGGATATCGCTTTCATAACCCAGAGCGGGGCCTTAGGCCTCCTTACAATGGATGAGTTTTCCATGTATGGTGTGGGATTCTCTTATTTTGTCAATCTAGGAAATAGGATAGATGTGGATGAAAATGAGCTTTTAGACTACTTCGGAAGCGATGATAAATCCAAAGCTGTGGTGATGTACATAGAGAGCTTTAAAGATGGTAGAAAGTTCATGGATACTGCAAAAAGAGTATCAAAGAAAAAAGGGATTGTCATATTGAAAGCGGGCAGAACAGAGAAAGGAGGTAAGGCTGCAAGCCTCCACACAGGGTCTCTAGGTGGAAGCGACGCTGTTGCGGATGGGGCTTTCAGGCAATGTGGAGTTATAAGGGCATACGATGAGATTGAGCTCATAGATTACGGGAGAGCCCTAGCCCATGGAAAGCCCATATACGGAAAGAACATAGCGGTGGTGACAACTGCTGGAGGGGTTGGTGTTGTAAGCACAGACTACATTGAAAGCGAAGTGAAGGGCATAGGAATGAAGATGGCTGAATTGAGTGTTGAAACAAAGAGAAGGATAAAGAAAGAGATTGTACCCTTCGCATCTGTGGAGAACCCTGTGGATATGACCGCTCAAGCCAGCGATGATGACTACGATGGGGTTATTTCCGCCTTAAATGAGGATTCCAATGTGGATGCTATACTGGTTTATGCTCTCTTCCAGACTCCTATGATAAGCGAGAAGCTTGTGGATATTCTGACTTACTGGGCAAAAAGAGGCAAACCGATGGTTGTGGGGTCCATAGGTAGCGAATTTTCCCTGAAAATGATGAGGAAATTTGAGGAAAATGGGGTTCCCATCTATCCCTCAATAGAAAGGGCTGTAAAAGCCCTGAGAGTTCTGTATGATCGCGGTGAAATCCTTAGTAGAGCGCCGTGGCAAAGGACATAAATCTTTTTAATTGTCAATCCTAGGTAAGCCCTAATCAGCTCTTTACTTCACGAAAGAGCACAGCTAGCAGATCAGTGGAATGGCATTGAGCTTCCTCTGGAGATCCAGCCCTCAGCCGTCACCACTTGTGATGAATTCGCAAAGCAGACATAAAACCTTTAAAAACCCGTTTTATACGCAAAGCCATGGGCCGGTAGATCAGCTGGAAGATCGCTGCCTTCGCAAGGCAGAGGCCGCGGGTTCAAATCCCGCCCGGTCCACTCGTTTCACTCGTGTACCGTGCTTAGTCGCAAAATATTTTTTGCGCCTCCCGCCCGGTCCATTCCGCTGCGCTCCATGTACTAG
>Ga0256833_1003562_pt1 | contig 10623 bp, 9 predicted proteins | sample 356284metaG_FD_190535 | JGI IMG/M metagenome (GOLD analysis project Ga0256833, IMG submission 190535) | Hydrothermal vent microbial communities from Mid Atlantic Ridge, Atlantic Ocean - 356-284 | ecosystem: Environmental > Aquatic > Marine > Hydrothermal vents | place: Atlantic Ocean: Mid...
GCCCAAATTTCACCACAAATAGAAATTTTCTTCTTTCCCAAGCTTGGCACACTCAATGCATATGCCTTCTACAAAGACATATGATAGCGTCCAATAAGAAGAAGGAGGTGATAATTAAAGTTTCACAAGATTTGGCCGATTGAAGGATAAAATAGGAATAACAAAAAAATGAAAAAAACAAGGAGGATACAAACAAATGACTATGGAAAAATTTTTGCCAAAGCGTCACGGGTCTGAAAAGGGTTTTACCCTCGTTGAATTGATGATCGTCATAGCGATTATCGGTATCTTGGCTGCTATTGCGTTGCCACAGTATGCCAAGTATCAAGAAAAGGCCAAGGCAAAGGAACTTATTACTATGGCACGGGGTTGTGCAATGTCCTTGGTAACAGCATGTATGGACGATAATACTACTACTTTTAGTAATATTAATGATCCTGCGTGTAATACAAGTCCCGCAGATACAAAATATTTATCTGGTATTTCATTGGATTCTACTTATACCAATTGCAACAATTTCACGGTGAATGCTACTGCAAGCAACAATTCGTGGAAAGCAGTATGTGACGGTAATGCATCATCTGAAATAAAGTGCAAATTAGTTAGCAGCTAAATCCGGCAGTTAGTAAAAGGGGCTTGGTTTAATTCGAATCAAGCCCTTTTCAGAAATTTTGAGCAAAGAAACCAAGAACAACCTTCAATACCAATGGGCACATCACCCTATCGTCTCTTAGTAATAGAAGACGATAAAACCCTTGCCCCTTCACTTTCAGCCTATCTTAATAAACGTGGCTTTAACGTCTCACTTTTATATAATGTTCACAATATTTCTGAAATAGACTTTGATCAATTCGACCTTATTGTCTTGGATCTTATTCTTCCAGGTATGGCGGGAGAGGACATACTTTTTAAGATCAAGAAAAAAAATCCAGATTTTCCCGTTTTGATCTTGACTGCCAAATATTCCCTCTCAACAAAGGAGGAGTGCTTCAACAAGGGTGCTGATGATTATTTAACAAAACCTTTTGAACCACTTGAACTCGAGCTTAGGATCAAAGCGCTTCTCAGGCGTTTTGGCAAAAAAAAACAGGCTATTTATCTTGGTGACGTTTCGGTGAATATGGATAAAAAGACGGTTAGCCGAAACGGTGTAGAGATTGCACTTACTGGTCGTTGCTGGCAGCTTTTGGAATTTTTGATCAAAAACCAAGGCAAAATCATAGATAAGAGGGATATATTAAAAAACGTGTGGGGCGATACATATGTTTCCGAAGATTCTATCAGGGCGTATGTTAAAGAACTTAGAAAAATATTTCCAAAGGATGTCATCAAGACATATAAAGGCAGGGGTTACAGGTTGATGTGAATGAAAAGAATCGCATATTCTGGAAATTTGTTTCAATTTTGGTATTAGGTACGTGTTTTCTCACATTGGGCATAGCATGGTTGTACTATATGACAATCGTGGTCGTCCTTCCAATGGGTACTGTGAATGAACATCTAAGAAATTTTTGGGTTGCATTGGTATGTATTGAGCTGTTTTTTGTCTTACTCATTTCAATGGTTTTTATGCAGCTTCTTGAAAGATATTCTAAACATCAAAAGGCTGTTACAGATTTTTTTGAACTTATAATCGAAATTATATCCCATAAGCTTGGAAACTTCTTAGCAGGACAAAAGGTAAACATTGCGTTGCTTGATAGTGAAGATGGCAGTCCTGTTGTTGACAGGATTAACAATGCCATTTTGGTTATGGAAGGGGAATTGAAGGAGTTGTCAAAGGCTTTGGATTCGGTGAAAGAAAAGGCCCTATTTCTTGATCAATACGAGGATGATCTTTTGCAGTTTATCCATCGAGAAAGACAGAAACACAAAAGGCTATCAGGTCTTTCTAACGAAGACGAGAAAACGGTGAAGATTTGTAATCACGGTTTTAAGCTGAACAGTATGGAGTGCGCATTCCTTTTAAGCTTGATTGTTGAGAATGCATTCAAATATTGCCATAAAAGAGTTAAAATTAGGGCAGGTAGCTTAAAAAACGCAGATTATTTTTTTATTTCAAACGATATTTCTAAAAAACGAACAAGCGGATTGGGTATAGGGCTTTCTATTGCCTCTCATATCTGTAGAAAAAATAATTTCAGATTAAGATTAAAGAATACGAAAAACAACTTTATGGCCTTTGTTGTGTTTCCAAGACATACCAACGTGCTGATTTATCGGAAATAATTCATATAATCAGGGATTACCTCGCAGTTATGTACAGAACATGAAAGTCTAAAATCTCTTTCACGATTTTTTCACGCAAGTAATTTGCCCTCCTGCCGATAAATAATAAAGAGTAAAAAGTTTCAAAAACTGTGCAAGTAAGTTCAAATCTTTTAAGAGGATGGGCAAAATGGTTAAGTACAACACGTGTAAGACAAAGCGGAATTTCATTCTGTTTTTTTTATTAATTCTTATCATGATTGTTTTTCAAAGTAATGCCGCATGGTCCAGCAGCAGAGGGCACCATTTTTTCTCCGGAATAGTGAATCGTATAAACCACGAAGGAGTTCAGGTATCTGGGAAAAAATACTTGTTCGATAAAAACCTAAAAGTGCTTGAGCATTACAAATATAAGAACTCCTTTTATGAAAAAAGCATCCCTCTGCAAAAAATACAGGTTGGTTCCAAGATAATAATAAAAGCTATAGGAAAACACGTTCAAAAAATTTATTTAGAAAATTATTGATAGAGGCTTTTATGAAAAAAAATCTTCTTATTAAGATTTCGTTTACTTGTTGTTTGATAATTCTTTTTTGCAAGATTGGTTTTGCCTTTACCACTCCACTTGATATGTGTGCAGTGCCTCCATTTATGTCATCACAGATCCCCCCTTTGGTTATGTTGGTAATGGGTAGAGACCATAAACTCTATTATGAGGCTTATAACGACGCTTCCGATCTTAATGAAGATGGTGTTTTAGATGTCGGTTACAATCACTCTATTGATTACTATGGATATTTTGATTCGTATAAATGTTATAGATACGATGCGGGTTCTCAGCTGTTTGAACCGGTTGAGGAAACTTCTGATAAATATTGTAGAGGCTCTGCGGAATGGAGTGGGAACTTCTTGAATTGGTTGACCATGAGCAGGATGGACGTACTGAGGAAAGTCCTGTACGGTGGATATCGAAGTGTTGATACGGCAAGTGAGACTATTTTAGAAGGAGTATTTATCCCACAAGATGCACACAGTTGGGGAAAGGAATATGCTGCTAATGATACCCAACTGCTGACACCCTACCCACAGCCTGCCAGTGCTTGCACTTTGCCAGCCGATCCAGCTCCTTGGAATCAGAGTGGTAAAATACTTTTTGTTACATACGATGATGATGTCGGGGGTGTTTATGGAAACGATCATGATAACATGATTTCCTCTTTTAGCCCTTTGGATCTTGTTGATTATTCTTATCTGTCTGAACTTGACACAACTGATAGTTATGATGCTTCTAAGACCGACAGATTAGATACAGGTAACTATATATTGGTAACAGAGTTTTATGTTGATTCCAGTAATAATGGTACGTGGGAATTTTCTATTGACTCAGATGATGGTTCCGAAGCAGAAATAGATGGAACCGTAGTGACAAATTACTATGGAGCGCATGGGTTTTGTAGATGTAATTCCCACTTTAGCACTATATCATTGTCGGAGGGCTGGCACCGTTTGGTAGTTCGTTTGCGGGAAAATTACGGGCAGGATGGCGTTCTTTTGTGGTACAAAAATCCGACTACTTCTTCGTGGACTACTTTTGGGGCTTCTTCATTACAGCTACGAGCTCCTGAGATTGATAGCGATTGCAGACTAAAGGTGGAGGATTTTATCCAGACTGGTACTCCTGGTTTCGGAGGCGGTTCTGTTGGTAAAAGGATTCTTTTCTGTGTAACGTCTCTGTCCGATGGTGAACCTCATAGAATCAGGGTCATAAAAGATTCTGTTCACAGGATATGGGAATGGGCCTCGAAAGAACGTCCTGTCTGTGATAATTCACTTGGAACCCCTGATGAGGAGCTTTTTGTAAGGGTGAAGGTTTGTGATAGTTCTAAAGGGCTCGAACCAAATTGCTATCAATATCCTAATGGTGATTACAAGCCTATAGGATTACTACAAAAATATGGTCAAGGAACTGGGAACAAAATATGTTCAAAAAGCTTCGCCCCTTGCGAAAATGATTTCGATTGTGGCTCTGAAGATGGTTCTTGTATCTATTCAGCTCCTATTTATTTTGGTCTCTTGACTGGCTCATACATAAAAAATCTAAGTGGTGGTGTTCTAAGGAAAAATGTCGGGCCTATAAGTGAAGAAATTGATACGACCACTGGGGTGTTTAGTGGGAGTCCGGGCATCGTAGATACAATAAATACCTTTAAGATTACTGGATTTTTGTATGACAATCATAGTTACCATAGTACAGCTTATGGTGAAAGTTGCGGATGGATAACTACTCACCCGTTGGAGGAAGGACAGTGTCGAATGTGGGGTAACCCTATCGGGGAGATGATGTATGAAACCGAAAGATATTTTGCTGGTAAGGGTTCCCCCACCTCTGCTTTTGAATACAGCTCCACTGATGGAACGGACAATGGTTTGTCTTTACCACTTCCTGACTGGGAAGATCCATATAACAAGTTTCCAAGTTGTTCCAAGCCTTCCATGTTAGTAATTAGTGATATAAATCCGAGTTACGATTCGGACAAGATTCCTGGTAGCTCATATTCCAGTTTTTCAGGAGACCTGCCTGGGTTGAATGCTACACAACTGGCTTCATTGATTGGAACTCAGGAGAGTCTTGATGATTCACAGCATTTCATCGGGCAGAGTGGCAACAACAATGATTTTATTTGTACTGCCAAAGATACGTCTAATTTGGGTGACGTTAGAGGGCTTTGTCCTGAGGAACCCACAAAACAAGGAAGTTATTACTCAGCAGCAGTTGCTTATTATGGAAAGACATCTTTCGAAGACGAAAATCAACGTCCAGACATTACTACCTATTCAGTAGCACTGTCATCACCGGTACCAGACATCAAAATTCAGGTTGGTTCTCATCAGGTCACTTTGGTTCCTATAGGCAAATCGGTAAGCGGATGCCTTGGTCAGTTTTCCGCATGTGCAGAAAAATGCAGCTTAAGCAATGACGGAGATAGAGGACTATTGTTGAATAACTGCTCAGATGATTCCTATTGTCCTTCAGACCAGATTGTTGATTTTTACGTAACAGATATATCGCCAGTGAAGGGACAATTCCGTATAAATTTTGAGGACGTGGAGCAAGGTGCAGATCATGATATGGATGCAATAGTTACATACGATTACGAGGTTCTGGATGATAATTCTGTTCGGATATCCCTAAGTTCTGATTATGCATCGGGTTGTATTGATCAGGTGCTGGGTTTTGTTATCTCTGGAACCACAGAAGATGGTGTATATCTGCCAGTTAGGGATGTGGATGCTACTCAAGGAGATATTAATGATTCACCTCAAGTTGTTCGCGATTTGCCACTGACGTGGACAAAGACCTTCACAGTCAATAACAACGGATCATCAGCAACTTTGTTGAAAAATCCTCTTTGGTATGCTGCAAAATGGGGAGGATTTTCAGATATTAACGGAAACAACATACCGGATGCCGACGTAGAATGGGATAAGGATTTGGATGGCATACCGGATAACTACTTTTATGTAGTAAACCCTTTGAAGCTGGAGCAACAACTTGAAAAGGCTCTAAAAAGCATATTGAAAAAAACATCTTCCGGTACATCAGTTTCCGTTCTGACCACCAAAACAAAGAAAGGAAGTCTGACAAACCAAGCTGTTTTTTATCAGCAGAAAGATTTCGGATCTGATTATAAACTAAATTGGGTAGGTTATCTCTATACTTATTGGCTCCTTAACCTCAAAAGGGTGCAAAATATAAGGGAAGACAATGTTAATCCATTCTTTTTGGATATAACTGGCGACAATATATTGGACTTTTTCGTGAACGAGTATGGCAATTTAAATATTGCTGCATACAGCAGCGCAGCTAACGGTACAAAACAGTCAATTGTGGATGTATATGATTCATTAGACGATGTGCATTCCCTTTGGGAGGCCGGGGAGAAACTCAGGAACACGAATCCAGACGAACGAAAAATTCTTTATGCAGGAGTCTCGTCCAATGGCACCCTATATGATTTTGACGAGACGAATCTGGATGCCAACGTTGGCGGAATTAAGTCATTATTGTCTTCATGTAATGAGACTGTGCCCTGTTTGGGTGCAAATGAAAGTCTATGTCAACATAACCTTATTAAATTTGTTCGGGGTGAAGACATATCGGGTTGTAGAAGCAGAGATACTGGTGATGGAACTACTTGGAAGTTAGGCGATATAATTTATTCCACGCCAAAAATTGTAGACTACAAAGATTATTCCATAATATTCGTTGGTTCCAACGATGGAATGTTACATGCCTTTCGAGAAGGGAAACTTAGTAATGAAGGCTTATCTGCAGGACAACTGGTTAGACTTTGCGCTGATGCCAATACAACAAACTGTAATGTTTCAAAGTTAGGGCAAGAAGAATGGGCTTTTATACCAAAGAACGTGATGCCATATTTGAAATATCTTGCTCGTCCAAGTTATGGAGATTGTCATTTGTACTTGGTGGATCTGTCGCCTTTCATTATAGAAGATGATACAAACGATGATGGTTACATAGATAAAAGAGTATTGATTGGAGGACTGAGATTTGGGGGGGCATGTGGATGTGCCAGCTCCGACTGCGTAAATCCTCCGCCCGAAACCTGCGCGGATCCAGCTTCTGGAAACTGCACCGGATTATCCTCCTATTTTGCCTTAGATATCACCGACCCAGAGTCTCCTAAATTTCTTTGGGAATACAGTCATCCCGATATGGGATTTAGTTACTCTGGTCCTGCATATATCAAGAGGAAAAATAAAAAGTATGTAATGTTTTTGTCTGGACCCACAAATTATCAAGGAGATGCAGACACAGATCTTAGACTCTTCATTCTCCAGGTAAAGGATGATTTTGGTTTAGAAAATTCATGGGTTTTAGATGAAACTACGCATTCAGCACTGGCTTCATTCAAAAATAGTTTTGGCGGACGACTATTTACAGAAGGCATTGATTATGACGATAATGATACTACTGATGCGATCTTTTTCGGTGTCAATAAGAGGAGTGGTAGTACGTGGCTTGGAAATGTTTTGATGCTTCGCCCTAATGATGGTGAGCCTCCCACATGGGAGATAAAGAAGATATTTAATTCTGACATAGAGCCTGTAACAGCAAAAGTGGAATACATGAAATGTTTTGATAAAAACTTTATATATTTCGGAACAGGAAGGTGGTTTTTTAAGACGGATGAACAAGGGCAAAACGATAACGATATCGAGCACTTATATGGCGTTAACATAGATGCCTGCTTAACCGGTGGAAATTGTAACATTAATTCGGCTCATAATTCTGATGAAATGTGTAATGATCTTTCTTCAGGCGATACGGCAGCTTGGAAGATTGATGTCCTCGATCCCAGGGAGGACGGATATTTTAAAGAGCGCACAATTACAGATCCAACCGTGTCCAATTTTGACCTTGTTTTCTTTACAACAACCCAGCCTTCAGCAGATGTTTGTAGTTATGGGGGGCGTTCCCGCATGTGGGCTCTCAATTGTGCTACAGGAGGCAATATGACTTCAAGCTGTCCAGGCGGAATTTACAAGCCAGATCCTACTAAGATTGGCGGGACGCTTTTATTGCAACTTTCAAGAGGAAATATTGAGGATATCGCAGTGTCGCCTAGCTCATCGTCTCAAGGTGGCGGAAATGGTGCCTTTTCTGAAAACGAAGGCAAAGCCACCAATTGGATGACAGGTATTCCTCCAGAATCTCCTACTCCTTTGGCCGGTGGTGCTCCAGGTTCTGAAGGTGAGATCATTTTATGGCTGGAAAAATGAGATTCGACGATAAAGGTTTTTCTCTCATAGAGTTAATGATAGTGATAGCTATAGTAGTTGTACTGAGTTTCATTTTCTTTAAAAATTTTTCAACGTCCTATCGTGGGAGATCTATAGAGAAAGATACAAGAACAATTAACGCTTTCTTACAGAAGATGAGAATGGAAGCCTTTTCTAAAAAGAAAAATTTAAATATTGCCATTTCTAATAACGGCACCAGACTTTGTGAAACTAACGGCAATATTTGTATTCAATTAGATAATCCTTTCTCTTCATCCAGTAATGTTACTATTAATGAGCGTGGACTTTATTCTTCTGGCAATATTCATTTAAACCGTGTTTCGAGCGATGCTTCATATTCTTGTGTGGTCTATAAGGTCACAAGGGTACGTAAGGGTAAATGGGATGGAACCAATTGTAACGCATTATAAAAATGGTTTTACATTAGTCGAAGCTTTGATTGCATTACTAATCTTGTCGATTTTGTTGTTAGGCTTGGTCCCTGCTTTTGTCAAGGCCTACAATTTAAATTATAAAATGTCGTTGTATAATACTGGAGTAGAAATAGCACAAAATACATTGGAGGAAATACGAAGTGATGATTTTGACAATATAAATTCTTCCAATAGCACGGTAAGTATGAAGATTAAAAAAGCCGATATCAATTATACTGTATCTCAAACTGTGTCTTCACTATATAATGGAGAACTAAAACAGGTTATTGTTAAGGTTAGATGGCCGATAGCTGGACAGTATCAAGATTATAATGTTACAACAGTTGTTGGAGCGATAGATGAATAATGATAATGGCTCTACCATAATCGAAATAGCTGTTACTATGTTAATAGTATCTATAGCAATAGGGCTTGCTTTTTATTCCTTTAATCGTCTAACAAAAAGTTCAAGGAGTGAATCATCGCGTTTAGAAGCCTCAATGGATAAAGTTGTCGGATTAGAGTTACTGCGTCTTGATATAGAGCATGCGGGCCTGGGTTTAGGTAGAGATGAGACATGCCCAGCTGTACGTTATATTGTAAATCCAATTTCTCCTGATCCATGTGGTGACAATTCATCGGTTCTTTCTAATGCCTTAATATTGCGTTCTACACTGAATAACTCAAACTCCAAGACCATCGGATGGATATCAGTAGATTGTCAAGCAGGAGATGCATGGATTAATCATATCATTACAGATGAAAGAAAGGATCAAACAGTCACTGATATGGTTTTCCTTGATTATAGAGAAAGAATTGCTTTTTCTTCTACATCTGGATCAACAGCTTGTCCTTTGGATGCACATTATATCGGCTATCCGGTCGACTCCAGTTTGTCAAATTTCTGTTTGAATCAGGTATGCACCAGAATAATTTATAAGCTGAGCAGTAATCAAAACCTATCTGGTTGTGCAACTGGCACCAAAAATTTGCTCCGAACCGTTGGAGATGGCACGGGTACACCAATCCTTAATTGTGTTGCTGACTTCAAGGTTCGTTTCGGGCTGGATACAGATGGCGACGGAGCAGTCGATAATATTGTAACCGGGGCTAGTTTACCTACCGCTCAGGATACCGTTAGAGATCAGCTTAAATTTCTTCGTTTTTATGCTTTAGTCCAGACAAGTGATTTTGACCCTAATTATAACTTTAACGGAAATGTTACAATAGATTCTAATGTAAATTTGGATTTTTCGTCAAACTGTACCGAATGTTCCCATTATCATTGGAAGGTTATTAAAAAAACAATAAAATTTATGGACTTGTAAGCATATGATCTCTTCTATTAAAAACAATCGAGGTATGGCCTTTCCGACGGTTTTGCTCCTCAGCCTTTTGGGGGCTTCGATCATAATTGGCCTGTTTTATTTGTCAAAAAATGTCACGTCCATCTTTGGAATAGAAAACCGGTACTTTCATCAATTAGAAGATGCCAAATCCATTGCCAATTATTTGGCTCGCACGATAATGAGTCCCACCCGTGATTTAAGTTGCGGGGCAAATGGTTCCAAACTCTGCATACCCAATTCTGTTATTGATTGCAATAGTAGCTCAACTGCTTATTTATTTATTCCTCCTGCTATTTATGATTCAGCCAAACATAGTGTTAAAGCATGTTATCTTTTCGCTCTTGAGGATCCTAACGCTGTTGAGGATTTCACGTTGCATGGTTTCTGGATTAGGGTATCCAATGTTTCTACAGGCGAAAAGGTGGATCTTGATTTTGTTTATAAGGTGAAATAACTAAGGAGTCTGTATAATGAAATCCAATCCTACGTCGGGCTTTTCTTTATTAGAGCTTATGGTTGCACTAGCTATAATGGCCATTTTGGCAGGACTGGCTATAAGTATTTATAGGCCTTTTATGAATAAAACGGTCTGTTCTAAGGTGGAGGTGGTAGTACATCAGACCATGCTTAAGGCAGTTAAGGAGTTGACCGAGACAGGAACCGTCCCTTCTGGGAATGCTACTACTGCCTTAGGTATTGTGCTGCCTGACGATGTTGCTTCTGTTGTGGTCAGCGGAAGTGGAACTGCCGCGTCACCGATTACGGTAAATGGTACAGCAGTGGGTAACAAATGCCCTAAAGGAACTATTTATGTCCTTAAGGAGAGT
>Ga0256833_1003563_pt1 | contig 10623 bp, 8 predicted proteins | sample 356284metaG_FD_190535 | JGI IMG/M metagenome (GOLD analysis project Ga0256833, IMG submission 190535) | Hydrothermal vent microbial communities from Mid Atlantic Ridge, Atlantic Ocean - 356-284 | ecosystem: Environmental > Aquatic > Marine > Hydrothermal vents | place: Atlantic Ocean: Mid...
CAAACTACTCCTCCCTCTTTGAAGGAGAAAAACCTCTCTGTTTGTGGTTTTTGGCCACAGCGTACACATTCCTTAAAGCGGGGCATAAAACCACTTCTGGCTAGCATTTGAAGCTCAAAATGTAATTTGAAAAGGGGCCAGGAGAAATCTCTCTCTCCAGCCAAAATATAAAGACCTTTAAGCAAAGGTTTAAAGGCTTCCTGTCCGGTATGAGGCTTAAAAAGGCTTTCCACTATTTCGCAGAAATAAGAGGCCTTGAGATAATGGAGAAAAGAACTTCTTAGCCTTTCAAAAGCTTCCAAAAGATCGGCCTGATCAAGAAAAGGGGGTAGGTGCGAGACGCGTCCTTGTCGGACATGTACCCTTAAAAAGGAAAAAGGCTCAAGGATATTTACAAACCGCTTTTTACTCCTTTTTCCACCTTTAGCTACTACCTCAAAAAGACCCCTTTCTGGAGAAAGAAGACGCAGACGGACGTCTCTTTCCCCCAAGGGTTGTGAATATAAGACCAAGGCAGAAGTTACAAAGGTCAAGGCTTTTGGAAACTCTCTTCTTGAGAAGAGTTTTGAGAATTCAAAGGAAAACTACCTTTTTGAGGAGACGCCCTTTCTCCACTTTGAGAGGGAAGAACACTTGGCGGAGGCGAACTCTTTTGGTGCCAAAAAAGATATCCTCCCACTGCTAAAAGAGCTAACATAACAAGGATAAAAATAATCCAAAAAAGAGGTGAACGTCTTTTGCCGGCAAGATATTCGTTTTCTTTATATCGTTTTTCTTCCTTCTGGCGTTTGTAAGGGAGGTAAGCTTCTTCGAAGCGTAGCAAGGCTTCGTGAGGGTCGAGCCCAATAGTTTCACAATAGCAACGTATAAAACCCCGTACATAAATTTCTGCAGGTAATATTTCCCAATCTTCCGCTTCAATAGCCCTTAAAGCCCGCAGGCTGATTTTAGTCTGTTCTGCGATTTCTTCCAAAGAAAACCCGCGGATTTCCCTTTGTTTGCGTAAATATTCGCCGAACCGTTCTTGAGTTTCTTCTGCCATTACAAGAGCACCCGGATGTAAGCTTTTTGTCTAAGTTCTTTTAGCCATTTTTGAAGGAGTTGGTCAATTTTTTCTTGTCTCAGTTTTTGTTCGATCTGAGCCCGGACCTGGCCCAAAGGTTTGGAAGTTTCCGAATGGATTGCTAGTAATTTGAAGATTTGCCAACTTTTTCCTACCTTTATGGGAGGACTCACGTCTTCGGGCTTCATTTTGACTACTACTTTTCGGACTTCTGGGGCTAATTCTTCAAGACGGAAACTACCAAGCCCTTCTCCACTTTCCTTAAGGGTGGAGTATTCGGCGGCTACTTTTTTAAAGTCTTCTCCGGCTTTGAGTTTTTGATAGGCCGCCTCGGCTTTTTCTTCGGCCCCTGGGCCAGTAATAATAATGGCAGCAAGTTCGTATTTGGTTTTGTGGCCACTGAGATAATGTTTTCGATAATATTCTTCGATTTCTTGCTCGGTAATGACAATTCGTTCTTGAATTCGACCTTGGACCAGTTTGAGACGCTTTATTTGTTCTGCCACTTTTTGGCGGTATTCTTCGTAACTGAGCCCTTGGGCAGTCAGAAACTCTTGAAATTTTTGGTCACTCAAACCGTTTTGCTCTTTAAAACGGGCAATAAAATGGTCTATCTCCGCAGGGCTGACTTTGATATCTAGTTTTTCCGCTTCTTGAGCAAGAAGTTTTTCATCGATCATCTGGGTTAAGACCTGACGCCGAATCTGCCGGATGAGATTTTCTCTTTCCACAGGATTTTTGGCTCGAGGCAAAAATCGCTGATAAAGAGGAGCTGCGGCTTCGTCTAATTCCGAAAGGGTAATTACATCATCATTTACTACTGCTACGATACGATCCACCACTACGGCAAATGCTGTTGTTATCCCCAAAAAGAAGGAGAAGAAAAGAAAAAAACACCACCTTTTCATTATCTGCCCGCCAAAAGGATTTTTTCTTGAGTGTAAGACTCTTTTGGCCTTTCCGCCAGATCTAAAACCTCTTGAAGATAAGAAAGAAGTTCCTCTAGCAATTCAGAGTCTGGGAAAGTAAGAATGGCCCTTTTGTCTTTGGTGAGACGAAGCGCAAGCCCTCGCTTGCGGGCGACCTTGCGAAGGGCATTCTCCGGTACCGGAAAAGAGGGCTCCCAGAAAAGGACGATCTCTTTTGCCCGACGATCAAGCTTTCTAACCTTGAGCTTGCGTAAATAGATCTTGAGGTAAGAGAGGGAAATTAGATTTTGGGCTTCTCTGGGCAAAATACCGAAACGATCTTTAATTTCTTCTTCTAAGGTTTTGACTTCTTCTGTTTCGTGGGCCAAAGCTAGTTTGCGATAGAGGTGAAGTCGTTGTTCTACATCTGGCACATAGACCTCTGGGAAATAGGCAGGGATTTTTAAATTGATCTCTGGTTCGACTTCTTCTTCAGGCGGAGCTCCTCGCATCTCATCAATAGTCTTTTTTAGGAGTTCAAGATAGAGATCATAACCTAGGGCAGTTACGTGGCCAGATTGAAAAGTTCCGAGAAGATTTCCTGCTCCTCGGATCTGAAGGTCACTCATTGCCAACTTAAATCCCGAACCCAGTTCTGAAAATTGCATAAGGGCCTTGAGCCGTTTTTCAGCTTCTTCTGAAAGCCCGGCAAGAGAAGGTACCAAAAGATAGGCATAAGCCTGCACATTGCTCCGTCCAACCCGTCCCCGAAGCTGATAAATTTCGGCTAGTCCCATACGATCAGCCCGGTTGATAATTATGGTGTTGGCCGAAGGGATATCGAGGCCGGATTCAATAATAGTGGTGCAAACCAAGACGTCTATTTCCTGTCGTACAAACCGGACCATAATTTCCTCAAGCTTTTGGGGGGGAGTGCGTCCATGAGCTACTTCGATGCGAGCTCGGGGAACAAGTCTTTTTAGCCAATCTGCCAGGGCATAGATCCCTTTGATACGATTGTGTACGAAAAAGACCTGGCCCCCACGGGCAAGTTCTCTCTCAATGGCCTCTTTAATAATCTGGTCGTCAAATTTGGCGAGATAAGTTTTGACTGGAAGACGTTCAAGGGGCGGGGTTGTGATAACAGAGAGATCCCGAATACCGAGGAGGGAAAGTTGCAGAGTACGCGGAATAGGAGTGGCTGAAAGGGCTAAAACATCGACATTCTTTCGTAGTTGCTTGAGTCTTTCCTTGTGGCGAACCCCAAAGCGATGTTCTTCATCGATGATAAGGAGTCCGAGGTCTTTAAAAGTAATATCTGAAGACAGAAGGCGATGGGTGCCAATGATGATGTCTATCTCACCGCGAGCAAGTTTTTGAATGGTCTCTTTTTGTTCGCGGGAAGATTTAAGCCGGGAGAGCACAGCCACCCTTACTCCCAAAGGCCCGAGCCTTTCTGAAAAAGTACGATAATGCTGTTCGGCAAGTACGGTGGTAGGCACTAAGACGGCAACTTGCTTTTTATTCTCTACTGCCAAAGCTGCGGCCCGCAAAGCAACTTCTGTCTTTCCATATCCTACGTCTCCACAAATGAGACGATCCATGGGAATAGGTTTTTGCATATCGGCAAGAGTTTCCTCAATAGCAAGGGCCTGTTCAGGGGTTTCTTCATAAGGAAAAGTAGCTTCAAGTTGTCGCAAAAGAGGGCCTGGCTCAAAGACAAAGCCTTTGCTCACCTTGCGCGCCGCGTAAAGGGCTAAGAGCTCTTGAGCTACTTCAGCAATAGCCTTTTGGACTTTTTTCTTGCGAGCTTCAAAACTTTTGCCTCCCAGTCGATCGAGCCCCGGTTCTTTGCCTTCCAGGCCAACATATTTGTGTAAGAGATGAAGCTTATCTACAGGGAGATAGAGTTTGTCTCCGTCTTTGTATTCGATGAGGAGGAATTCTCCTGGCAACCCTCCTAATTCTAAGGAAACGAGCCCTTGATAGCGCCCAATCCCATGTTCACGATGAACCACATAATCTCCCGGTTTGAGGTCTTCAAACCGGAGAAAAGTCTCCTTAACACCCTTTTTGCGGGTAATAAGGGGTTTCCTAATCCCAAAGAGTTCATGCTCCGGGATGAGGAAAAGGGCAAGCTCTGGCCAAAAAAAGCCCCGTCCCAACTCTCCTAAGAAAATAGAAAGATCTTCCTTTGGAGGAAGTTTTTGCAAAGGAGGAGAGAGAACGGAAACTTTAGCAGCCAAACCCTCCCTTTGAAAGAGGGAGCCAAGCTTTTCTGCTACACTTTGCTTGGGGGCCAAAACGATAACTTTTTCCCCTGCAGACAGGGCCTCCTGAAGATAAGAAAGCCCTTTTGCAATGGCTTGTTGTGGTTGAGTCTTTATGGCCGCTAAGTGGTGTTCATGATCCCGGATTTCGAAATTGATTCCTTCAAGAACCGGAAGACGAAAGACTTCTATTTTGGCAGATGTTTTTTCAAAAATATTCCAGGCCTCCTCAGAGGTAAGAAAACTTTCAAAAGGCTCTACCAAGATGCGCTTTCCTTCTTTGGCCCGGCGCCAAGACAAAAGAATCTTTTCCTCAAAAAGGATACATTCTTCACGAATCCGTTCTGGTTCAAAGAAAACGATGGTGGTTTCTTCACTCAAGTAATCAAAGATAGAGGCCGGCTTTTCATAGGTCAAAGGCAGCCAAAATTCTTCAGGATCCAAAAGGTGTTTGGTCTCCAAAGCGCGTAGATATGCGCTTTCTTTGTCAGGACTTAGTTCGAAACGCTTGAGACGAGAAAAAAGACGTTCTTCAAGCCCGGAATAATCGTATTCTAGTAGGACCTCCCGCACAGGTAATAAAATGGCCTCTTCTCTCCTTTCCTTGGAGCGCTGGGTTGCAGGATCAAAAACTTTGATGCTTTCCAGTTCGTCTCCAAAAAAATCAAGCCTTAAAGGAAAGGGTTCGCCCGGGGGGAAAATATCTACTACACTTCCTCGGACCGCAAGTTCACCTACTTTCTGGACTAGACCTGTCTTCTCGTATCCCAAGGCTAAGAGACGCGAAATAAGGTCTTCCCTCGGAATTTCTTCTCCCACCACCACATATTCATAAACTTGGCGGAGGACTTCTACCGGAATAGTGCGTCTTAAAAGGGCCCGGGCTCCAAGAGCAAGTATCCCTCTTTTTTGATTTAAGAGATAAAAGAGGGCTGCCAAACGGGATCCACTTTCTTCTGGAGATTGATAGACTCCAGCAAAAGGAGGGGCTTCTTCTTCGGGAAAGATCTTTCCTTGGCCCCCAAAGAATTCCAATGCTTTGAGAAACCTCTCTGCTTGCCTTTGTTTTGGGAAAATTACTAGGGTTTTGGCAGGGCCAAAATGTGCTAAAAGCAGCCCCAAAGCTTCTTCAGTAAGCCCTCCAATTTTAAGATGTCTTTTAGAAAGTGCGCGGAATTCTAAAAGAGGCGCAAATTTGTCAGCCTTTGTCATTTTGAAATTCAGGAGAGGCTATCACACTAACAGATTAAAGGGTATTAATGTGAGGGGAAAGGGGGCCAAAGCCCCCTATATTAGGCCGCTTGGGCTGCTGTTTCAACCGGATAAACACTTACTACTTTGCGTCCATGGCGTGTTTCGAATTTAACGATTCCGTCTATTTTGGCAAAAATGGTGTAGTCTTTTCCAAGACCCACGTTGAATCCAGGGTGGATTTTTGTTCCCCTCTGGCGGACAATGATATTGCCGGCCTTTACAAATTGTCCTCCGTAACGTTTAACCCCTAATCTTTTACTGTGAGAATCTCGGCCGTTTCGAGATGCTCCACCAGATTTTTTGTGAGCCATAAGAAACCTCCGCTAGGCTTGGATTTCTTCAATTTGAATATCGGTATAATACTGTCGATGACCTCGTTTTTTCTTGTAATTTTTGCGTCGTTTCTTTTTGAAAACGATAATTTTTTTACTTCTTCCTTGAGCTACTATAGTTGCTTTAACTTTAGCTCCTTCCACTAAAGGCTGACCAATTTTAAGATTTTCGCCATCATCTACCAGCAAGACTTCGTTAATTTCTATCTTTTCGCCGGGCTCTCCGGGCAATTTTTCTACCCGAATGGTATCTCCAGGACTTACCTTGTATTGTTTGCCTCCGGTTTTAATTACCGCGTACACTTTTTCACCTCCAGCGTAACTATAACCTGAGGCAAAATATCACCCTCACACCTACTGTCAAGAAGCTCTTCTATTTTAGCCCAAAAATCAGGAGCTCAAAAGGTATTACAGAAGAACTGCGGCCTCACCCTTTTCCCGAATTTTTTTACGAATTGTCCCTACAAGATATAAAGAGCCGGTTACCAAGACGGGAAGTTCCTCTTTGAGAGCCTCCTTTAAGGCTTCAAAAGGATCTTTTAGCAGAAAAAAACATCCTTCTTCGGGTTTTTCTTTTTCCAGCCATTTTTGCCATTGCGCAATTGTTACAGGACGCCTAGGCCCTTGCGGTTCACAAAGAAAGACTTTTTGGGCAAAGGGAAGTAATTTTTGAAGCATCTGGTAGAAGGGTTTGGTCCCTCCTTCATCAGAGGCCGCAAAAATCAGGTTGAAAGGCACTATTTTCTCTTCACAGATACATGTAATGAGGGCTTCGATTCCGTCGGGGTTGTGAGCTCCATCAAGAATAAGGGGAGGATTAGTCTTCAGAATCTCAAAACGACCGGGCCAACTGGTGGAGGAAACCGCCTTTTTAACTTTTTCTTCTTTTAGCGAAAAAATACCTTTTTGTGCCAATATTTCACTTCCTTTAAGGGCCAAGGCCAGATTGTGTCTCTGAAAACTTCCTCTGAGGCTGGGGTTGAGCCCCTTAAAAGTGTGTTCTCCCAGATAAAAAAGCCCATCTTTTGTGGGGATAATCTTAAAATCGCTTTCATACTCAAAGACCGGACATTGAAGTCTTTCGGCCCGAGTGAAAATGACGTTTCGAGCCGGAGAGGGTGTCTTCCCTAAAACCAGGGGACGTTTTCTTTTAAGAATACCAGCCTTTTCCCAAGCAATTTTTTCGAGTGTGTGTCCGAGATAAGATTGATGATCTAAACCAATATTAGTAATAATGGCAAGTTCTGGTAAGATGAGATTGGTGGCATCTAGGCGTCCTCCAAGACCACATTCTACGATAGCTATCTCTACCTTTTCTTCTGCAAATAATAAAAACGCAAGGGCAGTTGTAATTTCAAAATAGGTAGCCGGAGAATCCTTTAAGGCTTTTTTAATTCTTTGACAATAAGAGGCAAACTTTTCTTCGGAAACGGGTTTTCCTGCAATTATGAAACGTTCACAGATGGAAGCCAGATGGGGAGAAGTGTAAAGCCCGGTTTTAAGACCATGGTTTCTCAAAATACTTTCTAAAAAAGCCGCTGTTGAACCTTTGCCATTGGTACCCGCAAGGTGAACAGCCAAAATTTTCTTTTCAGGATGCCCAAGTTTTTTAAGGAGCTGGTAAATTCTGCTAAGTCCTGGGCGAATGCCATGAAATTCAAACTGTGAAAGCCAAAGAATGGCTTCTTTAAAGCGCATCTTTCTTCTCCGGCATTAATTTGTTAGCGACAAAGACCCCTAAAAAGGCCAAAATGATGGTAGTAAGGTCAAAATAGCGTTCCGGGATAAAAAGTTGTAAGGTTTCCGAGGTTGTAGCAAGCAAAAGGGCTCCTTTCACCGAGCCACCGCTTATTCCCCAAAAAAAGAAGAGAAAAAGTTCCCGAAAGAGATTGAAAAAAGTCTCGAAAGAAAAATGAGATAAATAAAGTCCAAAAGGAATCAGATGTTTCCACGGAAAAGACGAGGGCCAAGCAAAATGAAAAGGATAAAGGGCTTCTAAAAGATAGGCGCCTACAAATAAAGGGCGTAGGGGAAATTTGGGAACGCGAAAGAGCGTGTAACAAAAAAGGGTTAGAATGAATCTCAAGAACATTTTTGCCGGTTTTAAAGAAATGGAGACGATAAAAAGACGTCCTATCTCAAAGGTCCAAACTAAAAGAATTGCAAATATCAAGGGATAACGTCTTAAAAAAAAGCCTAATAAAACAGAGGGCAAAAAGACATTTTTGAAATCAAGGATTAGAGAAAGATGTTTGAGATTTTCTTTGATTTCTCCCCAGTCAAAGGTAAAGAGAAAAGGTTCATACAAAAAATAAAAAGCCAAAAAAAGGGCTAGAAAATCTGGGGTTGAAGGCTTAAGAGCCCAAAAATTTCGGAGTCCTTGAGCCATAACCAAGCCAGCCAATGTACCGCTACTATTCAGAATAGAATCCGTTAGGGAGGGAATCCTTCCGGGGAGATATTGTTGAAGAATCTCTACCCCCAAACTCAGAAGGGCTCCAGCTAAACAACCCCATAAGAGGCGCCCTTTTACAGGGAAGCTCCAGTTAAAAAAGACCCCCAAAGGGATAAAAAGAAAGAAGTTGCTAAGCATATCAGATAAAGAATGGTGTCTGGAGCCGAAGAAGGGAATGGAAAGATCAAAGGGGTTTTGTTTAGGGCCAAAATTGAAGGGAAAAAGAGTAAGATAGAGGATAATTCCCAAGCTTAGCAAGAGAAAAAGACGGGCACGGGAGGGGTGAAAACTGGTTTCATTTTTAAAGTTTGGTAAATTTTCGCTCAACTATGCTCCTCTTTCGATATTTGAGTCTTGAGCTCTGGAAAAATTTTATTTTGGTTCTTTTAAGCTTAACAGGCCTTCTTTTACTTACACGCCTGGTAGCTTTGCTGGTAGAATTGTCTTCTGAAAATTTAAGTTATTACGATTTTTTGCGTTTAGTCCTTTATTTGGCTCCTCTCTTTTTGACTTTTATTTTGCCATTGGCTGCCCTTTTGGCCACTATTTTTCTTTTCTTGCGCCTTTCACAAGATCACGAACTCTTGGCCTTAGAAAGCTTGGGAGTTTCTTTTTTAAAACTTTTAAAGCCGGTGTTATTTTTAAGCTTCGTTGCTTTTCTAATGACCTCTTTTGTTACTTTAAAGTACTTGCCTTGGAGTAAAAAGGCCTTTAGAAGTTTCCTCTTTGAACTTACTGAGAGAAAAATCGAAAAGGGTATCCCACCCAAGAAATTCATGTCTCTTATTCCGGGACTTTCTATTTTTGTGGAAAAAGCGTGGGGAAAAGGGCGGCATTTTGCCCTGGTATTCATGGTGGACGAGACCTCTCCAGAAGAAAGGGGTCTTATTTTTGCGCGTCGAGGGGAACTTTTTACGCGACCTGGTTATATAGAATTTCGCCTTTTTGAAGGGAGTCTCCACCTGGCAAGCAGAGATCTACAAAAAATTCAAGAAATGAATTTCGAGGAGTATTTATATCGTTTGGATGTAGCCAAATTGGAGAAGAGCCGCCGTCGCAGTAGAGGAGAAATGAGCCTTAAAGAACTTCGGGCTTTGGCTGCTAAATATCCTCCAGGGCATAAAAAATATCTCTATTATCTCACGGAATATTACCAACGTTTGGCTTTCCCCTGGGCAGCATTCATCTTGCCTCTTATCGGCGCTCCGTTAGGGGCTATGGTTAAGGCCTCTGGAAAGGGAGCAGCTTTTTTCTTAGCGGTTTTTGTATATTTGGTTTATTACTTTTTGCAATCCGCAAGTTCTTCACTTTCTCAGGCAGGCACTTTACCTCCGGCGTTAGCTCTCTTTTTGCCAAATATTATTCTGAGTGTCTTTTCTTGCCTCTTGATTTGGTCTTTCCTGAAGGGAAAAATTGGGCGAGGTAAATGAAACTTTATATACGCTATCTTTGCCAATCCTATTTGTTTTCTTGTTTTTTAATTTTACCACTTTTGGCAGGTATTTATGCTTTGGTGGAATTTTTTGACAAGCTTGACAATATTACCAAGGCCAAAGTCCCCCTTTCGTATCTCTTTTATTATCTTTTGATGCGCCTTCCAGAAATATTCCTGGATCTTTGGCCAATAGCCTTAAGCTTGGCCGCCCTTCTTTCTTTTGCTTTTTTGGCCCGAGGAGGGGAGCTTTTGGCCTTTCGCACCCTTGGTTTTTCGCCGATAAGTCTTATCAAACCATATCTTTTGACTTCTCTTTTTTTCTCTCTTCTCTTTGTAGGAGCCACCGAAAAAATCCTTCCTTCCGCTGCCTACGAAGCCCGCTTTTTTTGGGAGACCAAAGTTCGACACAAAGAACCTAAAGGACTCGTTCTGCGCGGTAAGCTTTATTTTCGGGGGGTAAATTCCTTTTTGGTGGGTCAAGTAATATCAAGCGATGTTAAACGCTTGAAAGATGTAGTTTATGTAAAAATTGATTCGCAAGGCTTACCCCTTCAAATTATTTGGGCTAAAAAGGCCACTTTTACTGGCAAAAAGTGGGTTTTCTTCCAAGGAGTCCTTAAAAATAGTTACGATCGTCAACCTTCCTGGTTTTCTCAAAAGGAATTTAGCTTGGAATTTTCCCCTGAGACGGTGCTAATTGTAAAAAGAACTCCGCGGCTTCAATCTTTAAAAGAACTCTGGCATCAACGAAAGTTTCTTTTAAAAGCGGGACTGCCGGCTATTAAAGCCGAAAGTGAAATCGCTTATCGTTTATTTTACCCTTTACTTGCTACGGTACTTGTCTTTTGGTCTTTGCCAGGCCTTTTTTCCCAGCAAGGAAAGCAAGCTTTAGGAAGGGGGCTCTCT
>Ga0256833_1003564_pt1 | contig 10622 bp, 5 predicted proteins | sample 356284metaG_FD_190535 | JGI IMG/M metagenome (GOLD analysis project Ga0256833, IMG submission 190535) | Hydrothermal vent microbial communities from Mid Atlantic Ridge, Atlantic Ocean - 356-284 | ecosystem: Environmental > Aquatic > Marine > Hydrothermal vents | place: Atlantic Ocean: Mid...
TACTTGACAATAGCATTTTGTAATTAAGAGGATATAGAAGCCCTTTAATGATAAAAATCAAGATAATAATAGCTAAACCCATTGAGCCTACAAGACCTGAAAGAAATAAAAACATCGGTCTGATAACATGCCTGTTGATAGCTCCAAAAATATTCCACCCGAAGCCAATAGCCATCTCAAGGTCATTGTTATAAGCTTTCAGATTGTCATATTCATTTGGTCCGATATAAAATGCCAAATCTATATTATTGCTATTCGGCAACTTTAAGTTTGATTTACATATTTTCAGATAGTCCGCTTTTTCATTTTTGTCAGGAGAATAGACTTCAAATTTATCTCCATCTAATGCTATATCCTTTTTCATCAAAGTACTATTGAAAAACTGGTTTAAATTACCAACCCATTCAATTTTGACTCCTTTTTCATCTTCAATATCTTTACTGGTATAACTCAAATGATCTACTTTCTCCAAGTTTTTGAAGAATAAGGTAGAATAGTTTTTTTCGTATTGAGAAGCTTTTTCTATTTTTTCAAGATAGACATTCCAAATCAATTCTATTTGTTTGTCACCGGTGAGATCCAATCCTGTATGAGAAATATTATAATCTATATGATACCCTTTATCCTTTAGAGTATATGTTTGAGAAAATCTTGTTCCCTTTGCTCCATTTGCGGTAAAAGTAATTGACTTGCCATTTTTATTGATATCAAAATATAAGTCTGCTGTATTTACTTTATTATTTCGGGCATCGCCAATAGGAAGTATGTATTCAAACTTGTCTCTTGAATCTTTCAACAATTCCAAGGGACTTTTTACCAATTCATGATCTTCTCCTTCAAGCCATTTCTCATATTTTTTTAACCATACTTTTTTGATTTTTCCACCTTTATTGGTAAAGGTGATCTCAACATCTTCATTTTCCAATACGACATCTTGTTCATCGCCATGTGCTGCTTGAGCAAATGCTCCATAAACTCCACTTAATTGCACATTTGCTATAGAATCATTTGATGAAATAGGTTGCTGCTTATAATCTTGGTCGTTATTTGTTACTTGTGATGTATCAATAGGCATTTGCTTCTCGGCTAATGCGATGGAATCTTGCATTTTCTTTTGAGCAACTTGTTCTTTTGTTGGTTTATTGAGTATTTGCATCGCTATTAATAATGCAAAAATTAATACAAAACCTATAATTTGTTTTTTATCCATATCGTCTCAGATTTCTAATAATCTGCAAAAGTACAATATGTTTTTCTTTTTGACTCTAAATAATATTGTTTATTGGCACTTGGCTATGTTTTTTTCGACTGCCTAACAGAATATATAGATTAATGGCTCCAAATAGTGTCTGTCTACAAAATCATTAAAACTTAAAAATAATCTTTTTGGAATATTTTTACTTTATTCTAATCACCGATAGAAGCGATTGTTTTAACCTAAGTTTAAAAGAATTAAGTATTAAAAAAAAACATATTTAAAAAATACCGCTATTATTTTGTCCCAAAAACTAACTTTTTACCCTTTTATATATAGTGGTGATGTAGTTTTTGTAAAATTTGTTGGTATATTATATCAAATATAAACAGAAACTATACATTGTGTTTTTGGTCTACGACATAGATGTTTTGATAGATGTAAAATTGTTTATAGATGAAATTTATTGAAATACTTATGTCGATTTTTTTAATTGAAGAGAGCATCTTGTTCTCTATAGACTTTTGTGCGGTTAAAATCGTTGACAACCTGCATATAATCCAAATTAGCTATTTAAATCCAAATAAGGCGAACCGGCAATCTCAGGTAAAAAATTGTCTCACTATGTTACTTGTTATTACTGATCCGCCATTTTGGTAACTGCTCTATCATAAAACACAGAAATATCCTATTTCAGCAGCATCCTCCAAATAAATCGCTAAGATAGGTATATTCTAACAATTTGCTTTAAATTTACTTTATAATTTTAAAAAATGAAAAAATGAAAAAAATATATATATTATTAGCTTTGTTTTTTGCAAGTTATTTATTTAACGGGATAAAAGCACAAAGTTTTTGCTATACGGAACCAATATCAGATAACATGAAATTTAATATAGATCTTGGTTCAAAAAACAATATTGAAGATGAATACCATCTTAGAATATATGTCCATGTAATTAGGCATACTGATGGAACAGGAGGGCAGACTGTTGGAGATGTCAACGATGCTCTTTCTTTCCTGAATAGTGATTTTAATATACACGGGATATTCTTTGAATGGGATTGCGAAATAGATTACATTGATAATGATTATACTTTTGCTAACCCAAATTCTTCTATTTTTAGTGTAAACAACCACTATGATGGCATTGACATTTATATGTTTGATGATAATGCTCCGGGTTTTGGATTAGCAAATGGTGTTGGGTCATACTCAGAATTTCTTGTATCGGGTAGTTATTGGAATCCTCCTTATGGCTCATTAGTAAAGTCTCATGTTATTTCTCATGAAATGGGACATGTACTTTTCTTATGGCATACACATCATCAATTTGAGTCAGGCGGCTGTGAAGAATTTGTTGACGGTTCAAATTGCTCTGTGTGTGGTGATTATGTTTGTGATACGCCGTCAGATCCATACTTGGGTTTTAATGTCGATCCAATAACCTGTGATTGGTTAGGAAGCGGAGTGGATTCTCATGGAGACCCTTATGATCCAGATGAACATATAATCATGTCTTATACTTCACCGGATTGTATGGAATACTTCACAAATGGAGAAGGAAAAAGAATGAGAGGTGCAATCGCTACTCTTGAGTATTTACAGGCAACAATAACTAACGAAATATTTGAGAGTTGTTGTGTTTTGGATAAACTTGGTATTTTGCCAAGTCAAACAGGGACTGCTGATATATGTGATGGTGGTGTATTATGTATTTATGATGTCTCAACATCACCACCTGTCTTGCTTTCAAACACAGGATATAATGTCAAAGTCGAATGGTCGACCGGCGATTTTGGACAATGTGTGTGGTGGAGTGGTGGAAGTGGAGTTATTTACGCTAAATTAACTCAATACTACGGTGGCTGGACTCCTGAAAATGTTGTCTGCGAGAAAAAGATTAAGTATGAAATAAATTGTGATACAACTTGTGAATTGAAATTAAAAACTAAAATAAGTGAGTGTTTTGACAATGGAACTGAATATTACATTTCAGATGATTATTATAATGTAATTTTCTCTGTCGCTGGAACAGGAGGAGCAGCTTGGACTGCATACCAAGTGACACCCGGCAGTAGTATTGAAACTTTTTTATTTAGTGGTATCGGCGATCAGGTAGTAACTCTACCACAGAATTTTTTAATTCAAAATGGCTCATGGGTATTGATTATAAGATTAAATCAAGATCCGGATTGTGCTGTAAAAGTTGAAATAAACCCACCAGAATATTGTTCCGGATGTCATCATGATATTAAAATATTCAATAAAAAGTGTTATAAAAGTGGATGGAGTTTTGATATTATTGTTAATAATCCGGTTTCGCCCGGACCAGTTGTCCTAGGTTGGTTTACAAGTAATCCTCCGGGTGTAAGTGGGACTTACGGTGTTGTTCAAAATATTTATGTCGCTGGATTTGATTGTATAGATTTTGCTATTTATGACGATAAAGACAAAGAATGTGTAACAAAATTAACAGTATGTCCTCCTTCACCATGTGATTATGATTGTGCACCTAAATTTGATTATAGTGTATCTAGTTGTATATTTGCGGGCTTCGATGAAAATCAAAATCCTATATATGTTTACTACGTAAAAGTTTCAGTTCAAACACTTAATAATGATTGTTGGGAGGCATTTAGAATTAAGGATGGAATTCAAATCTCGCTAGGAACTTATTATGGTTCGCAGACTGTTGTATTTGGACCTTTCCCTGCAAATGAAGGAACTTGGACTTTGGTAATTAAGTATTGTGATAATGATTGTAAGTCAGAAGTAGAAATAAAAAGTCCGTTTTGTAAAAAAGATGGAGGTGGTAAGGGAATTAAATTAGGCCTAGATGAAAACGGTGTAGAATCAGAATCAACTAAGATTACAGTTTATCCTAATCCATTGTTAGATAATAGACTTACCATAAGTGTAAACGATAAAATAGTTAGTTATAAGGTAGTTGGTATTGACAGGAGAGTCTACATCGAAAACACGCCTATAAGTGGCACTCAAAATATAAAATTTGATTATCCAGCAGGTGTATACTTCATTATGTTCCAAACCATTGATAATAAACTAAAAGTCTTAAAATTCATTAAAATGTAAAATATGATTTTATTTTAGTTTTAAAATGGCTATAATTATAGAGGTTGTCCCGATCATAGACAACCTCTTTTTTATTATTATTTGCTTTTTAATCAAATATTTATTATATTTGCTTAATATTTAGCTCCCTGATTTTAATAATAATAAAAAACCTTCTATTATGAAATCTCTAGTTCCTGCATTGTTTATTGTTTTTATAATTATTAGCACGTCTTTCAATAAAGTGGAAAGAATCCATAGATCCAAAGAATTCAGTACACAATCCATTAGTGGACATATCTGGGAAGATACTGATGGTAGTGGCTTTCAAGATCAATTTGAAAATGGACTATCAGGTGTGAACGTGAATTTATATAATTCAAATGGTAATTTAATCAGCTCAAAAGTTTCTGATTATGAAGGAAAATATCTATTTGAAGCAATACAACCCGGGGATTACTATATTGAGTTTGATGTATCTCCAATTGGTAATTATTATTTTACAAACCCTGATAATTCCACAGATGATAGTGATGTTGATAATAGCAACGGAGAAGGGACAACAGCGATGTTTACTTTGCAAAATGGTAGCGATATTGATAATATTGATGCGGGTTGTTATCAAAAAGTATGTAATGATATTGCAGCAAGCACATGCGAAGATGCGGTAGTATTGTGTAATGTAAATTATATAATTGAAAGGTGTTATATTATGCCTGCGCAATACCAGCAAACAGTAATTCCTGGATGTCCCTTAGGTACAGCTTTTTTTAACAATCCTTCGTGGTTTGCATTTGTGGTAGGGGATGAAGATGTTTCTATGATTATACATTTTTATAATTGTGACGCAGGCAATAAAATTCAATGGGGAGTATACGATGACTGTGATTTGGAAAATCCGGTTTCATTGCAATGTAAATGTGTTCCGGCGGAGGACGTATCTATTGATTTAACAGGATTGACTCCTGGAAAAACATATCATTTGTTTATTGATGGATGTAATGGTGCAATGTGCAATTATTCATTTGAAGTAATAAAAGGGGGAGAAAAAGCAAAAGTGCAAGGTCCAAGTAAAATATCATGCTATAACAATACTATCGCTTGTGATACTGCTTGTATCAATAAACCATTATCATTGGAAATGATTGATATTCTCAATGCAAATAACTTTGTTTGGACAATAAATGGTAAGGCTGATACCACAAAAAATCCCGATACTACTTTCTATTTTAGTGCTACCGGCGATTATACTATCTGTGGATATGGATTTAACGATTGCGGGATCGGGGAACAAAAATGCATCGATTTGTTTTTAGAAAATTGTAATTGCCTTTTTGACACTATATATACGACTATTACTTATAATAATTGTTATAAAAATGATAGTTTAGCAAAAATAGTTGTGGACAGTTTCATAGGTGCTGTCAAACCGGTTCAGTACAAATGGAGTACCGGCGACACTCTTAATTTTGTCGATAGTTTAGCTACCGGATTTTATTATTTGACAGTAACAGATTCTTTATACTGCTCAATTATTGATACTTTTGAAATTAAGCTTCACAAAGAAATGCAAATCATATATTATAAGACCTTTGAATCTTGTGATAGCTCTTGTGATGGTACAATTACTATACAAAATGTTGTCAACTCAATACCTCCACTAGAATATAAATGGAGTAATGGAGACTCAACAGCCATAACCAAAAACCTATGTTCGGGAGTATATTATATCACTATAACAGATTCATTAGCTTGCCCGGTAATAGATACTATTTTAATCGAATCTCAACCTGATTTAAACATTAGTTCTACCCTAAAAGATGCTTCTTGCTATGGAGTCTGTGATGGCATGATTGATATTCAAGGTATTTCAAATTCGACCCCTCCATTAGAGTTTATTTGGAGTAATGGTGATACGACATCCACGGTTACCAATCTGTGTTTAGGCGACTATGTAGTTTCGATTACCGATTCAATTGGATGTATTAGTATTGATACATTTCATATTGGTCAACCTGAGGAGATCTTGATAACTATAGATTCTCTTGTGAATATAAAAGGAGAGCAAAACGGGGGTATTTTTGTCAACACCAATAATAATGGGCACTATATTTATTCTTGGAGCGGCCCAAATGGATATTCTAATAACAGTAAAAATATTTCAGAACTTGATATGGCGGGATGTTATGATTTGGTAGTAACTGACACTTTAACAAAATGTACTGCAGATACCACAATTTGTATCTCAAAGTTTTCCGGTTTGAATGAAAATTTCAATAGCGCAACAGATATATTTATTTATCCAAATCCTACATCAGGATTGTTTATGCTTGATTTTGGTAGTACTAAACCAAAACTTCTTCGTGTAGAAATATATAATATTGAAGGAAAAAAGGTGCTGGATATTAAAAAGAAGATTAAAAATAATCATATTTCACTTGAATTACCGAGTATAGAATCGGGTGTGTATTTTATTAAGATTAGTTTTGGAAATAGTATTCAATATAAAAAACTACTCAAATTGTAATGGCTGTTTGGTATAATTCTGAATAATCCGGCGCAATTGTGTAATAATAACAAAGAATACCTTGTTTTAAATGTAATCAGTTTTAAATTTGATTTTTTATAAACTATTTTTGCTTACGGATAGAATAAAAAAAATATATGACAAACAATAAAAATATAAAACCTCTTCTTGGTAAAACTCCGAAGCTCGGACACAATTGCTTTATTGCAGAGACGGCTGTTCTGATTGGGGATATTACGATAGGTGATAGTTGCAGTATCTGGTATGGTGCTATCTTGAGGGGCGATGTTGGAGCTATTGAGATAGGTGATGATAGCAATATACAGGATGGAGCAATGCTTCATAGTACCTATGAAATATCTACAGTAAAGATAGGTAAAAGGGTTAGTATAGCCCATGGGGCGATAATTCACGGCTGTATTATAAATGATGATGTTTTAGTTGGGATGGGAGCAGTAGTGATGGATAATGCTGTTTTGCAATCGCATTGTATGATAGCTGCCGGAGCTGTTGTGCCTACTAAAATGGTATGTGAGAGCGGGTATATTTATGCCGGAATTCCTGCAAAAAAAATAAAAAAACTCGATGAAAGCACAATGGCGGAATTCTTTAGACAAACTCCTGAAAACTACAAGAAATATGCCAAGTGGTATCTGGATGAAGGATATGGCAAGTCACCATAAATATTTATATTAATATATCAAAGATTTTTTATATAAAACAAAGCCCCAAATCTTGTCTTTTTATAAAAAATATTCCACAGTCATCAGAAGCTTTGCTGCACTATGGATATCTCCTGTTTGAAGTTCCGCTCCGGCAATTTGATGGACTACTTCCGGGCCAAAGCTATCCAATAAATGCTTTAAATGTTTGACCTCTCCTATTGTTGGAAGATTTTCCAGTCCTGCAATTTTAGAAATATCATTACCTGAAAGGACTTTGCTATTGGTTATACTTGTCGGAAGATTATCAAAACCTAATGGGGTTTTTGTCTTCAAATGAGGGATAGAAAATACACTTTCCTTTGTTGTTTTTACATAAAAAGCTCTACCTAGTCTTCCGATGATATTCAAACTCACAGGATCTATTTTACCATTTTTATCAAAAGCCTTTTCTTCAATATGTACACAGCTCACATTGCAGATAATCAAACTTGATGCTCCTGCAAAATCCCCAAAATTTATTATCCTTTCCAATTTGCATTCAAATCTAACTGGAGATTCTTTTACACCATATGCCTTGGTTGTTGAAGAACTAATGGGCGTAAGTCCTGATTTCATAAACTCATCTGTACTTTTGCTAAATGCGGTACTTGCCAATACCATTTGATTTGCGATACTTGAATCAACCATATTCACCACACATTCACCGGTTTTTTCAATATTGAGCAATGTGTCTTTTTTTGACCCGTCTGTATTCCTATTGACAGATAAAACCAACATCGGGGGATTGGAGCTAATCGCATTGAAATAACTAAAAGGAGCGAGATTCCTAATTCCTTCATTATCGACAGTACTGACAAATGCAATGGGTCTCGGAGTTATTGTGCCAAGCATTATTTGATGAAGAGCTTTCTTTGATATTGAGTCAGGATAAAATGTTTTCATGATATTGTTTATTTCTTTGTAAAGGTAAAAAATAAAAGGGTAACGAAATAAATCATTACCCTTTTTCAATTAAATCATTTTTTTTATTTCTTAATCAACTTCTTCACTCCCTGCCCATTTTTTGATCGTATACTTAAGATATACATTCCATCCGGTAAACCTGAGGTTTGAATTGTATTAGGAATATTTTTATACTCTTTTTCAAACAAAGTTCTTCCTTGTAAATCCACTAGTAATAGCACAATATCATTTGGAGTGTTATCATTTGCATCAATTACAATGGTCTCATTATTGAATCTTGCGTCAAAGTTTAGTTTATTCAATTCAATCGTATTGTCAGGAACAGAACCACAATCTTCGTAAGTTGTGATGTTACCAATACGCCACGTATCATCTGCGAGCCAATCTTCAGTCACTTCTCTATTCGGTATGCCTAAATACAAAGTAGGTGCATCATAAATGGTTGAGTCACGATCATTCTTCATCCATGTTTCACCTTTGTCATATGTTTTTTCATTTAAGGCAAATATTTCTCTGTGTTTATTGTCAAAAGTCAAATTAGATCTTTCGCTTATAAACCATTGACCAAAATAGACCCAATCTTCTTCTAATATGGGATTGTCATTGTTGTCATAGCTATATTTTATCTTTGATACAGTATGATAAAGTAAAGAATCCGATATATATCTAAATTTAACCTCTTCTATGAGATTATTACCGTCATAAGAGAAAGCTGTAGAATCTGAAATTCCCAGCTGTCCGGTGTTAAGATTCATTTTTATTTCTGTCGTGGCTGTTAATCTACCACCGTTATAATGGAATGTTTTAATATTTGAAAGTACCAACCCGATGGGATTACCACCAAAAAGTATTCCAGAATCTACAAAAGTTCTTTCTTCAATAGGTAGATTGCCTTCATACTTTGTTACTGTTTTCAAATAATTGAGAAAAGTTCCCGTGGAGTCTTCCTGAAATATAAATGAAGAGTCAGGATGATAAAAAGCGTATCCAATATCCTCACCTGCAAATCTGTGAGAGTTATACGACTTAAATATTGAATGAATGGTATCTCCCTCATCATATTTGTATGAATCAAATTCAACATATAAATTGTTGCCATTTGTTTTAATATTGATAGAAATATTTTCAGAAATAACTAATTTGTCAATTTCTTCATCATAATCTTTTGATACTTCACAAAACTTGTAATCTCCCGATTTAATTTCCAGACCTTGAAGTTTTTGAGCGATTTTCACTATCTTGTTGTCAATACTCTTTTGAAAGTTTTGTGCTTTTATGCTGCCAAACAGCAAAACGAATAAAAATAAAGTTAAGTTTTTCATTAGAAGTGTTTTTAGTAATAAACATAATACAACTAGTGTACAATAACCTCCCGCCCTAAACAAGTATCACTTAGAGTAAAAATTATATGAAGAAACAAATATTAAGGTATAAATCTAAAGTTTTGATCATACACCCATACCATTAATAGTATCAGTAATGCTGTGTACAATAAAAACCATAATAGAAACCTAACACTTTTTCCGTAATCTCTGTTTAATTGAGCCATAATTGAATATTTTATACAAAAGTAGTATTTTGAAATCGCTTTTCAAAGCAAATTCATATAATATTGTCTATATTTCTTTACATTTTTCTTTTAACCACTCCCTCTCTTTAGATGAGAGTTGTGGTGAAAGTGCATTAAAGACTCTTTTGTGATAAGCATTTACCCAATTCACTTCAGACTTTGTCAAAGTTTCCTTATCAATGAGTTTAACATCATAAGGAAACATAGTTACTGATTCATTTTTATAAAACGCACCATATTCCGTTTCTTTATGTATTTGGGTTAAAATCAAATTTTCTATCCTTATTCCATAATGCCCATCTTTGTAATATCCCGGTTCGTTGGAAGTAAGCATACCTACTTCAATAGGCGTTGTCGCTCTATCTCCCATGGCTGAAGTTATACCTTGTGGACCTTCATGCACATTGAGGAAAAAACCAACCCCATGACCTGTACCGTGGTAATAATTAAGCCCATTTTGCCATAGATATTGCCTTGCAAATGTATCTATTTGATACCCGTTAGTTCCCTTAGGGAAAATCAATGTTTCGACAGCGATATGTCCTTTAAGAACCAAAGTGAAATTCTTTTTTTCTTCAAATGTAGGAGTTCCAAAGTACGTTGTCCTAGTGATGTCAGTGGTGCCG
>Ga0256833_1003565_pt1 | contig 10622 bp, 12 predicted proteins | sample 356284metaG_FD_190535 | JGI IMG/M metagenome (GOLD analysis project Ga0256833, IMG submission 190535) | Hydrothermal vent microbial communities from Mid Atlantic Ridge, Atlantic Ocean - 356-284 | ecosystem: Environmental > Aquatic > Marine > Hydrothermal vents | place: Atlantic Ocean: Mid...
CTGTGGTTCCATTTTCTTTTCTTCAAAAAGTAGTTTCCCTGCATCTCCTAAATCTCCTGTCTCAACAACCTTTTTCTGGATATCATGCTCTGATATTCCAAGAACCTGAGAAAGGGCTTTAATTGCAGATTTTTCACTGAAGTTATAATCAAGGCCTGTGTACTCAGGGGCTATTTTACCAACAGATAGATAAACAACCTTATCTATCAGATTTTCTGGAGTTTCTTTAAAAAGTTTCACAAGGGCTTCTGTCATTTGAATTCTACTTGTTGTCTTTTCTAAAAAGTCATAAAACTCGGCGAGTTTTGAATACTCCATTTTTACCTCTCAAAGCTTAGTTATACATGAATAAAATATGCATTCTTTTTTTGCTATTATCCACAAATAGATTTTTTCTATTCAGATATAGATTTTTTCAAATAAAAAAATTCTGTGTTTCTGATAGATTAGTTAGAAATTACTAACAGGAGGTATCAATGAGGGATAAACCTTTTTTACACTGGGCTGTTGCAGGTACTCTTTTTGCTGTTATTAACCTTATAACGTTTATTGTTGCAAACAGACCTATTGGAGCATCTACAGCCTTCCCTTATATTGGAAATGTAATCTTTCCAGTTATTGAGAATGAGTACTGGAAAGAGATTAAAACATCAGGAAGCTGGGAAGTCTGGTTTTTAATAGGTGGTTTTTTAGGAGCTATTATTTCTTCCACAGTTACAAAAACATTCAGATTTACATTCACCCCTGTTTACTGGGAGAAAAACCTTAACATGTCAACAAAATCAAGGATTTTCTTTGCATTTTTAGGGGGATTTCTTCTTATTTTTGGTGCCAGAATGGCAGGAGGATGCACATCTGGACATATGTTCAGTGGTGGTATGCAGTTAGCTGTCAGCTCTTTATGGTTTGCTTTGTTTGCCTTTATAGGCGGTCTTGTTGTAGCAAACTTAATATACAGAAGGAGGTATAGAGATTGAGTACAGCATTGGTTGCTTTTCTCATAGGACTTGGCTTTGGAGCTATAATGCAACTTGCCCAGCTTGATAGACTTGCAAAAGTTATAGGAGCTTTTTTACTTAAAGACCTTACTATACCTAAAGCTCTTCTAATGGCTATGGGAGTTGGAGCTATTCTTATTTATACAGCTGAACACTTTGGACTTATCCACCTTCATATAAAACCTTTTTACCCTGTTGGTGTTGCCCTTGGAGGTCTAATTTTTGGAGCAGGAATGGTCATTGTTGGATACTGTCCTGGTAGCATGCCTGAGGCTGTTGGTGAAGGAAGAATGGATGCCTTATTTGGCATAATAGCTGGAATAATAGGTGGTGTTGTATTTACAATAATATTCCCAGTATACGAAAGCTCATTCCTCCATGGAGCAGTCATAGGAAAACCTACACTGTCAGACCTTTTAGGTTTAAAAGGAACTGCAAAATGGTTATTTTCTGTATCTGTTGGAATTATTTTTATAATCCTTGCCTTTGTTCTTGATAAAGTTGAGAAAAAATACCTAAACAGAACTCACTAAAATCGGGTCAGGTAGACCCGATTTCTTCACTTATACACCTTCAGGCTCTCTCATGTAATCTTTTTTTACAAGAAAAGGCTGTTTTCTATATAATATAGAAAATTTCTTAAAATAAATCAGGAAAGAACATTGCCAGAAAACAACAACGAACAAAAAAAGCTTAAAGGACCTGAAAAAGCAGCTATTTTACTTTCACTGCTTCCAGAAGAGGAAGCAGCAAAGATATTCAGGTATCTAAAAGAACATGAGATAGAAAAACTTGTTAAACAGATACTTACTATTGAGACACCACAAAAAGAGGTAGCAAAATCAGTACTGGAAGAGGCGTATGAAACTTTAAAAGAGATGACACCTTTAAAAATAGCCCCTGAAAATATTAAAAAGGTTTTAGAAAAAGCCCTTCCACCTGATAAACTTGAGAAGCTCTTATCTGAAACCTTCTCAGCAGAAGAAGGAAAGGCTATATTTAAAGAAATAGAAAAAATGGACCCTAAATTTATAGCAAATGTTATAAAAAATGAACACCCTCAGGTTATAGCCCTTATACTGTCCCAGATAAACCCTAACAAAGCAGCAGAAGTTATCCAGTATTTACCAAAAAGGCTCGGTGTAACAAACCTTCAGGAAGAAGTTATTAAAAGAATAGCATCTATAGAAAAAATATCCCATGATATGGTAAAGGTTGTTGCAGATACCCTTGAAGAAGAACTTATGACAATAGGAGCAGGAAAAGAAGAAAGTCTAAGTGGGGTTGATGTTGCAGCCGAAATAGTAAACATACTTCCTAAGGAACTGACACAGGAAATATTAGATGAGATTAGAAAAGAAAACGCTTCCCTTGCAGATGCGATTGAAGAAAGGATGTTTAAATTTGAAGATATTGTCAAACTTGATAACAGAGCTATCATTGAAATACTTAAAGTCGTTGATAAAAATGACCTACTTATTGCCCTTAAAGGAGCTCCACCTGAAATTATGGAGAAGTTTACATCTAATATGTCTAAAAGAGCTGCACAGATGTTCCTTGAAGATATGGAAGTTCTTGGACCTGTTAAAAAATCAGACGTTGAAAAAGCAAGAAAGAAAATTATTGCTACAATTAAAAGCCTGATTGAAAAAGGAATAATAGAATATGGTTCAGGCGAAGAAATGGTTTAAGGAGGATAGAGTTTGTCAGATGAATTCCTCTCTCAAGAGGAAATAGATGCTTTATTAGGTGGGGAGAGTGAAGAAGATAAAGTAGAGGAAACATCTTCTTCTGTAAAACCTTTTGATTTTTCAGAAGTTGAACATATTAAGAAAGGTGGTCTTCCCGGTCTTGATATGATTTTTGAAAGATGGATAAAAGTATTCAGGGAAGACGTAAGAAAAATCTCCCCTGATATCGGTATGGTCTCAAAAGATAATATGTATATAACAAGGTTTAACACCTTTATGATGAAAATTCCCTTACCTGCAAGTTTCTCTATTTTCTCTATGAAACCTTTAAAAGAAAACGCCCTTTTGATAATAGACTCAAGGCTTGTTTTCACAGTTGTAAGTGTCCTTTTTGGCGGACCTGCAAAACCTTTTAAGGTTGAAGGAAGAGAGTTTACAAAGCTTGAGACAAAGATTGTTAATGATTTTGTCAGTATAATGTTGAAAACATTTGAAGAGGTCTGGGAAAGCCTATACCCTGTAAGTATAGAGCTTGTTTCTATAGAACTTAACCCAAGCCTTGCAAAAATAGTTTCCCCAAATGAAAAAATTATAGTAGTTGAGTGTAGTTTAGATATCAACGGATATGAAGCCCCATTTTTCTTTGTTTTTCCCCAGGGAATGTTTATGCCTATTAAGGACATAATATACTCCCAGTCTCCCCTTACAGAAGACCCTGTATGGAAGGAAAACCTTATAGGAAAAGTATTAAAACTGAAGATGAAACTAACTCTGGAACTTCTAAGAAAGGAGTTCAAAGTAAAAGATGTTCTTTCCTGGGAAACAGGAACCGAAATAGTGTTTGACGTTTCAAAAGAAGATGAGCTATCCCTTTATGTTGAAAACCAGAAGAAATTTTTAGCAAAGCTTGGTAAGGTTGATAAAAGATACGCAGCTATGATTACCAAAGTTATAAACAATGATAGAAAAAAAGAGGGAGAAAATGGAAGAAAATAAAAATATAGAAGAAAATGAAGAGATAGACCAGGAGAAACTTGCAGAAGAGTGGGCTAAAATGGCTGAAGAAAGTCAGGAAGACGAAGTAGACCAGGAAAAGTTAGCTGAAGAATGGGAAAAGATGGCAGAGGAACCCAAGGAAGAAACTGTTGAAAAACCACAAGAGGAAGAAAGTTTAACAGAAAAAGAGACTGTTGCCCTTGAAAAAGAAAAACTTGACATATTCATGGATATTCCCCTTGAGATATCTGTTGAGATAGGAAGTACTGAACTTCCCCTTGAGGAAGTGTTAAGACTTGCCCCAAACAGTATAGTTGAACTTGATAAGCTTATAAATCAGCCTGTAGACCTTAAAGTAAATGGTAAACTCGTTGCAAAAGGGGAACTTTACACAGTTGAAAATAACTTTGCAATAAAAATAACAAGCATCATAACAGCCCAGGAAAGATTTAAACTGTTTTCTGAAGAACTTGATTAAAGGAGAATGGAATGGCTATAAACTTTCAGCCAATATACGTTCTTGCTTCAGGTGGAAAAAGGGCTTTAGAACAGCTTGATATAACAACAAATAACATAGCAAACGTAAACACACCAGGATTTAAAAAAATCCTTATGAAAGAAATGAGTCAGTACATACCGGAGAACAGAGGAGAAACAAAAGACCTTTTTGTTTTTCCAAGATTTGAAAGCTCACCTGTTGATACACATCAGGGACAGCTCCAGAAAACAGGTCAGCCCCTTGATTTAGCTATTGAAGGAGATGGATTTTTCACATTACAGACAAAAAATGGAAAAGTTTACACAAGAAACGGACATTTCTTTCTAAATGAGGAAGGTTATATAGTAGACGCTAACGGAAACTATCTTTTAGACGAAGAAGGAGCAAGAATACAGCTTGAAGGAAACGGGGAAATAACAATAACAGAAGAAGGGGAAGTATTTCAGGGAAGAGATTTTGTAGCAAAGATAAAGATTTCAAACTTTGTAGATGTTAAACCAATAGGTGGAGGATACTACACACCAAATGGAAATGAAATTCCAGCAGAAGTTGTTGTAAATCAAGGGTTTTTAGAAAGGTCTAATGTCAATCCAGTTGAAGCAATGGTTGAACTTATCCAGGCACAGAGAAGATTTGAGATTTATGGAAACCTTATGAGAAGCCTTGATGCAATGGAAAGAAAAGCTAACGAGATAGGAAAAGCCTAAACTGTAATGTCCCACCTACTTCATCCGAAAAGTTAGATAAACGCATAGCACAAAGGGAGAGTAAAATGATAAGAGCCTTGTGGACTTCTGCCTCTGGAATGGAAGCCCAGCAAACAAACCTTGACGTTATTTCCCACAATATAGCAAACGTAAACACAGTAGGATTTAAAAGAAGCAGGGCAAATTTTGAAGACCTTATATATCAGGATATAAAAGACCCTGGAGTTATGAGTTCTACAGAAACAAGGGTTCCTTCAGGTATACAGATAGGATTAGGTGTAAAGCTTTCAGATGTAAGTAAGATTTTCTCCCAGGGAAGTCTTATAAAAACAGACAAACAGCTTGACCTTGCCATTCAGGGGGACGGTTTTTTCAAAATTGAGCTTCCTGGTGGAGGAGAAGCTTACACAAGAGCTGGAAACTTTCAGATAGATGACCAGGGATACGTTGTTACTCCAAATGGATACAGACTTTATCCAAATATACAGATATCTGCCCCAGAAACCCTTGTAAGTATACAGATAAGCCCAAATGGGAACGTTTATGTTGTTAGAAATGAAGGGGGACAGCAAACAACAGAGGAGATAGCAAACCTCAAGCTCTACAAATTTATTAATCCTGCTGGACTTAAAGCTATTGGAGAAAACCTTTTTGTAAAAACAGATGCCTCAGGGGAAGAGATAGAGGGAGACCCTAATACAGATGGTTTTGGGAAAATAGCACAGGGATTTCTTGAAGCTTCAAATGTAAATATCGTTGAAGAGATGGTAAATCTTATAGTAGCCCAGAGGGCTTATGAAATAAACTCAAAAGGCATTACAACAGCAGATGAGATGCTCAGAACAGTCAGCTCCCTTAAGTCTTAAAATAATTTTCTTGTTGTTGTTTGTGGTTGGAGTTTCTTTTGCTTCAACCACTGTACTGACGCAGTTTGATATAGAAGAGCAGGTAAGGAACTTTTTACAAAAATACAGGAATATAGAAGTACAGGATATATCAGTCCCTAAAATAAAACCTGTAGAAGGGAAAATAAAAACAGAGATTTTTGAAAGGAGCAAAACTCCTTCATACATCTATCTCACATACAAGATTTATAAAAATGGAACTCTGTACAAAACACTTTCTATTCCTGTTAAATACAGAAAAGTTTCTTATGTGGTTTTTTCAAAAACAGATATAAGAAAAGGAGAGTATATAACCCGGGACAAGGTTTATCTTAAAAAGTACGCAGGAAGAACAAACCATATGTTTACAGATATAAAAGAAGTCATAGGTCAGAAAGCGAGGATAAATATAAGAAAAGATACACCTTTAAAAGAGTATATGCTTGTTCCAGACTTTCTTGTTTTAAGGGGAAGTAATGTAAAAATAATTTATAATAGAGGAGTTATACATATAGAGCTTTTAGGAAAAGCCCTTGAGAATGGAAAGTTAAACCAGATTATAAAAGTAAGAAACATATCATCAGGAAAAGTGATACCATGCAAAGTTATTGGAAGAAATCAGGTTTTATTTATAGGTGGCTCTTTTTAACAGGATTTTTGATACTTTTTTCCTGTGCATCTAAAAAAGAAGTTGTTGTTTATCAGCCTCCTCCTATGCCTCCAGATATTGGTCAATCCACAGAAAAACCTCCTCCTGGTTCACTTTTTAACGGACATGACAACCTTTTTTCCGACGATAAGGCTGTTTCTGTTGGGGATATTCTTACAATAAAGGTTGTTGAAAACCTATCTGGCTCTGGAAGTGCTACAAGTCAATCAGGTAGAGATACCTCTGTAAATTTTGATTTTCCTTCCCCTGTTTTAATGGGGAAGCAGACACCAAACAAATCCCCAATAGCTTCTGTAAAAGCAACTTCTGGAAATAAGTTTAAAGGTCAGGGAAAGACAGGCAGAAATGCAAGACTTATAGCAACAATAACCGCAAGGGTCGTAAAAGTTTATCCAAATGGGAACCTATTTATTGTTGGAGAAAAGGTTATAAAGATAAACAACGATGAGCAGGTTCTTAAAATATCAGGGATTGTAAAACCTTCTTATATACAACCTGACAACTCTATATACTCTTACCAGATTTCAGATATGAGGGTTGAGTACAACGGCAGAGGTTTTATAGCGGATAACCAAAAACCTGGCTGGCTTGCAAGATTTCTGTTAAAAATATGGCCTTTTTAAAGGGGAGAGTGGTATGTTAGCAAGGATACTTCTTTTTTTACTAATATCTGTATCTTTTTCATTTGCAGGAAACACAGTAAAGATAAAAGACGAGGTTAACGTTTTAGGACTCAGAAATAACTTTCTAACAGGATACGGGATTGTTGTAGGGCTAAACGGAACAGGAGACGGTACAACCAGTAGATACACCCTTTTAAGTGTTGCAAATATGCTAAGGAAAATGGGGATATACATAGACCCAACACAGGTAAAAACAAAAAATGCTGCTGCAGTCATTGTTACAGCAAAAATGCCTCCTTTTGCAAAATCAGGAATGACCTTTGATGTTACAGTTGCATCTTTAGGAGATGCAAAAGACCTCTCTAACGGTGTTCTTATAAGAACACCATTAAGGGGACCTGATGGGAAAATATATGCATTTGCACAGGGACCAGTTTCAACAGGTGGAGGTTTTTCAGAATCAAATAAAGGGGGAAAGATACAGAAAAACTTTCCAACAACAGGTGTTGTTGTAAATGGAGGTATCATAGAAAGAGATTTGCCATTTGATTACAGAAAAATGGACAGTCTTGTTCTGACATTAAAAAATCCAGATTTTGATAAAGCTGTACAGATTGCACAGGTAATAAACAACCACTTTGGTACCCAGATAGCAAAACCCCTTGACGCAACAACTGTAAAAGTTGATTTTCCCGCTGGGAAGGATAAAGTAGCCTTTACATCTGAAGTTTTAAATCTAAACATAAAAACAGACAGCGAACCTACAATTGTTATATACGAAAGAACAGGAACAGTTATAATGAGCGGTGATATAAAAATAGATACACCTATATACGTTTCCCATGGGAATATATACGTCGCTGTAACAAAAAAACCTGTTGTTTCCCAACCTCCTCCTTTATCAGGTGGTACCACAGTAACAACACAGCAGGTTCAAACAACTGTTGTTGAGGAGAAAGGAAGGATATTTTCTATACAGTCTCCTTCTCTAAAAGACCTTGTTAAAGCACTAAATGATTTAGGAGTATCACCAAGGGATTTAATAGCCATTATTCAAGCAATGAAAAACGCTGGAAAACTTCACGCAAAAATTATAATAATGTAGGTATAAAAATGGATGTAAAGATAACCCCTTACTGGGATTTTAAAGATTTAAGCCAGATGAAAAAAGCTGAAGATGTTGCAAAGGAGTTTGAGGCAGAGTTTGTAAGAATGCTGATGAAAGAGTTTAGAAAAACAATACCTGAAGGGCTTTTTAACTCCTCATTTTCTTCTAAAATGTACTGGGATATGTTTGATATGCAGATTTCTGAAGCTATATCATCTTCTGACCAGTTAGGTTTAAAATCTTATATATTAGATGCATTGAAGGCTTACAACAGATATTCAGGAGAGTGAATGAACCCTGCACTTGAGAATATTTTTTCAAAAATAAACAGACATTCAGATGTTCTTATTGTTGTACTTATAGTGGCTATATTAGCCTCTATGGTACTCCCTATTCCTCCAGCACTCCTTGATATTCTTCTTACAGCAAGTATAACTTTTTCTATTGTTATTTTAATGACAGTCATATACGTGAAAAGTCCTTTACATCTTCTATCTTTTCCTTCTCTTCTTCTAATAGCAACCCTTTTCAGACTTTCACTGAACGTTGCAACAACAAGGAGAATACTCCTCCATGGACACGAAGGTCCTGATGCAGCAGGACATGTGATACAGGCTTTTGGACAGTTTGTTGTAGGTGGAAGTTATATCGTTGGAGCTATTGTTTTCATTATACTTGTTACTATTAACTACATTGTTATAACAAAAGGAACAGAAAGGATATCTGAGGTAGCAGCAAGGTTCACCCTTGACGCTATGCCTGGAAAACAGATGAGTATAGACGCAGACCTCAACGCAGGGATTATAGATGAGAAGGAAGCCCAGAGAAGAAGACAGGAACTTGCTAAAGAGGCTGATTTTTATGGAGCAATGGACGGTGCTTCCAAATTCATAAGGGGAGATGCGATAGCAGGGATTATTGTTGCTGTTGTTAACATAGTAGGTGGTCTTGCAATTGGTATTATCCAGCATCATATGGATTTACAGACCGCCCTTCAGAACTTTACCCTTTTAACCGTAGGAGATGGTCTTGTTTCCCAGATACCTTCCCTTATAACTTCAACAGCAGCTGGATTAATGGTTACAAGAGCTGTATCTGAAGATAACCTTGGAAGAGAGATATTCTCCCAGCTAACATCTATTCCTAAAGCTCTATATATGGCTTCAGGAACAATTTTTGCTATGGGAGTAGTCCCTGGAATGCCTTCCATACCTTTCTTTTTACTTGGTGGGCTTATTGGAGCTGCAGCTTACTTTATGGCACAGATACTTAAGGAAAAAGAGAAAAAAGAAGCAGAGGAAAAGGCAAGGGAACTTATAAAGGAAAAAGAAGAGGAAGAAGAAACCCCTGAAGAACTGCTTCCACAACCAGAAACAATAACATTTGAGATAGGATACGGGCTTATACCGTACGTTGATGAATCAAAAGGAGGAGAGATAGTAAAAAGGATAAAATCCCTTAGAAAACAGCTAACAAAAGAGCTTGGTCTTATAATTCCCCTTGTTCATATAAAAGATAACCTTGAGCTTAAACCTGGTGAGTACAGGATTCTTATAAGGGATGTAGAGGTAGCAAGGGGAGAAATTGTACCAGACCATTACCTTGCAATTGACACAGGCTCAACTAAAGGAAAAATAGAAGGTATCCATACAAAAGAACCGGCTTTTGGACTTGATGCCTATTGGATACCTGAAGATATAAAAGATAAAGCCAAAATGCTTGGATATACTGTTGTTGATATTCCAACAGTTATAATAACCCATCTATCTGAAGTTATTAAAAAACATGCCTATGAGATACTTGGAAGGGGAGAAACAAAAGACCTTGTTGACGCCCTTGCTGAAAAGTATCCAATAGTAAAGGATATAATACCTGACCAGGTACCTTTAAACATACTCCACAGGGTTCTCCAAAACCTGCTTAAAGAAAATATACCTATTAGAGACCTGCTTACTATAATAGAAACGCTATCAGACAATATAGTAAAAACAAATGACCCTGAAGTCCTTACAGAGTTTGTTAGACAGTCTTTATCAAGACTGATTTCATCTCTATACAGTAAAGACGACACTATATATGCCCTTTCTATAGGAACAAACACAGAAAGTTTTATACTTGAAAAAATAAAAGAAAATGAAGGAAATCTGCCACCATTTGACCCTACATTTGTTCAAAAATTTATAAATGAAATATCAAAACATATGAACACATTTATTGTTAATCAGGCTACACCTGTTTTACTAACATCACCGGCAACAAGGAGATTTATAAGGAAAATAATTGAACATTACCTTCCAAACGTTGCTGTTTTATCATATGGAGAAATAGACCCTAAATACAAAGTAAATATAATAGGAGTGGTTGAGGTCAATGAGTAGTAGAATTTATGAAGGGTATGATATACAGGAGCTTGTGGAAAAAGCAAAAAAAGAGCTTGGTGAAAACA
>Ga0256833_1003566_pt1 | contig 10622 bp, 7 predicted proteins | sample 356284metaG_FD_190535 | JGI IMG/M metagenome (GOLD analysis project Ga0256833, IMG submission 190535) | Hydrothermal vent microbial communities from Mid Atlantic Ridge, Atlantic Ocean - 356-284 | ecosystem: Environmental > Aquatic > Marine > Hydrothermal vents | place: Atlantic Ocean: Mid...
CTTGCTCGGAAATCGCTTACCCGCGGATCGGTTAAATGCAACGGAAAAATGTATTCCGCCATTCTCGAGAGCAGCCAGTGAGACTCTGTTTGCGATACATCCACAGAGGGATCCTTGACAACCGTGTCATCAACCTCCAACAGTTCAGTAACCCGGCCCTCGTAAATAGTCCCTTCCGTGGCATCCACGGTAATTTCCTGGCCGTCTTTTAATGTGGAAAAAATTTCCGGTATTTTTACAAGACAGGGCACGTTAAGTTCCCGAACCACAGAAGACATATGATCGGTACGGTTTCCCTTCTCGACAACCACAGCGGCAGCCTTTGTCAGGGCGCCGATAAAACGCGGTGATGAATTTTTCAGCACCATAATGCCGCCTTCGGGAAATGCAAATACTTCATGGATATCGGTGACCTTGCAAACCACGCCCGCCCCGACGCCACCGGCGACAGCACGTGCGTTTTTGGCAATAACCGGGGCTGTTACCGGCGCTTTTAACTGGCGCCGGTTGGTATGGTCAAGCACATGAAGCGGCCGGGTCTGAACCACTATCAACTTCCCGTTCTTATCAAAGCACCATTCAATATCCTGGGGCGCTTTGAAGTGTTTTTCTATCTTGAGTCCGGCTTCGCCAAGAATCTGCAGCTGTTCATGGGTCAGACAGGGTCTCTGGCACTCATCTTTACAGGTCATATCATGCTCGACGCCGCCGGCATCCAGCGATATCAGACACATTTCCTTCTGGGCAATCTCTTCCTTCACCACCGGGAACCCAGGTTCCCGTTTCAGAACAAACATATCTGCTGAGGTAACCCCTTCCACCAGCAACTGCCCCAGGCCCCATATTGCGGAAACAACAAGTTCACCGGAATCAGGTCGCATGGGCTCAACCGTATAAAGAACTCCTGATGTCATGGGCCGCACCATCTCGATCATTCCAACACTCATGTTAACATCATCCGATCGAATATCTTTCATCCGCTGATAGAGCATATTGCGGGCATTATACTTACTGGCAACAACCTCCTTGTATTTCTCCAGCAACTGATCAGTGGGCACATTTAAGATGCTGGAGAATTGACCGGCAAAGGAATTTTCCAGGTCTTCACCTATGGCACTGCTGCGAACGGCCCAGTACATCTCACGACCGTGTTTTTGTTCCAGCTCCGTACTTATCGCATGCACGGCATCCTCGATTTCAGGAGGAACCACTGCCTCTAATATCACCGATTTAATCTCTTTTTCCGCCTGCAGGAGTTGCTGACTGTTACTAATATCCAGATTTGTCAGAATGGAGGCAATCTGCCGGGGAAGCTCATTGTATTCGGCAAAATGGGTATAGGCACAGGCTGTCAGGGCAAATCCGTCGGGGACGTTGATATTATAATGATTGCGCAGCTCACCAAGATTGGCCATTTTACTGCCGACCTTATCGATATGACCGCAATGGATATCATCCATGGGTATAACCACCGGCGTATAAACCGGGATCTTGCTGCCGGTAAGTATCTTCCTTATTTCACGTTCTATATTATCATATACATCATTTAAGGCTGAATACTCTCCTCCGGACAGACGTTCCAGATTATCAACAACACTGAAAACGCTTTTGGACAGGTTTTTCACCATATTTTTCAGATAGGGAATACTGATCAGATGGTTCCCGAGAAGATTCTTTTCCAGCTCTGTCATCAGCTCAAGGGCATGGGAATTTTCCGCTAAAATGGTTAAAAATGCCTCATATTTTTCACGTATCAGCTGTTCCGCATTCGTTTCTTTTGCCTTTTTGGCATCATGCAGAGATTTCCATAATCTGATCATTGTTTGCTCTCCTACACCAGCATTCGTTCTTCAACCGCCCGTTTCACGCTGGCCAGCAATTTCTTGATATCAACCGGTTTGGAAAAATAAGCGAAAAGCTCTCCCTTGAGTTCTTCAACAAAGTGTTCTTCCATATGAGTAATCATGATGACCTGGGTCTGGGGCGAAATCCGTTTGACAAGCTGCAGAATTTCCTTGCCGGTCATCCCCTCCATCATCATGTCTGTGATAACCACGTCAAACTGACTTGCCTCAAGCCGTTGTTTGGCGACATGCGGATTCGTAAAGGCCTCCACCTCATAGCCGGATTTCTCAAGATACAGTTTCACCATCTTGCAAACAGCCAGTTCATCATCCAGCACCAAAATTCGGGGTTTTCGCCTCATCAGCTCTTCTTCTTTCTGGCGCATGATATCAATCAACCGTCCCTCTTCCTTTCTGGTCGGCAGATAAAAATAGATACCCATACCAACCATGACAATACCCAAAATCAGGATACTAAGGTCCAGAATTGTCCACCAGCCAAGACCAAAATAACGGGTCAGGGCACTGCCCAGCGCAACCAGGGCCACTCCGGTCCTGATGAAGGCAAGATGGGTGCGCGCCTTGGCCAGAGTGGTCCGCTGCTGGGCCATGGAAGTGCGCTTTTCGGCCAGAAAAGAACGATTTTTCGCCAAAAGCGTCCTGATCCGGGAAAGTCCGCTTCGCTTTTCGGCCAGTTCGGTCCTGATTTGGGATCGACGGGTGCGTTTTTCACCAAGCAGGTTTCGCTCTTCGGCCATAATATTGCGTTCCTCGGCCAGCAGCGTCCGTTCAATGGCATACTTGGTGCCAAGAAGTGACAGGGCATTTTTCAGGGACTCCTCCTCAATGATGGCCTGCATAATCTCATCAAGATCACGCTTCAGCTCCTCTGCGTATGCCTTGCGTGCGGGAAAGATTTCTTCAAGAAAATCAGTCCGTTTTCCGGCAAGACGCCTGTTTTTTAACGCCAGCTCAACGGGCTGAAAAACGGCCTTTCGCTCCTCGTTTAAATGGCCGCTGTGAACTTCACTCTGCTCCATACTTAATTATTCCTTAGCAGCTTTACAGATGATTCCTTCTACAAAGCCGACTTATTCTGTAAATCCCGGACAGATAAAAATCTTCCCGTATAAATTCTCCAAGATACCCATACAACCGGTTGGTCATCGCCTTACACCACTTTTCACATCTATCCGCTTCCACCCGGTCACCGCTGAAGAAACAGGGCACAACCTCTTATATTTACCACTCGCTGGAAAAGCGTGCGATAAAAAAACAACCATAATTAATGAATGTTATTCCTCAAAAATAAAAAAAACATATCGTTTTCAAAGACTACGATGTGGCCTTGCCGGGATATGATATCAAGAAAAAAATTTCCGGGCACCGGAGGACGACCTGCTTTCCCATGGAGTTCCCATAACCATGCAGTATCGTTGCGTCGGAATACAAGAGACAATAAAAATGGAATGTGGCGGGATTGTCGTCATGGCAGCCAAAAACGGCACCTGTTCAGACCTGCGTTTTCCAACTCTACAGCTGAAACAAAAAATATTAACGCAAAATGAGCAAAGATGAAGTGGTACTTTCAAGCAATTTGTCCACCAGGGATCTGGAAAAAAGTTTTTTCAAGAAAGACTGTTTGCCCCCCATCCACAGGGCAACAATTCCCTGCCGTGAGGACGAGGTCACATAGTCCTGAACCTCTTCACGATTGATCAACTTGACCCAGGCGCCAATGCCCAGTTCGTTATAATATTTGAGCAGCTCAATCATCCGTTTTTCGATTGTATCCTTTTTTCCTTTTTTCTCCTTCACGCCGACAATCTTCAAGCCGGCGTCATGCAGGGTGACCAGTTGGTTCACCATTTCCAATGAATCCTGGCTGACCACCGATTGGTCAAGAATGGATACAATCTGCTTAGCCTTTCCTACCTGTTTGATGACCAGGACGGAACATGGAGCATCTCTGGCTATTCGCAGCGGCACATTCATCTCGCCGTCCCACTCACAGCCGAACTTCCGGCCGCAACCAAGTATTATCAAATCACTTTCCACTTCTGCTGCCAGGATGAGGGCTTCCTTAGCAACACCGCCGGTCCGAATGTACAGAGAAAACTCTTTCATACCCCTGGAAGTCAACAACCATTTACCCGGTTCCGTTTCCTGAGGGGATTCTGCATCAAATTCAGCATAGGGCAAATCCTCGGGGGGAAAGAATCCATACAGATCCTGCTGATATTTCAACAGTGCATTGACCAGAGATTTCGCCGGTTTTTTGTCATTTTCCTGAACACCTAAAAATATAATATCGGCGAAGGTGTTTTCGGCAAGCCGGGCAACATCCTTGATGATTTTGCGACTGTAACTTCCGGTATCCAGTATAACCAGTATTTTCATCCCATCTCCTTTGCTCTCTTTCCTCTGTCCCCAGTCAATGCACCAGCAACACGGAAGAGAGCGAATTAGCCAGTGTGGCCATTCGCATACTTTTTCTGCTTGGCAGAGTCGAGGCTACCAGGGCATAATCTTTGAGATAATCGCCAACCTGCTCGGGCGTACCGGAAAGTACGACCACATTATCTGCTGCTTTTCCCATCCCGGCAAGAGATGTTTCCGCCTCAGCGAGATTCTTACCGCCCTCTTCCCGCTCCAGGACAACCAGCTGTTCATTTTCCTTAAATTTAAAATAAACAATATCAAACCCAAAGGTCGAGTCGCCAAGTATTTCCATACTTTTTTCAACCAGCTCCTTTGAATCAACGCTGTCGGCACAGAGAAGGGCGCATTTTTTGCTGATTGAAAGATTTTTTACCATCAGTACCGGACAGGGGGCCTGGGAGTACAAAGGAGAACTGATAATTCGATAGAACTGTTCAGGATCAGCAGTATCTAGATATCCTTCGATATAAAGCTGATAGGAGCCGCTTCGCAGTTCATACATGATCTCCTCTGTTCGGTTACCAAAAAAAATTTTTGGTCGACCGGCCAGTGGACAGTCTATATTTTCCGTGCGGAGCATTCGGTCAACCACCCTTTTTCCGTTTTCGCCAACACCCTCTTCCCAGGTACGCTGAATCCATCCAGAGCCGATCTGTTCCTTTTCATCAGGTTGTTCCACATGTACGATAAAAAGAGAAAGAGGAATAAAATTATTAAGATAGGCTGTAAAACGCAGAGCTATGCTTGCAGCCAGATTTTCATCGACATATAACAGGGTCTTCAACATGGACCTCACCTTAACGCAACAAATATTGATTATACAATATGGCCAATCAAGCCTCCCGGCTTTTCTTTCTCTTTGCCTCAGCCCTGCCGATGACCTCAACTATTTCCCCAAGTTTAAAGGGTTTAGCTAGAAAATCGAATACGCCTTTATTGTATGATTCCCTGGCCGTCGCCATGGTCGCAAAACCGGTGATGACAATAACCTCGGTATCAGGATACTTTTCTTTCACCAGGGTAAGGAACTGCATACCATCCATTCCCTCCATCTTTAAATCAGTGACCACAATATCAAAAGACCGTTCTTCAATTCGTTCTAATGCCTCTTTACTCCTGGTAAATGATTCAACCTCATAGCCTTTTTTTTCAAGCGATGGTTTTAGTCGCTTGCCGACGATGGGTTCATCATCCAGGATCAGGATACTGGTCTGTTTATTTTCCATGTTCATGCTCCATGATGGTTCGTATCTTGTTAAAAAAAATGTCGATGGTTTCTTCACTGACCATTTCGACATCCAGCTGCCGGGTAAAGCCGACAAGTAAGCCAAGAAGAAAAAGACGCGTCATCATCCGTTCCCGGTCCGTTCTTTTTAATCTGGCCACGACAATATCACCATACAGCTCACAAAGAAAATCATAATGGGAAAGTATTTTTGCCAGCAGACGTGTCCTCCGTGACCGCCTGATTGTTTCAGTCACCCCCCCGGAAAATCTGAAATAAATATGATTGTCTAAAACATTGTCGGAAACAAAGGCATCAATGACTGTAAAATGATACCCAAGACGAAAATTAATATTGGTGTACTCGGCGGAAACCACGGCCAGATTACGCCCCACATCCTCCGGCGAGGTAGAACGCACGGAAGAGGTTCTGGTCAGGCTGGACATGAAGCTGGAAAAATCGACTCCGGCCGGGGCCATGTCCCATATACCGGGGTAAGACATGCCGTCAAGTATTGCCCGCATGGGCACCGAAGTAATCTGCTCGGGCCGGACCCCCTGCGAATGGGAACCTTCAATACCGCCACCCACATCAATCAAGATAAGATCCAGAGGAAAATCCCATAACAATTTGCCCGCCTGGGTATCACGATGATGCGCATGGTAGAAATTCAGATCAATGATAGTTTCCACGGCCTTTTCATGCACAAAACGAGTCAGATCATGATACGTACGACACCCCTCCGGGGTGAAATTTTCAGCAGTCGGATCCGTCAGGTTAAGAGGTTCAATTTTTTTCAGAACCCGCCTGAGCAGCCGATATTCATACATCTCTTCAATAGGCTCTTCCTGAATGGCGTAATACCGCAGTTCCTGGACAATACCTTTATAGACAGTCAAGCATTCGGTATCAATGGTGATTTCCTCGCCATCAGCAATCACTTCGGTTGCATTCTCCGTTTTAAACAGCGCCGGCACACGAAATTCACGGGCCACAGTAGCCAGATGTCCGGTAGTCGACCCCACATCGGTGATAAACCCAGCCGCCTTGTTGATAACCCGGGCCAGTTGCGGCGTGGCATGGCGGGCCACCAGGATGCCTCCCATGGGAAAGTCATTCAAATCTCTACCCTCTGAAAAAACCCAGGCCGGACCAATGGCAATACCTTCCATGGCGGCAATTCCCCGCCCCCTGATAAGTATCGGGTACTTCTCCTCCAGGTCACTCAGATCACAGGCGCGGGGCGCCCTTTTCTGCTGCAGACGCAACTGCCTGGACTGCAACACAATTACCCTCTCCTGCCGGTCTATGGCAAACTCTATATCCTGGGGCCGCTTGAAATATTTTTCCAGCCGCATGCCGATCTCGGCAAGCTTCTGAAGCTGATGGGTAGTCAGGCTGGATTCCCGGCGCTGGTTTTCCTGCACTCCGTCTATACCGGTCCCGCCGCAGCCACGCTGTACCATGGTTGTAGTTTTATGAACAATCTGGATTTCCCGAACCTCATGGGGAGGCCTGCGATCAAGCACAAAATGATCGGTGGGAACTTCACCGGCAACAATGGGTTCACCCAAGCCCCAGGCGGAATTAACGATCATGGTTTCATTTTCAGGCCGCACCGGGTCATAGGTATAGAGAACACCACTTACTTTGGCCGGTATCATCAGCTGACAGGCAACCGCCATCATGATCTCATGGGGGCGAAAATCCATCATCAATCGATATTCCATTGCTTCCGGGCTATACAGGCTGGCAATGACCTCCTTGTAGGCCTGGGGAATTTCCTGCAAGGGAATATTGAGTCGACTCAGGTACTGGCCGGCAAAAGATGAAATCTCATCTTCTCCAAGGGCGCTGGATCGGACGGCAAAACAGGGTGTAACATCTTTGTGCCGTCTACTGAGGACCTCGGCGGCAGCCAGCATATCCATCTGTAATTTAGGGGGTACTTCTGCCTCGTTGATGACACGTTGGATCCGGCGGGATGCCTCATCAACGGGTATTTCGCTCCGGTGCCAGCTCCTGCGAATGGAAAGGATTTCATCCCGTATATCGTTCTCATCAAGAAACAGGTTAAACCCTTCGGTGGTAATGGCAAAACCATCAGGAATTTGTTGATCGAGCAGGTTGCCAATTTCGGCAATATGCGCATTTTTTCCACCCACCGAATCGGTCAACGTTCTGGAAATCATAGAATAGGGAAGGATATAGTCCTGTATCTGTCCCAGAACCCTTCCCCGCAACAATATTTCTATTTCCTCTTCAATCTTATGAAAACTAATGTAGAGGGCGGCATATTTCTGTTCGGTCAAATGGTTAATGGTAACGATAAGTTGCCGAACCAGATCCGCCAGTTTACGGCAGATATACTGAATATACTGCTCATCGAATATATAATCGCCACTGAGTTTGTCATTGGCATCGGCAATGAGATCAAGAATCTGGTTGTTTAGCTCGAGACTCTTCTTAAATTCGGCAAAGAGAATTTTGAAAGGGACTGTTTCCTTTTTCTTTCCCCCGAAAAGCCGACGAATCCGGTCAAGCACACTCATCGTCTTGTATCCTTCAGATATGATTCATCAATGGGCACCACCTCCGCCCTTAAACAGGACACCGATAAGCAGGCCTGTGGCGACAGCGATGGCAACGGCCATGATGCCGAAAAGAAGGGAATGTTCATAGGAAAGCGAAGCGATCATCCTGGGCAGCCCGGAAAGCTCAATGGTGAGTTCTTCACTGGCCCGACCATCAGCCTTGCCGTCTTTGATGGTAATAGCTTCAACCAGATATTTACCGGCGTTCATTTTGGGTGGAATAGTCAGGGTTACCGTAAAAGATTTTTTACCCCCTTTGATCGGCCCATATTCAACTGAACCATTATATACCCCGTAGACTTCCGCCTTTTCCATTAATTTTACATATTCCCCAAAGACAAATTTTTTGTCCGCGGTTTCCGGTTTGATTGCAATATCCTTAACCAGGGCCTTATAGCCGATTCCCAGCATGGCGACATCCTTGGCAAGAGCCTTGGCATTGCCTTCAAGTTGGGAGAGTAACAGATCCTTGCCTACCCTCTCGGGCGTATAGACCATGTAAACCGCCGGTGCATTTTCAAGTTCCACATCGGTCTTGTTCATCCATAACAAACCGGCCACCTTACCCTTAACCTTCAAGGCAACGTTTTTCTTAGCCCCGATCACATGCAGCAGGACATCCGAATCTGCAGGCAAGGTGCCCGATGCCTTGAGCGTAGTACCGTTATAAAAAGTTGTAATCTTCAGGGTTGTGCGGGCAAGTTGGAGGGTGGGATCGCCGTTCGCAGCCAGGGCTGATCCGCACCAGACAAGAGCCGCAAGTACACAGAGCAGTATTCTATATATTGTTCGATTCATAATTTTTCTCCTTTCTATCTCTATCAATGCCCGCCTTTTAAAGCAACCATAATGGAAGGCGTCATCAGCAGGCCGGCCATCATTTTCACACATACCAACAGAACCAGACTTGCCAGCATGATCTTCAGCTGATCGGCATTAAGCCGTTTAGACACAGCCGTACCGACCTGGGCGCCAATGGTGGAGCCGAGAAGCAGAAGAACGGCCAGGACAAAGTCAACAGTATGGTTGGACCAGGCCTGCATAATGGTAACATTGACACAGGTAAAGAGGATTTGGAAGAGACTGGTGCCGACAACAACATGCATGGGCATACGAAGGAGATACACCATGACCGGCACCATGATAAAACCACCACCGACTCCCATGATGGCGGCCAGAATACCAACCAGAACCCCAAATCCCAGCGGCAGGAGCATGGAAATTTTACAACCGGATTTTTCAAATTTGTATTGAAACGGCAAACTCTGAACAAAAGATTTTTTTTCGTCCTCTTCCTTTGGCCTGGGCTTTTTCTTCTCTATCGGCAGGCCGTTATCGTGCCGCATGCCCTGCAGGCTTTCCCAGAACATATAGCCGCCGACACCACCCAGCATGATGACATAGGTGATGGCAATAAGAAAATCCGCATTGCCCATGGCCTTGAGCAGTTTAATAACCTGGACACCAACCGTACCTCCGGCAATACCGCCGATCAGCAACATGACACCCATGGGAATATCCACATTACCAAGCCGCATGTGGGCCAGGGTACCGGAAGTGGAAGCGCCGACGATCTGGTTGGAATCACTTGCCGCCGCAACCGTGGGTGGAATGCCGAACATCATGAGGAGCGGAGTCATCAGAAAACCTCCGCCCACACCAAAAATTCCCGAGAGCAGCCCGACAAATCCCCCCAGGCCAAGAATCAAAAAAATATTCACGCTGTTGCCGGCGATGGGTAAATACATGTGAAACATAACATTTATTCCTTTTTGAAAAAATACCAACTCAGCCGCTGTCGCGACCTTCCAGACACGGCCTATGTGATGAAGACGTTACAACCTGAATCTAAATTGAGCGTTTCATTCATCTGCTCCGCCCGGCAATTTACGGGCAATGATCCCAGTCCTGCCTTTTCATGTTTCCTCCTTCAAGAGATGATGTACGTAGTTCCATAAACTTGAGCCACACATTTACTGCAGATAAACGCAGAATTCGACGCATGAAAATACTGAATCTGCGACAATTATCTTGAAATTTGTTTTCGACATATCGACAATATGCCAGCAAACAATTTTCTGCGCGAATCGCCGCATTTACAGCACTTTCAAACGTTTCGCGATGACTTTTGTAAAATATCCGGGTTATCAGCCGATCTTAGTTAAGCAAATACAATGCCGGAATATCACATGTGCCGATAACTGATAAAAGCACTGAAGACGAAATGTTCAGGAGAAACAAAATCAGGGTATTCGCTAGAAATCCAACATATTATCGAGGATACGGCGCGGAATCATCCGGCAAATTATCGACCGTGTATTAATGAAATACGCATTGAAAAAAAACTCACGTTTCAATATGAAAAATCAATGCTTATATTTCATTTTGAAACATGCAAGAGAGAGGGCAGGGCAACCTTATGATTTATCAGAATAAACAAATCAAACCAAATCGCTGTGGTTTCAATTTGAAACTATTGATTTGTTTTCCGGAGAGGCCTTCAGGCCATATTTTTTC
>Ga0256833_1003567_pt1 | contig 10621 bp, 6 predicted proteins | sample 356284metaG_FD_190535 | JGI IMG/M metagenome (GOLD analysis project Ga0256833, IMG submission 190535) | Hydrothermal vent microbial communities from Mid Atlantic Ridge, Atlantic Ocean - 356-284 | ecosystem: Environmental > Aquatic > Marine > Hydrothermal vents | place: Atlantic Ocean: Mid...
ACAAAACTGCTGACACTGCTACGCTTTTAAATTACCAATCTTTTGTATTGCCTGATTTACGTTTAAGTGAGGGAGATGATTTACGCTCATTTCAGAGTGAATTTCATGAACTCATAGAAGCACTTCATGGCTACTTCTCTTGTAAAGAGAAAAAGCTTTTAATCTCACCCCTTAGAACGCTACTTCTACCTCTGCCTAAAGAAAAATATTTTAAAACATTGCACATAGAGTTTGCCTCTACGTTAAATTTAAACGAGCTAAAAGACAGGCTTTACTATTGGGGTTACCATTTTGTAGATATTGTGACTCAAAAAGGGGAGATCTCTTTTCGTGGGGATATTTTAGATGTTTTTTCTTTAGGAGGTGAAGAGGCGTACCGAATTTCACTCTTTGATGAAGAGGTTGAGAGTATTCGTGCTTTTTCAGTCGATACCCAAAAAAGTGATAAAGAAGAGTTAGAGAGCATTAGTATTATTCCTGCTCTTTTAGGCTTTGAAGAGGAGGAGTACAACACCTTAAAGTCACGTGTTGAAAAGAGTTCGCTAGACACTTTTGTTAAAGACATAGACTCCTTGGGCTTTTGGTACTTAGATGAGTTTGCAGAGAATTATTTAGAAAGTTTTGAGAGTCTATTGTTAGATAATATGGGCGAAGAGTTAGAGGAGATTTATTCATTAGATACGCCATTAATTCAAAAAGAGTCTTTTAACTTAGCGATTATTCCCGAAGCTAAAAAAGTAAGAGAGCTTGAAGTCATTAAACCCAATGCCATTTTGGAGTCTAACAAGCACAAACGCATCACCGTTATTGCTAAAAATGAGTCCATTGTAAGAGGAAGTGAACTTAACTCGTTTGAAAATATCCATTTTATCTATGAAGACATTATTGTTAATCTTATCTCTGAAAAAGAGGTCATCATCTCACTTAATAAACCTATTAAACGTAAAAAGGTTAAAAAAGCGAGTATTATTTTAGATGAGTTAAAATTGGGTGACTACATTGTGCATGAAAACCACGGAGTAGGGCTGTTTAAAGGGGTAGAAAAAAGGGTAGTGCTAGGGGCAACACGTGAGTTTGTACTCATTCACTATCAAAATGAAGATGCCCTTTTAATTCCTGTGGAAAACCTCAATACCATTGACCGTTTTGTGGCTGATTCTGGGGCATTGCCTATTTTAGATAAGATGGGAAAAGCCTCTTTCAAAAAGCTCAAAGGCAAAGTCAAAGAGAAACTTTTTGCCATTGCCTCTGAACTCATTAACCTCTCTGCTCAACGTCATCTAAAAAAAGGAATACGCTTTAAACGTGATGATGTGGAGCATCAAATCTTTATGAGTGAAGCAGGTTTCATTCACACCGAAGACCAAGAAGAAGCTATTAAAAGCATGATTGAAGAGATGAGTTCTGGACGCATGATGGACAGACTTCTTTCAGCCGATGTAGGATTTGGTAAAACTGAAGTGGCAATGAACGGTATGTATATGGCGTGGAAAAGTGGCTATCAGTCGATGATGGTCGCTCCCACAACGCTACTTAGTTCTCAACATTTCAAAAGTATGAAAGAGCGTTTTGAGCGTTATGACATCAAGATAGGTAAACTCGACCGATACACCACAGGCAAAGAGAAAAAAGCCTTACTTGAAGCTTTAGAAGATGGTCGTGTCGATATGGTAGTAGGAACCCATGCTTTGCTGAAAGCGAAGTTTAACAAGTTAGGGTTTATTATTATTGATGAAGAGCATAAATTTGGGGTAAAACAGAAAGAGGCACTTAAAGCCATGGCGATAGATGTTCACTTGCTCTCTATGTCTGCTACACCAATTCCACGCTCACTGAACATGGCAATGTCCCAAGTTAAAACCTTTTCTGAAATTTTGACCCCACCTGTGGAGCGTCAAGGGGTACGAACTTTTGTGAAATCTTATGATGAAAAAATCATCAAAGAAGCCATCACCAGAGAGATGCGACGTGGAGGGCAAGTCTTTTATGTCTTTAACTCCATCGCACAAATTGAAGAGAAAAGAAAAGTTTTACATGAGCTAATGCCAAAGCTTAGAATTAGTGTGCTACATTCCAAAATATCAGCCGTGCAAACCGAAAAAGAGATGGAGCTGTTTGAAGCAGGGGAGTACGATGTACTTCTTTCAACCTCCATTGTCGAATCAGGCATACATATGCCTCACGCAAACACCATGATAGTTGATGGAGCAGATAACTTTGGAATTGCCGACCTACACCAACTGCGTGGACGTGTTGGGCGTGGTGGGGTTGAGGGCTATTGTTACTTTATGGTCGAAGACAAAGAGCATTTAACCGACAATGCCAAACGCCGACTCTTAGCCCTTGAATCACATTCAGAGCTAGGAAGTGGGGCTGTTTTAGCCTTTCACGATTTAGAAATTCGTGGGGGTGGGAACATCATCGGTGAAGCCCAATCGGGACACATCAAACAGATAGGTTATTCGCTTTATTTACGAATGCTTGAAGATGCCATAAAAGAGCTAAGTGGAACGGTTGAAGAAGAGGAAGTGCATGTCGATATTAAACTCACCATTGATGCCTACTTAAATGAAGAGCTGATTGAAGAAGATAGGTTAAGACTAGAGCTTTATCGCCGTCTTTCTCAATGTGAAACCACAGGTGAAGTCCACGAAATAGAGATAGAAATAGCCGATAGATTTGGAAAACTAGACACCATTTCACGCCAATTCATAGATGTGATGGTAATGAAAGTCTTAGCCAAACAAAAGCGTGTTTCTAAAGTTGCCAATGCAGGGGAAAAAGTCTTTATTGAGTTTGTAGATGAAACAAAAGAACGCCTGTTTCTAAAGGCAAATAGTAAAGATGATGATGATTTGATTGCTTGTGCGATGGCGTATTTAAAGGGGTAATCGTAATCTATTACTAAAATATTATGATATAATAGTACTCTAATACTATTAGGAGTACCTATGCTAGAAGAGCTTTTTCAATTAAGTCAAAATTATATTATGAATTATCAACAAGATTATGTTCGGTATTTTTTGAAAGAAGAGCAACTCTCAAATCGTTTTTCTATTATTTCTGGACAAAGAGGGATTGGTAAGACGACGGCTATTATTCAGTATATGCAAAAAAACTATGCCGATGTTTATACCCATAAAGCCCTTTATCTCCAAGCAGACCATTTTCTTTTGGGCAATCACGCTTTGTATGAAATAGCCGATGAATTTGTTAAAATGGGTGGGGAATTACTTTGTATTGATGAGATACACAAGTACCAAAATTGGTCAAAAGAGTTAAAAAGTATTAACGATACTTTTAGAGACTTAAAACTACTGGTTTCAGGAAGTTCAGCTTTAGAGATACATCGAGGAACACATGATTTAAGCAGAAGAGCTTTGGTTTACAAAATGAAAGGGATGAGTTTTCGTGAATTTCTTGAGCTAAAATTAAATATTGAATTAGCACATTTTAAACTTGAAACCATACTCAATGAACACCAAGCTTTGGCTCAACATATTGTAGAAACTTTGGCAAAGAAAAAGCATAAAGTTTTGGTTTTATTTAAAGAATATTTAGAAGTAGGGTATTATCCTTATTATTTTGAATACAACAATAAAGAGCAATTTTATTTGGCATTAGAGCAAAATATTCATACCACGATTGAGAGTGATTTGTTAGCTATTTATCCTTCTTTGACAGGGAATAGCATCAAAAAGTTAAAGTCTCTTTTAAAAGTCATTTCAGCCTCTGTGCCATTTGTTCCTGATATGAAGAAGTTAAAAGGCATTATTGGGGTAGGTGATGAACGCACCTTAAAGAACTATTTGAAATACCTTGAAGATGCAGGACTGATTAAAATGCTTATGAAAAGTTCAAAAGGTTTGGGGAGTTTAGAAAAACCTGAAAAGATTTATTTAGACAATAGTAATCTATTGTTTACTTCTAAAGCAAACATTGGCACAGTTAGAGAGACTTTTTTTATGAATCAACTGAGTAAAGAGCATGAACTCATTGCCTCTAAGAGAGGAGATTTTTTGGTAAATAACTCTTTGACTTTTGAGATAGGTGGTAAAAATAAGTCATTTAATCAACTCAAAAATATGGAAGATTCTTTTGTCGCTTCAGATGAGATAGAACGTGGTTTTGGAAACAGAATCCCTCTTTGGTTATTTGGGTTTTTATATTAAGATATAAGACTTCTTGACTATAATATTATGATTAAGTACGTCATAGGAGAGCAGTAATGAAAGAAAATAATATGGTGAATGACACCGTCTATGGTCACATACCTTATAGTAAATTTGAAGAGAAGTTATTAAAAAGTAAAATTGTTAATCGGCTTTTGTTTGTCTCTCAAAATGCTTTGGCATACTTTGCTTTTCCTTCTATTTCGACCAAACGTTACATTCACTCTTTGGGAACGATGCATGTCACTTCTCATATGTTTAAAAACTCTATGATTAACGCTAAATTCTCTACGCGTAAAAAGTTTTTAGAACAGAGCAAACAAGAGATAAATCAACTCATTAAAACGCATCATTTAAACATAAACTTAGAGAGCTTAGACATTTATGACAAGTCACTGTTAGGGTTTTCATTCTCCTTAGATAAAGAGTTTGAGGTAAGCTATTTGATTGTACTACAAGCTTTACGGCTTTGTGGCTTGTTACATGATGTTGGGCATCTTCCATTTTCGCACCAAACAGAGTTTGCCTTAAAGCGTCTGTATGATGTTATTCGCAAAGTAGAAGAACCCACAAAAAAGCAAAAAGAGTTTTTAAAGTTTTATAGAAAAACAACCTTAAATGGTACTTTGGTACTCCATGAGAGTATTGGAAATATTTATCTTGAAATACTTTTTGAATATGAACTTTTAGCATTGGAAGAGAAAAATCAAGAAGTAGTGAAGCTCTATTATCTGATTGTTAAAAACATTTTAGACAATGTCAAAACAGAAACATTTTCTTACGCTACTTTACATACTTATGTTGCGTCGGTTGTTGATGCAGACAGAATTGATTATGTTAATAGAGATTTATTAGCTTCTGGATACATTTCAAACTCAGCTGATTTTTTGAGGCTTACAAAAGAGGCAATTCTTATTGAAGATGAAGAGACGTTTAAACTTTCATTTATGTCTTCTGGTTTGGCAGACATTGAACACTTAATCGAGAGTCGTTTTAATCTCTATAAAAAGGTATTTAACACCCATAGTATTTCACGCCTTGATACACTTTTAGAAAAAGTCATTACTTATTTGTCTAAAGTCTATTTGTCCAAAAATGGTAAAGATAAAAAAATATATCAAAACATTGCGATGATGTGGCAGTTTTCTAAAGAGAAAAATCTTGAAAAAAAGTTAGATGTTATCTCTCAGCTTGATGAAAATTGGCTCATTACGCTTTTTAAAAAAGAGTATTTTAAGATTAAATATCAAAAGAGCATAAGTTATCAAGAACGCTACTATTTGGCTGCGTTTGAGGACATATTGTTTGGAAAAAATCTCTTTCAGACCAAATGGAAAAACCTCTCCTCGTTCTATAAGCTTTTAGACTTAAGCCAAGGTGAACGCTATCTGCTAAGAGAGAAGTTTGGTAAAGTCTCTGTTAAAAAAGAGAAACGTTTGGCAACGCTACTCAATCAGTTTATTGACAAACATAATAAAGATGAGCAGTTCTTTGCCTACTCTATTGTCTCCATGTCAATTGGCATAGATAAAAACTTTTTACTCTACGATGGGGAGAAGAGCATTAAGATAGGTGAAATCTCAACCCTTCGAAAACGGCTAATTACCTCTCGTTCAAATACTGTGCCATTTTATATTTTTTCAAATACTAAGAACTTAACCCCAGCGATGATACTGGAGTTAAAAGAAATTTTGTTTGAGGTATTTATCTAAAATATTATCTACCGTAACGTGCTTTTTTAATGGCTTGGGCTAACTGATGCACTGCCATAGCATAATGGTCTTTAGGGTTGTAACGTGTAATGGCTCTAAAGTTAGGTGTTCCCCACCAGAGTTCATCTCTATCGTATCGGCTAAGTTTAATGAGCGATACATTACCTTTGTAACCTGAAAAATTAGAACTTGGTCGCATTCCTAGTTGCATGAGGTAGCTTTGGGAATAATTGGTTTTAAATCCTGTGGCTAAACCATAAAATCTTCTTTTGTTGTAATAGGTTTTCATGGTAACAGGAACACGCATTTGCCATTTTCCTTTTCCCACAAAATAGTTGGCAATACTTCCTATGGCATCTGCTTTGTTAAACAAGTTTGTATGACCATCACCGTTAAAATCGACAGCATACTCTCTAAATGAACTTGGCATAAACTGTGCCAATCCAAAAGCTCCTGCATAAGAGCCTTTAATCTTTTGAGGATGTATTTTTTCATCTCTTAGCATTAGAACATAGTTTTCAAGTTCAGAGGTAAAAAAATTAGAACGTTTTTTGTACTCTAATGCCAATGTGGTAAGGGCATCAAGTATGGAGTGTTTTCCTGTGAAGCCTCCAAAGTTCGTTTCAACCCCTATAATTCCTACAATGTATTCAGGTGGAATGCCATATTGTTGATAGGCTTTGTTAAGATAGTAGGCATTTTCTTGCCAAAAAGCTAAGCCTTTGTTGATGCGTGAAGAGGTTAAAAAGTTTCCACGATACTTGTCCCATGAGCCAACACTGGTAGTTTTTGATTGTTTAGGTTTTGAAGTTTTATAAACATTGTATTTGTCTAAAGCGATGGTGTCTCTATGGACGGTGGAAAAAATTGCATTGAGTTCATATTGGTCATAGTGGTATTTTTGAGCAATATTAGCAATAATTTGTTTAAGTTTATAACTACTTGCATAAGTACCTTGAAGATAAGGACTTCGTTGAGGTATGTAAGCAGGTTCAATCGTGACAGGTTGTACTTGTGGTTGTTGTGGATAACTTGTCTGGGGATACGTGGTTTGAGGATAACTTGTCTGTGGTGTCGTCACAGTTGGCATAGGGTAAGTGGTGGCTAAAGGAATGGTACTTGAACCACTTGGTCTATTTGTTACTACTGCTGTTGCTGGTGCTGATACAGGTATGGTGTGCTTTTTAGGTTTTTTTGTTGGGACACACCCCGTAGCGAGAAGTAGTGCTAAAGGGAGAAGTATTGTTTTTTTATCTATCATCTTTAAATCCTTTTTACGTTAATTTTAACATAATTTTGTGTCAAGAGTTATCACATTACTATTTTTTACCTAAAATATGGTGTAAGAACATGATTTGTGCAAATATAGGAGCAAATATATTAAGCACAGGGATATAGTTAAAAAGTGATGCTGTCATGGCAATAAGATTAGATTTTTTTCTTTTGCTTTTTAAGACTTTTTTATCAGAAATAAAAAGACCACCCACATCATGTACCGTAGGGGCTTTTAGTAAGATTGACCAAACATAGAGCATGATGCCTTGACCAATAACAGGAATAAAAAAAGTGGGAAAGAGAATTAGATATAAAACAGCAAAAACAAGGCTAGAGGAGAGGGTAGAAGAGATAGACCCACCCAAACTAGGGCTACTAATGGCTTTAACCTGTGGGTAGTGTTTTTTAGCTAAGTTAATTAAAAGTCTCTCACTAAAAAGTGATGTTAAAATAGCAATGCTAATAATAATGAGCGTATAGCCTACAAAAGGAGCAGCCACATAGGCTACTGAATTTTGTAGCCACTCAAAGGGTATCCATGTTAAGTAAGAAGTTACAAAAGTAGAAAAGCTAGACCAAAAATAAGTCAGTAGTGTTACCCAAAGCACAATGCTCCCAATGCCAATTTTTAAAATAAATTTTAAAACCATAGGGCTAAAAATATCTTGTAAGCTTTTTTTGATGGTACTTGTCATGACGGTCGCTTACAAATAACTGTTTTTAAATTCAACATAACGGGTAGCTGAAGCGTAAAGTTCGGCGACCTCTTCCTCTGTTAATTCACGTACACGTTTAGCAGGACTCCCCATAATAAGGCTTCTTGGAGGAAAGACTTTGTTTTTGGTCACCAAAGAACTCGCTCCCACAATGGACTCTTTGCCAATGACAGCTCCATCTAAAATGGTAGCAGACATTCCAATAAGACACGCATCTTCAATGGTACAGCCATGAAGCATTACTCTGTGTCCTACGGTAACATCATTACCAATAACTGTTGGGTATCCATCGCTCATGTCCTCTTTTTTATGGTGGGTGACGTGTACCATACTTAGGTCTTGAATGTTGCTTCTGTCACCAATGGTAATGCTATGAACATCACCTCTCACCACACAGCCAAACCATACGGCTGAATCTTCACCCATTGTGGTTCGACCAATAACAGTTGCTCCCTCGGCTATCCATGCACCTTTTTTTAAAGTAGGTGTCCATTCTTTATATTTTACAATCATCTTTTAGTCCTTTAAAACTTTTTTTGCCAGTTGTGTCACATACTCAGGGGTCTCTTTTTGGCTTTTGTCATGTACTTTAGTTGTGTATTCTTCTAAAATTTCATGGTTGTTGATGGCTCTGTTTTCCCCTTGTTTGACCTGTTTGTATTCACCAGAACTTTTAAGTTTCCATGAGAGTTGGTTATCTTGGAGTTGTAGTGAAAGCAGTTGCCTAATTTTTTGTGCAAGTGCAGGTTCGGTAATGGGGGTCAAAATCTCAATACGGCGTATGAGATTTCTAGGCATCAAGTCAGCTGAAGAGATGTAACACTCATTTTTATCATGTTTAAAAAAGTAAACCCTTGGGTGTTCGAGGTATTTACCAATGATGGAGTAAACGCTAATGTTCTCACTTACATTTTTAATTCCTGGGCGTAAGGTACAGATTCCACGGATAATGAGTTTAATCTTAACCCCTGCCATAGAGGCTTTGTAGAGTGCTTGAATAATGTCTGAATCGACAAGCGAGTTGGCTTTAAGAACAATCTGCCCCTCTGCTTTAAAGCTTGTTTCATGCTCTATCATCTCAATGAGTTTAGGTTTAATATACTCAGGTGAAAGGGTAAGTGTGTCGAGTTTACTGTGGTCTGAAAAACCTGTAATAAAGTGAAAAAATTTCGTTACATCTCTGTTAAAGTCTGCTTTACATGTAAAAAAAGAGAAATCAGTATAAATCCGTGAAGTAGCAGGATTATAGTTTCCTGTTCCTAAATGTACATAGGCTTGAAGCTTTTTCTCTTTTCTTTTGGTCACTTGTGCCACTTTGGCATGAACTTTTAAGCCTTTAATACCATAGATAACATGCGCTCCTGCTTCCTCTAAGGCTTTTGCCCAATGCAGGTTATTCTCTTCATCAAATCGTGCTTTAAGTTCAAGTAAAACGGTCACTTGTTTCCCTGCTTTAGAGGCTTTGATGAGGGCTTTAACAATGGGAGAATTTTTCCCCACACGATAGAGGGTCATTCGTATGGAAAGGGTGTCGGGGTCTTTGGCTGATTCTTGAATGAACCGTACCACAGGGTCAAAACTCTCATAAGGGTGGTAGAGTAATATATCTTGTTTCTCTATGGCTTTAAAAAGATTTTTGTTTTCAGCTAAGGGGGGTAAAATTTTAGGACTATACATCGGTAAGGTCAAATGTGCCAAGGCAGGTTGGGTCACAACTTCCCAAAGTGTGCCGAGATTTAAAGGAATATCATAGTTGTAGATGTCAAGTTCATCAAGCTCTAGGTGGGTGGTTAAAAATTTAAGTAAGCTCTCATCAACGCCCTCTTTGAGTTCAAGGCGAATGAGCATTCCTCTGTTTCGTGAGCGTAATCCCTCTTCCATAATCTCTAAAAAATCATCAGCCTCTTCCTCTTCAATCTCCAAATCAGCATTACGTGTAACCCTAAAAGGCGTGGAAGCGAGTTTTTTAAGTCCACCAAAAAGTTCACTTGAGAAGTGATCAACCACCGATTCAATGGGAACAAAACAGTGGTTTACTTGTAAAAATCGAGGTAAAATTCTAGGAATACGAATAAGCCCATGTTTAACATTTCCCTCTTTGTCTTCCATTTTCAGTGCCAAAGCAAAGCTAAGGTTATTGAGGTGAGGAAAAGGGTGCTTGGCATCAATCGCAATGGGCATAATAACAGGGTAAATTTGCTCAAAAAACTCATGCCCTACCTTTTCTTGTTCACTAGAGGAGAGTTCTTCAAAGGATTTTATGAACACCTTATGCTCTTTTAAATCATTCATAATGGTTTCAAAAGTAGATTCTACACTCTTTTGCTCTTTATGAATGGTCTTATGAATGCTTTTAAGTTGTTGGGCAGGGGTGAGCTTGTCAATGGCTGTTTCTTGTATGCGTGCTTTAAAAAGTCGTTTTAGTCCTGCAACGCGTATCATGTAAAACTCATCTAAATTTGTGCCATAAATGGCTAAAAATTTTAGCCGTTCAAGTGGTGGCAATACTTTGCGTTTAGCTTGTGCTAAAACGCGTGAGTTAAACTTAAGCCATGAAAGTTCACGGTTAAAGTAGAGGTCAGGGGAGGTTAAGTTTATGCTCATTGAGTTCCTTAAATATTTTTTTGAATTATAGCATAGACGGTGCAATGAATTGACACCCTACGGTTTGATATGTTAAAAATGTTTGGTAGGGTGCATTTTAATGCACCAATTATAATTTAAATATTTTTAACCGTAGGGTGTC
>Ga0256833_1003568_pt1 | contig 10621 bp, 11 predicted proteins | sample 356284metaG_FD_190535 | JGI IMG/M metagenome (GOLD analysis project Ga0256833, IMG submission 190535) | Hydrothermal vent microbial communities from Mid Atlantic Ridge, Atlantic Ocean - 356-284 | ecosystem: Environmental > Aquatic > Marine > Hydrothermal vents | place: Atlantic Ocean: Mid...
AAGCATTGTTCTATTGTAATAACTCCATGCAATTGAGCTTAAAAGTGCTGCGATAAATCCAAGTTCAGCCGACCCCAAAGTAAAGCCAAGTAGCACAATTGGAATAACCACAAGAGAGCTAAAAAATGCACTTAAATAAAAAATTATCCTCTCAAGCTTTATGCTGGTAGTTTTTACTAAAAAAGCTGTAATTTTAGATAGTGCATCATCTACTGCAATATTATCATATTTTGCTCTTTTAGGATCATTTATATAATTGCTATTTTTTATAATCTCTTTAGCACCTTTTGCAAATGTATATCCATCATTTGTGTTTATCATATATTCACCATTATCTTTAAATTGTGCTTTGTTTTGAATATTATCTATATAACTAAATCTTAACCCCAAAGAGAAGATAAATGCAACAAGAATATAAATAATAGTTTTTTTCATTTAAGTAGCCTTTTTTTGCTAATTATACAAGCATTCTTATTTAAGCTTGTTTAGAGCTTAAGTGCTACTTTATATAAATTTTAATATAATTTCATCAAAAAGGCATAAATGCTATATTTTATTATATCTTTAGTGGTATCGTTTTTTATTTCATTGTTAATTATTCATTATAGCCACAAATTTAATATCTTTATAGATAAAGAAGATAGTGATAAACCTCAACGATTTCATGAAAATCACACCCCTCGCTCTGGTGGAATCGGTATTATTCTAGGTCTTATGGTATTTATTGTATCTTCATTGGGATTAAAACTAATTCTCCCAACTATATTATCATTTTTATCTGGAATTTTTGAAGACTTCAATAACTCTCTTAGTGCAAAGACCAGACTTGTAATGCAAACTATCTCAGCAATATTTGCCATGTTAGTTCTTGATGCTTATGTTAAATATTTGGGTCTTGGAATTTATCTTCCTGATTGGTTTAGTTATCCATTTACAGTTTTTGTAATTGTAGGTATGATGAATGCAATAAATATAATAGATGGCTTTAATGGTTTAGCATCAGGAATTATTGTGCTTATACTCTCATCTTTTGCATATGTTATGTATATACAAAACAACCAAGATATTTTAGAAGTAATATTAATTACTCTTGGATCTGTTATTGGTTTTATGCTTTTAAATTTCCCAAAAGGAAAAATCTTCCTTGGAGATGGTGGGGCATATATGCTTGGTTTTGTGGTAATAATAATTGGTATTTTTATATCAAATAAATATAGCAGTATTAGCCCATGGTATATTGTAGCAGTATCAATATATCCAATATGGGAAGTTGCTTTTTCAATAATTAGAAAACTATCACAAAAAAAATCCCCAATGCAACCAGATAGCTACCATTTTCATATGTTGGTTCATAAAGTCATTACAAAAAACAATCCTCTAACAGCACTATTTATAATAACACTAAATATCCCATTTGTATATTTTGCAACCATCCATACTCACAACTCTTTATACAATATAAAAATTATTTTAGTATTTATTGCTGTTTATATAGGGTTATATTTTTTTATGTACTATATGACAAAAAATAAACCTTTATAATATATCAGTAAGTTTATTTAATACCTTTACATTAAATTTATTCTCTTTTTCCATTGTTGCACTTTGAATTAAAAAATTATACTTTATTCCTGCTTTAATCCCTGCTTCTATGTCACTATTTTTATCCCCAATTAAAATAGAGTTTGTTAAATCAACATTAAATTCTTCCTTTGCTCGTAAAATCATTCCGGGCTTAGGTTTTCGACAATTACATTCACCTGTAAAATCTGGATGATGTGGGCAATAGTACACTTTTGTAATTTCAATACCTCTTTTACTAAACTCTTTTAACATCCAAGTAGTTAAATTACTAAAATCTTTTTCATTATAATAACCTCTTGCAATACCTGCTTGATTAGTAATTATAAAAATTAAAAAATCTTTTTTTTGAAAAAAATCACACAAATCAAAAATTCCATCAATAAATTCAAAATCTTTTATTTTATGAACATAATTTTTATCTATATTAATTACCCCATCTCTATCTAAAAATAAAGCTTTATTCATTTTTTAAATCTCTCTTAGCCTTTGCATAATCTTCTGGAATACCTATATCAATAAAATAATTATCAAAAACAATACCTTTGGCATTTAATTTTTTAAAATTTTCACTCAAAAAATCTTCAAAAGAAAATTTATAATCTAAATTAAACGCATCAAAAATATCTTTTTTTAATAAATATACACCTCCATTAATTAAACATTTTTTAAAGTGTTGCTTTTCCTTAAAAGAAGTAATATAATGATTTTCATTAATTTCAACTGCTCCATATCTATCTACATTATTCATTTTTTTTAAAGCTATTACTAATTTAGAGTTCATTAATTTCATTTTATTTAAATCAATATTAAAAAAAGTATCTCCATTTAAAACATATATATTCTCATTTGTTATGAATTTTAAAGCTTCTTTTATCGCACCACCTGTTCCTAATGGTTCATTTTCTTCTGAATATTCAATGGCTAATCCTTTGAAACTATTTTTAAAATAATCTTTAATAATCTCTTTTTTATATCCTACTGATAAAATAACTTTATTAAAATCTTGTTGTATTAAAAATTCTAAAATATATTCTAAAAAAGGTTTATTATTTACATCTGCCATAGGTTTTGGCACATCCGAAACTATTTGCTGAAGTCTTGTGCCAAAACCTCCTGCTAAGATAATAGCTTCTTTCATTAAAACCCCTTACCAAATATTTCTTTTTCAACAATAGAACAAATTATATGACCTACTAAAATATGAGATTCCTGAATTCTTGGAGTTTCATTTGATGGTACACAAATACAATAATCACACAACTCTTTCATGGCTCCACCACTTTGCCCAGTAAAACCAACCGTAACTATCCCTTTCTCTTTACACTCTTTTAAAGCTTCGATGATATTTTTACTATTACCACTTGTAGAGATTCCAATAAAAACATCTCCCTTAACTCCATTGGCTTGTATTTGTCTTGAAAAAAGTTTTTCATATCCATAGTCGTTTCCAATAGCTGTCAATATACTTGTATCTGTAGTGAGTGCTATCGATGCAAGTCCTGGTCTATCAAAATAAAATCGACTTACAAACTCTCCTGCTATATGCTGAGCATCTGCTGCACTCCCACCATTACCAGCTATAAGCGTTTTGTTTCCTCTTTTGTAAGCTTCTGTAGTTATCATAGAAACCTCTTTTATAAGTTTCATCAACTCTTTATCTTCATAAATCGCCTGTTTTGTTTCATACGACTTCTTTACCTGATTTGCTATAAATTTTTCCATTTTATTTCCTTTTTTTAATTCAACATTCAAAACTCATAATTCAAAATCATTAAGCTCTCCACCCTTTGGTGCCATCTTTTACAAACTGAAAATTCATCACTCTACCTTGTTGCTGGCTTAACTTTTCAATTAACTCCAATTTTCTTTTAGGATCTACCATAAAAAACATAAATCCTCCTCCACCTGCTCCACTTACTTTACCACTATATGCACCATGTTGCATAGCAAGAGTATAGACTCTATCTATCTCACTGTTTGAGATACTACTTGATACTCTCTTTTTAGCTTCCCATGATTTTCCAAGTATTTTTGCAAAAGATTGTATATCACCTTTTAAAAGTGCCTCTTTCATCACAATAGCATCCTCTTTTACTTCATGCATCGCTTTTAGGGAAGCTTCATAATCAAGAAGTGATTTTTTCTCTTTTTCTATCTGGCTAGCTTCTCTTTGTATATTAGTAAAGTAAAGCACCATAGAGGCTTCAAACTCGTCAATAATCCAGTTTTTTACCCTTAAAGGATTCACAATTACCCGTTTGTCTCCATAAAACTCCATAAAATTAAACCCTCCAAAAGTAGCCGCATACTGATCTTGTGCTCCTCCAACTATCCCTATATCTTCTCGCTCTATCTCGAAAGCTAATTTTGCTATATCATACTCTCCAAGAGGCAAGTTCAGCCACTCAACAAAAGCTTTGATAATAGCCACCACCAAAGTAGAACTCCCACCAAGCCCACTACCACTTGGCACATCTGAGTAAGTATAGAGATGAAAAGCAAGAGGCTTTTTAGTAAACTCTTTTACAATTCTATTGTAAATACCTTTATAAAGATCCAACTTTCCATCAAGCTCTAAAACTTCTTTAGCCTCCAGCTCCAAATGATCATTATGATCTAACGAATAAAACCCAACTTTACCATCATCTCGCTCTTCAAGTGTGCAATGTACATAGAGTGAAATAGTAGTATTTAGCACATACCCCGTATGCTTATTTGCATACACATCCAAATCTGTCCCACCACCTGCTAAACCAAGTCTTAGGGGTGCTTTAGTTCTTACTGTCATTTAATAACCTTTCTATTTCATTGATGTAAACTTTTCCAAATTTTTCCCATGTAAAATTGTTTTTAATATAATTTTTGGCATTTTGTTCAATAAATTTAAATTTATTTTTATTCATAAAAATATCATTAACTAAATCCGCAATATCGGATGGATTGTCCCTAACAAAATAATGCTCACCATCTATTCCACCTATTGGCTTACTTGCCAATGATGAAATAATATTAATAGTGCCTAATGCCATACTTTCCAAGACCTTATTTTGTATTCCCCCTCCCGTTTGCATTGAAGCAACAGTGCATAATGATGATTTTAAAATAATATATGGGTCTTCAACAAATCCTGTAACTTTTATATTTGAATATTTTTGCTCCAACTCTAATATTTCCTTTTTAGGATTAGCTCCAATAATCATAAAAGTTATATTTTTATTTAATTTATTTAAAACATGTTCAACAAACCATAAAACAGCATCAATATTTGGTTGATAATCCATTTTACCAAAAAAGCAAATACAATTTTTATATTTATTATCTACTTTTCCATACTCAAATAATTTTTCATTAGTTCCATGTGGCAACCATTTTATTTTTATACTATTAAAAAAACTAATTTCTTCTTTATTGAACATAAAAGTAACATCAAACTTATCAATCATTTTTTGCTCATAAGACAATAATCTATGAGCTTCAAATTTATAAATATTTTTCCAGAATAAAGATTTTACATTGGCTAAAGATTTAGTATAATTCTGAGCAATACTATCTGCCATATCAAATATTTTTACCTTATCAATATTTTGAAGATATTCTGTTGTCCTAACTAATGTTGATATAACTATATCGACTTCACTAGCAACTTCATTTACATATTTTTGTACATCTCGAAAATAGTAATAATTAACTTGCAAAGGCAATCTATTAAATAAAGTTTTTGAAGATGAATATATAAAATTTATTTTATTTTTCCTAAAAAACTTATAATGTTTTGTGTACATATTTAAAAACTCTACAGATTTTTTATCTAAAATCTCATCTGTAATAATTACTAAAAAAATATCATATTTTTTTGATAGAATCTTAATAAGATTATAATTTTTTAATTTTGCACCACTAATTGGAGGATATGGTAAACGAGATGCTAACAATAATATTTTTTTTCTCATAAGGAAAGCCCTTTCATTGATTTTTTAATTATTTTTAATCTTTTAGAAAAAAATGAACCTATACTGCTTATTAGCACATATATTATTTTTAAATTTTTAATTTTTTTGGAATAATGTTTTTTAAATAGATAAAATTCGCTCTTAACTTTTTCTTCTGTTAAAAACTCATTTATATTTTTGTTTGTATTACTTTTACCCTCAAGATGAGTTATTAATATATTTGGCGTGTATAATATACTATATCCTAACTTATGTACCCGTAAACATATCTCTTCATCTTCACTATACATAAAAAAGTTTTCATCAAAACCACCAAGTTTTTCATATAATTCTCGTTTAAATATCAAGCTACATCCACTTGCCCAATCAACAAATCCCTCTTCTCTTTCTTTATTAAAATTATCTAAATAAACTTTTACAAAATGAGGTTTAAACGGAAATATATTAATAAATTTAAATAAAAGTTTACTATTCCTTACTAATTGCCCTATTTTTAATAATCGTAAAAAAACTCCTGTTAAAGTGGTAAAATTTTGCACATTTGGCTGAGGGGTTCCATCTTCGTATTGAACCTTTGTAGCAATCACACCTGCATCAGAATATTGACTAAATTTATCTTTTATAATTTTATCTATATTTTTAGTGTGTAGCATAGTATCACTATTTAATATATAAATATATTCTCCTGTAGAATGTTTGAATCCAATATTATTAGCTTTTCCAAAACCATAATTTTCCTCATTATAAATATACTTAAAGTTATCTATTTTTTTTTCTAAATTAGTAAAAAATTCTTTACTTCCATCGATTGAAGCATTATCAATCAAAATCATTTCAAAACTATTCTCATTATCAAAAGAATTTAAAATTGATTTTATTGTTTGATAAGTTAAATCTTTTGTATTATAATTTATTATAATAAATGAAATCATATTTTTGATCCTTGTTTTTTATAGCTTAGTCTATACATAATTTCTATAACGATACTAAATATTACAAAGTTACTCCATAAGTTTTCAAATGTATATCCTACATAACCAAGCATCAAAAAATAAATAACTGTAAATTCTTCTTTATCTCCATATACCCAAATATAAATCAACATAAATATCAACATTGCACTACCCAATATACCAGAATATAAAAATAAATTTGTGAATGTACTTTCAACTACTTTATTTTTAGATTCTCGATAAGAATATGCTATACCATTGTTTTTAAACCATGGAACATATTTATAAAAAAATTCTCCCGTCCCTCTATATCCATATCCCAATAACATTTCAGAAGGTGATGATTCAAATAGATAGATTATAGATGATGGATATTTTATATGTCTAATATTTCCAGCTTTAGCAGGATCTGTTTCATTTCCATTAACAGACGATGAAATAATAAATATTGCAATAAAAATAGATATTAAAAATATTTTTGATAACTTAAAATTAACTTTCATAATTATTTTATAAATAAAATAAATAAACAAAATTAAAATAGATGTTTTTGATATAGACAAAAATATACCTATTATTAAAAACCAATTCTTGTTATAAATTTTTTCAAAATCATTAATTATATAAGCAATTAATAAAGCTGGAGCGATACCACCAGGATCCCAACCAAAACCACTAGCTCTTAGAAATAAGGGCAAACTTCCTATTGCAAATCTATTTGTTAAATCATGTTCATTTCCTATAATAAAATTACTAAAAAGATACTGATTAATTGAAATTCCATGACCTATAAAATAATAATAAATTGTGTCTACTATCATCCAAAAAACTGTAATATAAGCTGATATCAAAAAGCCTTTTTTGAAAAAAATAAAGTATTTTTTGTTAATGTTAAATAATGAAATTACAATTAATAAAACTAAGAAGTATCTAATTGCTACAAAAATACCTTTATATGATTCTGTATTAAATATAGCTCCATCTATAGAAATAATTATGAAAGTTCCAAAAAGCGATAAAGCTAATAAAGATAACTTATCTATTTTTTTTAAATATATTACATATAAAAATAAAATTGGCAAAGACAACAATAAGATAATATCAACTATCTTTATACCATAAATATATGGTATAAAGATTAATGATAATAATCCTAATGATAAAGATATCTTACTTTCTATATTCACCCAATTTTCCTGTTTTATTATTTAATCCATCCAATATACCTTTTGTTATGTATAAGAATTTTTTCATTTTATCTGTTTCATATAATATAATTTTAATACTGTCTTTTAATAATTCAATTAAATAATCTTTATCTACATAGTTATACTTTTTTCCAACAAGTATAACATTTCTTGATCTATAATAATATCTAATATAAGAATAATTATAGCAATAAATGTTTTTCCAAAATATTTTTTTACGACTCAGTTCCCCTAAATTATGTTCTAAGATAGCTTTTGCATTTTCAATAATTATAAAATTATTTTTATTTAATCTTAAACAATACTCATTATCAACATAATCTATAAATAAATCTTCTGCAAAAGGTCCAACAATTGAATATGCATGCAAATTTAATAAATTACCTGATGTCATAACCATTTTTTGTATTTTACACTTCTTATCTTTTGCTTCCTTGTTATATTTGCTTGCATGAAAAGGTGAAACAATACCTACATTATTATTTTTATATTGAAAAATACATTCTTTTAAAAATTTGACCATTTCAGGAGTAGCTTTACTATCTTGATCCATTGTCAATAACCATTTTGCTCCATCTTTTATGGCTAACTTAGCACCTATATTTAATGCACTAGCAATCCCTTTATTGCCATTATTATTTATATATTTACATTTTGATATTTTCTTTATTTGAGCAATAACTGTTTTATTATATTTTTCCGAATTATCAACTACATATAAAATATTTATATCATTAATATATGATTTAATATTTTCAATCACGTCTTCTGTTGGGTTATATAATACCACCACCCCATCAATTTTCATATTATCCTCCATAAACATATATTATTCACCTGCTTTAGCAGATGAAATCTATCTTCATAAATTACTATTAAGCTACATGCTTTCATAATATCTCTAACTTTGTTATTGGCTTTAAACCACTTTGGATTAATTTTCTCATTTGTGAAGAATTGTTTGTGATGTTGACCCCTTTTGTTATATTCATGCTTTTTCTTTATCACTTTTTGCAATAATAATATTCCCAATAAAATAATCCTCTGATGGCTTATAGCTTTGCGAAATATCATCATAAGGTTTGAAACTATCTATTATATCTTTAAAAAGTTGAAAACACTGTTCATACTCCCAAGAATAAGGATGCTGATACTCTGGGATAACATACTGCTCTTCAATTTTAAAGATTTTAAGTAACTCTTTTTGCTCTGCATTTAGTGATAGTGACATGGTTTAACCTATTCAATTAGTTGCTAAAAATAACATTTAACTCTTTTATTTTTAACTCTTCATTTTTTTTCTTATATATTAAATATATATTTAATAATCTTTCTGATAAAAATCCAAATAATCTTTTTTGATAATCATTTTTATGTTTAAAATCAATTTCTTTTTCCATTGTAAACAAAATATCAAACATCATCTCCATATACTCATTGTAAATTTTTCTTTTCATAATAAACATATTAAATGCATAAAATTCATTTATTGATTCTGTTTCATTAAAAGCTTCATTTAAAAAAGGATATTTTGTTATTGTTATTTTTTTAAAAAGATACCAATCATCATAATTGTGATGTAATATAAAATTATCTTTTAAAGATTGAAATCTAAATTTCACTTTTTTAGGTAATATAATATCAAATTTATCATTTTCTACTAATAATTTTAGCTCATTATATAATGCTTTAGCTTCATCATTTGTAATAGTTTTTTTTACCAACCTAAAATTTGAAATACTTAAACAAAATTTATATAAATTTAAACAACATAAAATATTTTTTATCGTATATTTAACATTATTAACTATTTGTTGAATCAAATATTTTTGAGATGTAAAAATTCTTCTATAGTGCATTAAGCCAATATAGTCTGCCTGTGAATTTTTCCATGCCCAATAATATGCTGTTAATTCACAAAAATTTTTATTTTTTCCTGAAATATTATCACCATCATCGTCACCATGTATTTCTAAATCAGTATCACTAATACTTTTTCCTACATGTATTGGAAAAAAATATTTCATTGAAATAGGTATAAAATCATCTTTTTTATGATGTGCTGTCATTAATATCAGGTTATCCATTATCTCGCCTTTTTGACAAACTGTTTCTTTGTTATCCATTTTCTATCTCTCCTTTAAAAACTTCCAAAGCTCTCTCAACCATATCATCCATATCGTAATATTTATACTCAGCAAGTCTTCCAAGTAAAATTAGGTTACTAAACTGCTTTGAATACTCTAAATATTGATTGTATTTTTTTTGATTTTCATCAGTAAAGATTGGATAGTATGGAATATCTTTTATTTTATCATACTCTTTTGGGTATTCTTTTAAGATAGTTGTTTTTTTACTTTGTGTTGGGTGGATATGTTTAAACTCTGTAATTCTTGTAAAATTGTATTGATTTGGATAGTTTACAGTTGCAGCATCTTGATAAAATTTTTTATCAACTGTTTCAAATTTCATATCTACACCTCTATAAGGTAAGTCTCCGAATTTATAATCAAAAAGCTCATCTATTGGACCTGTATAGATAAGTTTACCATCAAATTTATTTCCTAAAAGATAAAATCCATCTTCTGTAATTTTACACACTTCTTTAAAATCTGTATTTAGCATAAGTTTTATATTTTTATGATTTAATATGTTTTCAAATAGTTTTGTATAACCATTTGTAGGTATCACTTGATATTTATCATTAAAGTATCTATTATCACGACCTATAAAGACAGGTACTCTTGCTGTTACTGCACCATCCATATCTTCAGGTTTCATACTCCATTGTTTTGCTGTGTAGTGCACAAATATTTTTTCATATACAAAATCAGCTAAAAACTGCAATTCTTTATCTGTTGATTGCTTCAGTTCTAGTATAGGTATTTTAGAGTTATATTCAAACTCATTTAAAAGCTTCTCTTCT
>Ga0256833_1003569_pt1 | contig 10619 bp, 9 predicted proteins | sample 356284metaG_FD_190535 | JGI IMG/M metagenome (GOLD analysis project Ga0256833, IMG submission 190535) | Hydrothermal vent microbial communities from Mid Atlantic Ridge, Atlantic Ocean - 356-284 | ecosystem: Environmental > Aquatic > Marine > Hydrothermal vents | place: Atlantic Ocean: Mid...
TACAACGATTGGATTCACTACAAGGAAGAAGAAGAAGAAAAAGCTATTTCTCAAATAGAGAAATAACTAAAAATGCTTCCTTTATTTTGTTGAACGCTCTTTCTAATTTTTCTTAAAAGTAGTTAAAAAACATCGGTAAGATAATCACCCGTAAAGCAGGCGGTGCAGTAATTGGATTTACCACCTTTAACCGCCTTTATCATTCCTTCCACCGAAAGGTAATGCAAACTATCGGCACCTATATGGTTTTTAATCCCTTCCAAATCGAGTTGGTTGGCTATAAGCTCCTCTTTTGTGGGTATATCGATACCGTAGTAGCAAGGAAATCTTACGGGAGGCGAGGCTATTAAAACGTGAACCTCTTTAGCACCGGCCTTTCTTAGCATCTTCACAATTCGGCGGGAGGTTGTTCCCCTCACAAGGGAGTCATCGATAATAGCTACCCTCTTACCTTTGAGAACCGGCTTTACGGGAGATAACTTCATTAGGACCTTTAAATCTCTAAGTTCCTGCGTAGGTTCTATAAAACTCCTGCCCACATAGTGGTTTCGGATTAAACCGAGCTCCATAGGTATGCCGCTCTCTTCGGAAAAACCTAAAGTAGGAACTATTCCGCTATCGGGAACGGGAACGACAACATCGACTTTTAATTTACCGGCTACCTCTTTGGCTAGCTCCCTGCCGAGCCTTTTTCTAACTTCGTAGACCCAATCGCCAAAAATGTAGCTGTCGGGACGGGCAAAGTAGATAAATTCAAAAATACACTCCGCCCTTCGGGCGGGATTATTTCTAAAGGGAAAATAACTCCTTATTCCCTCTTTGTCTACAACTACAACCTCACCGGGTTGCAGTTCCCTCTTAAACTCCGCCCCGACAATATCAAAGGCCACACTTTCGGAGGCGAAAAACCAGCTGTCGCCATTCCTACCTATCTCCAAAGGCCTAAATCCGTGGGGGTCCCTTGCCGCTATAAGTCGGTCCTTTAAAAGGAGCAATATGCTGTAGGCTCCCTCGACCTGTTTAAGAGCCTCAAAGAGGTAGGGTAAAAATTCCTTATCCCTCGGATGGAGTTGCAGGTTTTCGGGAACCCAACCTTTGGCGGTATCTATTAAATGAACAAAAACCTCACTGTCGGAGGTGTATTTAAAAACAACACCTTTAGAGGCAAGTTCCTTTTTTAAAATCCTGTAGTTGGTAAGGTTTCCATTATGAACCAACGCAAAGGTTCCTTTGGAGGTTTTTGCCAAAATAGGTTGGGCGTTGGTTCCGCCAATATCCCCCGCGGTTGAATAACGAACGTGCCCTATTGCGGCCGCCCCTTTGAGTTTTTCCAAATCCTCCTTTTTGAGGGCTTCCAATACCAGACCCTGCTTTTTTACTATGTAAAACTCCTTCCCGTCGGTGGAGCAAATTCCTGCGCTCTCTTGCCCCCTATGTTGAAGGGTGTAAAGTCCCCAATAGGTATGGAGGGCGGCCTTTTCAACGTTAAAAGCCCCAAATATTCCGCACATTTAAAGTTTCTATTTTTGTCGAATGTGGCGTTCCCAAAGAAAACCTTCCTTTAAGAGGGAGTTGAGGGCGTAGCTGAAGGCAATTAAAAATCCCCTTCTTCCTTCCAAAATACCTCCTTTTAGGAGGTAGACTTTAAAAAATGCCCATAAGGGTGAGAGGAAAAACCTAACCAACGAAGGTTTTTTGCCCCTTTTATACCTCTCCTCGGCGGTAAGCTCGGCGTATTTAATACTTTTGAGATAGTGTTCTTTTAAACTCCTATAGGTGTAGTGGTAAATGGTTCCCCTCTTTAGGGTTTGAACTTCTCCTTCCACCGAAAGTTTTTCGTGGATATTGCCAACCCATTTGGGATTTGCCTCTTTTCTTACCAACCTCAATAGGTATTCATTGTTCCACAAAAACTTTAAGGGTTTTCCTAAATATACGGTCCTTCGGCGGATTTTGTAGCCTACCGCCTCCTGCTTTTGGATAACTTTTTTTATTTCCTCTTTTAGGTCTTTATCTATAACCTCGTCCGCATCGAGGAAAAGAATCCACTCTCCCTTGCACTTTTGAAGGGCGCTCTGCTTTTGAGCACCGTAGCCTTTCCACTCTTCTATAAAAACTTTGGCTCCAAACTTTTTAGCAATCTCTACCGTTTTGTCGGTTGAACCGCTATCGACTACAACTATTTCGTCCGCTATATCTTTTACAGCCTCCAAAGTCTTTGGTAGTCGGTCCTCTTCATTTTTAGTAATGATTGCAACGGAGAGGAGCATAACAACTTAAATCAACTTTCTAATTTTGGAACTTACTTCCTTTGCAAGGAAAATTAGTTGAAGTTCGCTATCGAGGTTATTCTTTCCTTCTATCTCCAATTGGTAGGGAACAAAACCTTCGGACTTTAATAGTTCGTTAACCTCATTGGGCAATCTTCCTAGCAGTAAGGGAAAAAGCTTATCTCCAAATGCAGGGTTAAAAATAACCTCCTTTAAAAGGTCTAAATCTCTCGGATAAAGTAGCGATACGGAAGGAATTCCTCTTAATCCCAAATAGTATTTCCAAGAGTAAACTACGCTTTCCCGCTTTCCAATCAGCAAGGGAATATAGAAGGAAAATTTTTCCAAAAGTTCTTTTCTAAAAGTTTTTACCTTAAATTGAAAATTTTCAACACTTTCAACCAATTTTGGGTCAAAATCTTTCAACAGTTCCTTTAAAGTTGAAAGGATGTAATCTCCTTGAATAGTTTTGCAATTTTTTAGACCGCTACAATTTTCAGAAAAAATTTGGATATTTTCAGCTAATCTCAATAGTGAGGAGATATTTTCTACCACTTGAGGTATTAGGGCTATATTTTTACCTTCATTTGGAAAGATGGGGCGGTCAATATATCTAATACATACATTGAGGGTATTATCTGCAGTAATACTTTTTAAAAGTAGATAAACAATATATCCTTCACCTTCGGGGTATATATTTAGAATTCTGACCATTAAAAGAAAAGAGAATAAAAGAATTTCTATTGGGAGTTATCATGAGGCTTTTCTTTCAATTTGTGAATAGGCAAAACCTTCCACATTAGAAATGCAGCATTTCTTTTGAGAAAGAATAGATAGAGAAAGCTATTTAAAAAATGACAAACTGTTGTCAAACTATTGTATATATAAGAGATCATAAAGGGGGTTTTGTAGTGGCTACCAAATTTAAAGAAGTTTTGGAAAAATTGGTTAGGGACGCCGGCCTTGAAGGTGCAGTTTTAACTACGGCCGATGGTTTGCCTGTTGAATCCGTTTTACCTGCCAATCAATCGGAGGAAAGGCTGGCTGCAATGTCGGCGGCAACCCTATCCCTCGGTGAAAGGGCTGTCTTTGAGCTGGAAAAAGGAGCGCTCGAACAGATAACCATCAAAGCGGAAAAGGGTTATGTAATTCTTACCGGTATAGGAGAAGATGCTGTGTTAACGATAATGGCTCCGCACGATGCAAAGCTTGGATTGCTCTATTTGGAAATAAGAAAGGCAGCCGAGGAGCTGGCTAAGTTGCTTTAACCTCTTCCTTTTTTTTACCAAAAAGTTTGGTAATATCAAGCAAAAGAGCGGAAGCAACAAAGATGGAGGAGTAGGTCCCTACAACTATACCGACCAAAAAGGCAAAGGCTATATTTGAAAGCATATCTCCCCCAAAAAGGTACAAAACAAAGGCAACACTGAAGGTGGTTAAAGAGGTCATTAATGTCCTCGATAAGGTTCCGTTTATGGAGATATTTATAAGTTCCTTAAAAGGGGTTGCGGGCCTAATTTTTAAGTTCTCCCTTATGCGGTCAAAAACTACCACCGTATCGGTAACCGAGTATCCGGCAACCGTCAATAGTGCTCCCATAACCTCCAGATTGACCTCTTTGTAGGTGAGCGAGTAGGCCCCTAGGGTTGCGATAATATCGTGAAAGAGGGCCAAAAGGGCGGTAATTGCCCAAAGGGCTTTAAACCGAAAAGCCAAATAAATGGCTATTAAAAAGAGGGCGGTAAATATCGCATAAATAGCTTTTTTCTTGAGTTCACTGCTAAAAACGGAGCCTATCATTTCGAAGCGAACAAGTTTTGCCCCCTTTAGGGTTTTTAACAGAAGTTCTTTAACCTTTTGGGCCGGTTGATCGAGACGTACCTTCACTATAAGGTGGCCTTCTTTTGTTTCCTGAACGAGGAAACTCTTTATACCGTTTTCCTTTAAAAGGTTTTTTATATTACTTTCGTCTACCGCCTTTGGAGGAACTACCTCTATAACGTAGCCACCGGTAAAGTCCAGTCCCCAGTTAAGGCCCCTAAATTGGAGTAAAAGTAGGCTACCGAGCACCAAAATGAGGGAAACAAAGTAGGCTTTAAAACGGTAATCCATAAAAGGTATAGGAGTTTTTAAACGAAACATCAAAAGTAGAGATTGTAAAGGGCTACCTTTTAAGGCAAGAATGGACATAATCCTCACCTTTAGATGAAAGAAAAATTAAAGGTCGCCTTTTTCGGGACTTCAGATTTTGCAGTTCCTACTTTGGAGGAGCTTTTTAAAGATGAAGAAACCGAAATAGTTGCGGTAATAACCCAACCGGACCGCCCTGCGGGGAGAGGTAAAAAGTTAACACCTCCTCCGGTTAAAAGGAAGGCTTTGGAACTTGGATTGGAAAAGCTTATTTTTCAACCCGAAAGGATAAAAACGGAGGAGTTTAGGGAGTGGTTTTGCAGTTTAAAACCCGACGTAGCAATTGTGGTCGCCTACGGCAAACTTATCCCGAAGGGCATTTTCGATTTTCCCAAGTATAAAACGTTAAACCTCCACGCTTCGCTTCTACCCAAATACAGGGGAGCCGCACCCATACATAGGGCGATAATGGCGGGAGAAAAGATTACCGGAAACACCGTTATGCTTATCGATGAGGGGCTCGATAGCGGAGATATTCTCTCCCAACAGAAGGAACCTATTTTAGAAACCGATAACATTGAAAGTTTAAGTAAAAGGCTCGCCACCAAAGGAGCAAAACTTTTAGTTGAAACCCTTAAAAGGTGGGTAAAAGGTGAAATAACACCCCGACCTCAGAAGCATAAAAAGGCCACCTACGCCCCTCCGATTTTAAAAAGCGAATACCGCATCTGTTGGAAGGCCGAAGCTGAAAGTGTAAGAGACCGTATAAGGGCCCTCTATCCGAACGCTTATACAACCTTTAACGGGAAAAGAATAAAAATCCTTTCTGTAAAAGTTAACGATATTAAAAGCGACCTACCGCCGGGAACGGTTTATCCCTACAACAAAGATGGTCTCTATGTAGTTTGCGGAGACCAAAAGGTGGTTCAAATTCTCGAACTTATAAACCCTAAAGGAAAAAGGATAAAAGGTGAAGACTTTTTAAGAGGTTATAAGGTTGATAGGTTCATTTGAGGTCTTTGGATTTTAACCAGGGCATCATTTCGCGGAGTTTTTTTCCTACTTCCTCTATAGGGTGGTTAGCATCCCTTTCGAGTAGGGCGTTGTAAACGGGTCTGTTGGCAACATTTTCGAGAATCCACTCCCTGGCGAATTCTCCCCTTTGAATCTCTTCGAGTATTTTCTTGTGAACAGGCTTGACCGCTTCGTAAATTCTATCGCCTCTGGTTACATCACCGTATTTTGCGGTATCGGAAATTGAGTAGCGCATGCCCGCTATACCGTGGGCGTAGATAAGGTCAACTATCAGTTTTAGCTCGTGGAGGCATTCAAAGTAGGCAACTTCCGGTTGGTAGCCGGCCTCAACCAAGGTTTCAAAACCGGACTTAATTAGGGCGGTAACGCCACCGCAGAGAACCGCTTGCTCTCCAAAGAGGTCGGTTTCGGTCTCCTCTTTAAAGGTGGTTTCTATAACACCGGCACGGGTGGCACCTATACCTTTTGCGTAGGCGAGGGCAATGTTTAATGCATTACCGGTGTAGTCTTGGTAAACGGCCACAAGTGCGGGAACTCCTTTTCCTTCCTCATACATCCACCTTACGAGGTGGCCGGGTCCTTTGGGGGCTACCATAAATACATCTACCGTTTCGGGAGGAACTATCTGCTTGAAGTGAATGTTAAAACCGTGGGCAAATGCTAAGGCCTGACCTTCCCTTAGGTTGGGCTCAACTTCATTTTTGTAGATTTGAGGTTGAACGGTATCGGGTGCAAGAAACATAATAACGTCCGCTTTTTTGGTAGCTTCAGCGGGAGTTAAAACTTCGAAACCGTCGGCTTTGGCTTTTTCCGCGGAGCGGGAGCTAGGTCTTAGAGCAATAATTACATTAATTCCGCTATCGCGGAGGTTGAGCGCGTGGGCGTGTCCTTGGGAACCGTAGCCGATTATAGCAACGGTTTTATCTTTTAAATATTCGAGGCTTGCATCGTTGTCGTAGTAGATTTTTGCCATATATGCAGATTTTAAAGAAAATCTAATTGGGAATGGTAAATCTCAAGTGGAAAAGTTCCAAACCGTTAACGGTTGGTGTGGAATGGGAATTCCAAATCCTCGATAGGGAAAATTTAGAACCCAAAGACCTTTTTGAGGAAATTGTAAATGATATTCCTAAGGTGTTCCTCCCGATGGTTCATAAGGAGATATACCAATCGATGTTGGAAATTGTTACCCCTCCCTTTGAAGAGGATAGTGAAATTAAGAAACTTTTAAAGGAAATACTATCCACCTTTTCCACCTCGGCGGTTAAGAGAAACTATCACCTGGTAGGGTTGGGAAGTCTCTTTCTTCCCTCGGAGAAAGGAACTAAGATAAATATCGATAATAGGTATAAGTTCTTTGCGGAACAGTTTCAGGAACTTTTGAGGGATTTTTACATTTATGGAATACACATTCATATCGGATTTCCAAACGAAGAGTGGGCCCTTAGAGCTTTCAATAACTTTGTAAAGTTCGCTCCAATCTTTTTAGCCCTTTCGGCTAACTCGATCTTCTATCGAGGTAAAAATACAGGTATCCACTCCTACAGAATGGTAGTTTTCGAAAAACTTCCTAAGGCGGAAATTCCAAGACAGTTTAAAACCTACCGAGAGTATTCGGAAATTCTAGAGCACCTTTTTAAGGCGGATATTATCGAACAGATTAAAGACCTATGGTGGCACGTTCGTTTAAGACCCGACCTCGGAACGGTTGAATTTAGGGTTATGGACTCCTTTTGGGATTTAGAAAGACTTTTAACCATAGTGAGGTTTTTAAAATCGATAGCCCTCTATTCGGAAAGGTATCAAGAAATACCTTTACCGGTTGAATTTTTAAAACAGAACTGGTGGTGGGCAAAAAGGTATTCTCTAGACGCGGACTTTATAGACAATGAAGGTAGAAAATCCCTTAAACAGGTAGCCTACGATTTGATTTACAAACTGGAGCATTTGGGAATTTTTAAAGAATTAAACTACCGCAAAGAGGAATTTCTAAAACTTTTAAGGAAACCCTCATTAGCAAAGGATATAGAACTTAAATCCCGTTCGTTGGGATTAAAGAGGGTGGTTAAACTTGCAGCTGTAGTTTAGCTTTTGCAAATTATTTGCAACTTCCTAAGGGAGTTCATAGAAGGGCTAAATCTATACTTTTAAGTTAAGCTACAAGGAGAATTTACCGATGGGAGAGAAAGTTTATATTTTCGATACCACTTTAAGGGACGGAGAGCAGGCTCCCGGCTTTTCTATGACCACAAGCGAAAAGTTGCAGATGGCCCAGCAGCTCGCCCGTCTCAATGTTGACATAATAGAGGCCGGTTTTGCCGCCGCTTCAAAGGGCGACTGGGAGGCTATAAATCTAATAGCCAAAGAGGTTAAAGGTCCCGTAATTTGCTCCTTGGCAAGGGCTTTAGAGAAAGATATAGAGGCTGCGGCTACCGCCCTCGAGCCGGCGGAAAGAAAGCGTATCCACACCTTCATAGCTACCTCTCCGCTCCATATGAAATACAAACTAAAAATGGAACCCGAAGAGGTTTTGGAGAGGGCCGTTAAAGCAGTTAAATTTGCCCGAAACTTTACCGACGATGTTGAGTTCTCCTGCGAGGATGCCACCCGTAGCGATAGGGAATTTCTCTACAAAATTATCGAGGAGGTAATAAAGGCGGGCGCTACCGTTATAAATATTCCCGATACGGTCGGCTACGCGATTCCCGATGAGTTCTACGACCTAATAAAGTCGATAAAAGAGAATGTTCCCAATATCGATAAGGCGATAATTTCCGTTCACTGCCACGACGACCTCGGCTTGGCTACAGCAAACTCCTTGATGGCTGTTTTGGCCGGTGCAAGGCAGGTCGAATGCACCATTAACGGCATAGGTGAAAGGGCCGGAAACGCCGCCCTCGAAGAGGTCGTTATGGCTCTGAAGGTGAGAAAGGACCACTTTAAGGGTCTCTATACGGAAGTGAATACACCCGAACTTTATAAAACTTCAAGGCTCCTATGCAGGATTACGGGAACCTTCGTTCAACCCAACAAGGCTATAGTGGGAGATAACGCCTTCGCCCACGAAAGCGGTATTCACCAACACGGTGTTTTGGCAAAAAGGGAAACCTACGAGATTATGAAACCGGAGGATGTCGGTTTTCCGAAATCTAAAATCGTTTTGGGTAAACACTCCGGTAGGCACGCGCTAAAGGCAAAACTGCAAGAGCTCGGCTACGAGGTTGACGAGGAAACCTTAAACAAGCTCTTTGAGAAATTCAAAGCTTTGGCGGACCAGAAAAAGGAAATTTACGAAGAGGACCTCGAAGCGTTGATTTACGAACACTTTAGAACCGGCGTAGGTGAGGATTATTTAAAACTTGAACACCTGCAGGTCCAAACCGGAAATAATATCCTACCGACGGCCACCGTAAAGGTCACCTTTAAAGGTGAAGAAAAAACCGCAACCGAAACGGGAAACGGTCCCGTGGATGCTGCTATTAGGGCTATTCAAAAGGCTACCGGTATTTACCCGAAATTTGTCGACTACTCGATAAAGGCCCTAACGCCCAATACCGACGCCCAAGCGGAGGCGAGGGTTGTTATTGAGCTCGACGGCATAAAGGCGAGCGGAAGGGCCAGCGATATAGATATAGTAAAAGCTAGCGTAAAGGCCTACGTTGACGCTTTAAATAGATTGCTTGCGCGTAGGGAGTATTTAAGGGCTAAACAGAACCTCAGAGAGGAGGGAACCGTTTAAAATTTCCATTTTTTGATCTATTTCTGTTTCTCAACAGAAAAAGGCAAAGGCTTAAAACAAGAGTAAATAAATAACACCCAAAAAGGGAAGAACCTCAAGCCTTCCCATTATCATCTCCACCGAAAGTAAGAGTTTCTGCCAATCGCTAAAAATGTTGAAGTTGTTCATCGGTCCCACCTTAGCCAACCCGGGACCAAAAGAGGTTAAACAGGCTATAGATGCACTAAAGGAGGTTATTAAATCATGTCCTCCCAAAGTTAGTAGGATTCCAAAAATAACTCCCGTAAGGGTATAGATGAATCCAAAAGCCAAAACCCCGTAGAGGAGATTTATATCCACAACCTTCCCGTTTATGGAAACTCTTACAACCAACCTCGGATGGACGGTTTTCTTAATTTCCGCCAAGGAAGACTTTAAAAGCAAAACAAAACGGAACTGCTTTATACCACCTGCAGTTGAACCAGAGGAACCACCTATTAAAGTTATCCCCAATATTAGGGCGGCAACAAAGGGTGGATAAAGACTAAAATCGTCGGAAGCAAAACCGGTAGTTGTAGCCGCGCTGACCATTTGAAAGAGGGCAAAACGGAAATCCTCCCAAAGGGAAGGGTAGTAATGGTTAAAGTAAAGAACAGCGGTTCCTAAAAGTGTTGAAACAACAACAACCCAAAAGAGGGAAACTGTTTCAAAGTAGGTAAAGACCTTTAAAGGATTCCTTTCCTTAAAAGCCCTATAGTAGACAACCATATTTAAGGAACCGAGGAACATAAAAAGGGCTATAACAAACTCAACAGCAGCAGAGTGGAACTCTTTAATACTTTCATTTTTGGTGGAAAAACCGCCGGTTGATACGGTGGTAAAGGCGTGGTTTACCGCTTGATACCAACTGAGCCCTACCAATTTAAGCAAAACAATTTCTGCAACTGTTAAAAGGGAGTAGACGATAAGCACTCCCCGGACCATTTTTAAGATGTCGGGCGAAAGTCTCTCCTCCACTATTTTGGAGGCTTCAAATCTAAGTAGATGGTAGGAAGATCTTAAAAAGGGAAGTATCGAAAAAGAAAAGACTATAAAGCCCAAACCGCCGAGCCATTGGGTAAAGGAACGCCAAAGGAGAACGGAAGGTTTTAAAGCCTCTATGTTGTTCAAAATGGTTGCCCCCGTGGTGGTAAAACCGGATACCGATTCAAAGTAGGCGTTAATAGGGTCCTTTATATGGGCCCCTAAAATGTAAACCGAGGCAACCACCGCCGGGAATAGAAACCAAACCAAAACCACCGAAAGGAGTGCCTCCTTAAGGGAGGGTTCCTTTAAAGGGATTTTTAAGGTGGGTAAGAATAGAACAAATACCGTTAAAAAGGGAATTAAGAAGTCTTTCCAGGCTCCATCACCGATATATAAGGAGTAAATCAACGGCAAAAGTAGGGAAGTGGAAAGAATTACCA
>Ga0256833_1003570_pt1 | contig 10619 bp, 9 predicted proteins | sample 356284metaG_FD_190535 | JGI IMG/M metagenome (GOLD analysis project Ga0256833, IMG submission 190535) | Hydrothermal vent microbial communities from Mid Atlantic Ridge, Atlantic Ocean - 356-284 | ecosystem: Environmental > Aquatic > Marine > Hydrothermal vents | place: Atlantic Ocean: Mid...
AGAAGTCCACTGGCTGAAGCCTACATGAGGGTTGCCAATATCATTTTGGAGGGAGGGGCGTCGTGAAACTCGGAATGAGTCTTGAGGATCTTTTAGAAGAGGCCGTGCGGGAGAGTTCCTCTCCCGAAGAGGTCTCTTCCCTTTCCCTTGAGGAGGAAAGGGTGGAAGAGCTTTTCAGGAAAGGGGTGGGGTTTCTTAAGGCCGGGGAGTTTTTGCAGGCCGCGGCGCATTTTCTGGCCGTAACTCTCCTTGAGCCCGAACATCAAAAGGCCTGGAACAACCTGGGCATAGCTTACTTCAAACTGGGGGAGCTTGAAGAAGCACGGCTTGCCTTTGAGAAGGCCCTCTCCCTGGCCCCTGAGGACCCCTTACCCCGCAAGAACCTGAGCCTGCTCGAAAATCTTCTGAAGAAAAAACAACAAAAGGAGGGAAGAAATGGCCCGCAAAAAGCTTGCTCGACCTAGCGGAAACGTAATGGCCCTTAGCGAAGAGGCGGCTCCGGAGAGAAAAGTTGTCGGGGCCGTGGCAACGGAGAGGCGTTCAAGGACCCTTGCCCGGCAGCAGGCCCTGGCTGAAAGGCTGGCCGCGGCCGTGGAGCAGATTACCAGTGCCATCACCCAGGTGGTCTCCTCAAGTGAGGAGCTGGGGCGCACCATGGAGACCATTGCCGCCGGGGCGGAGGAGGCCTCAAGCGCCACGGAGGAAAGCCGGGCCGCCATCGCCCAGATAGAAAAAACCGCCCAGAATTCTCTGGAAAACATGCAGCGTTTTCGGGACCAGATGATCCACCTGGAAAAAGAAATAAAGACCTCAAGTGAAGAGATAGCCAAACTGGCCCAGAGTGTTGAAACCTCCTCTGAGAAGGCGCTTGAGTCCGCCAAGATGATCCAGAAGCTTGAGGAGAAGAGTGAGGAAATCTACGACATCGTGCAGGCGGTGGTGCGCATTGCCGATCAGACCAATCTTCTGGCCTTAAACGCCGCTATTGAAGCCGCCCGGGCGGGAGAATACGGCCGGGGTTTTGCCGTGGTGGCAGACGAAGTCCGGAACCTGGCCGAGATTTCGGAAAAGAGCGCCCGGGACATCCGGGGTGTGGTCTCCCAGATTCAGGAGGCGGTGGGAAAGATCGTCGAAGAGGTCAGACAATCCGCTGAGGTGGCCGCCCAGCAGGCGGAAGAGGCCCAGAACATCATCGAGCACCTGCACGAAATCATGGAGACGGGAAAGGAGATGCGTGAGGCGGCGGAAAGGCTTGCGGAAAGGGCAGAAGAGATCACCCGCAAGAGCACGGAGTTTCTGGAGGTGGCTGAGGAGGTGGCTTCCTCGGCAGAGACGCAGGCAGCCGCCGCAGAAGAGGCCTCCAAAAACGTAAAGGAGCAAAACGTGGCCCTTCACGAAATCCAGGAGGCGGCTGAAAATCTCCTGGAGCTTGCCGAGGAGCTCAAGGTCTCTACGGACCCCCAGAAGAGTGCGGAATCCCTGGCCGCGGCGGCGGAGGAGCTTTCCGCCAGCCTGGAGGAGTGCACCAAGGCGGCGGAAGAGATTGCCACCGCCATCAGGCAGATTGCCAACGCCGCAGCCGATCAGGCCAAGGCCGCGGAAAACGGCTCCCTGGTAGGGAATGAACTGCTTGAGGGAGCCCAGGAGATCCACAAGACCGTCCAGGAGGCCCGAAACATCCTGGAAGAGTTGGGCCAAAAGGTAACGGACAATCGCCAGAAGGTTGAAGAGCTCATCGCCGGGATTCAGGAGGGCAGTTCACGCACCTGGAAGACCACAACCATGGTGGTCTCCCTTGAGAACCACACGCGCCAGATAGAGAAAATCGCCGAGCAGATCACCATGGTAACCATTCAGACCAACATGCTGGCGGTAAACGGTTCCATTGAGGCTGCCCGGGCGGGAGAGTTCGGGCGGGGTTTTTCCGTGGTAGCCGGAGACATTCGGGCCCTGGCCAACGAGAGTGCCGAAAATGCAGAAAAGATCAAAGACATCGTCCGGGGCATCCGGGACGAAACCCAGCGGGTGGAAGAAGACCTCAAGGCTTCCTCCCAGATGGCCGAGGCCCAGACGGAAAGGGCAGGTTTTGTGACCCAGTATCTCGAACAGGTAACCGCTCTTCTTCAGGAGGCCCGAAGGGGGCTTGCCGAGATCGTAACCGCCGCCGAGGAAAGCCTCACCGCCATAGACCAGGCCAGCAAAGGGGTGGAACAGATTGCTTCCGCCGCCGAAGAGGCCAGCCGTTCCACGCAGGAGGCCTCGACGGCGGCCGACGAGATCAGGGCCGGGCTCTCGCAGATCGCCGAGGCGGTGGAGGAGATCGCCTCTCAGGCCGACGAACTCCAGAACTCTTAAAAAGAAGGGGGCGCCTATGGGGGCAGAAAAACAGATGGTCATCTTTTATCTCGCAGATGTTGAATTCGGCCTGCCGGTGGAGAGCATTCAGGAGATCGTGCGGCCGGGGGCCTTCGTAAAGGTCCCCCTTACCCCCGCCTACCTTCTGGGCCTCACCAACCTGAGGGGGAATATCCTTCCGGTGGTGGATCTCCGCCTGCGTCTCGGGCTCCCGGCCAGGCCAACTGACGAGCACACCCGTCTCCTGGTGCTCTGCAGGGCAGAGACGAAGATGTGTCTGCTGGTGGACGGCGTAAGGGAGGTCCGCTCCTATACCGAGGACATCCTTGAGCCACCACCTGACACCGGTGAGGACTACGGGGGGTTCGTCCACCAGGTGGCCAAGTTCGACGGAGGAGAAAGGGTCGTCTTCTGGCTGGAGGAAGAAAAGCTCTTCGGAGAACAGGTAGAAGGCCTGCGGGAGGAACGGGGGCTTAATTCCTTCTCTTCCTCGCAGGGGGAGGAGAAGGGAAGCGGTCTTGTGTCGGAGGTGCGGCTCCTTTCTTTTCGCCTTGGGAGTGAAGAATACGCCTTTCCCATAGACAGAGTGCGGGAGATCATCCGCTATACAGTTCTGCGGCCCCTTCCTGAGGCCCCTTCTTTCGTAAAGGGGCTCCTTACCTTGCGCCAGAGGATAGTGCCCGTCTTTGACCTGCGGGCCCTTCTCGGGCTTGAACCCCTTGCCGAGGAGGTAAGCCGCAGGGTAGAGCACCTTCAGGAACTCTTCTCCTATCAACTCTTGCGCCTTAAGGAAGACCCTGCCCTAGGGAGAAAAGAAATTCTCAAGTCAGGCGGAGATTTTATTCTGCCCGTCTGGATTGAAGAACGCCTTGAGCGCTCGCGCTATGAGAAGGAATTTCAGCTCCTTAAGGAAGTGAAACAGGCCTGGGAGTCCTTCCTGAAGAAGGTGGCGGAAGGGGGCGATCACCAGCCAGAGGCGGAAAAGATACTTGAAGGCCTTGAAGGGCTCAAAGAGATTCTTGCCAGGTCCCTTCCCGAAGAGGAGCGCATCATCATCCTTGAGGAGAACAGGCGCTTTTTCGGCCTCCTGGTGGATCGCGTGGAAGAGGTCTGCAGCATCCCGGAGGCTTCCGTGGAAGCCCCTCCTGAAGGGGAAGACCTTAAAGGCATCGCCAAGCTTTCGGGGAAAAGACTCATCTTCATCCTGGACGAGGAGGTCCTCATCCCGCAGGAGGAGTTAGAAGAGCTTGCCGAGGAGGAAGAAGAGATGGTGGCAGAAAAAGCCCAGGAAAAGGCCCGGGAATGCCAGCTCGTCACCTTTTATCTGGGGGAGGAAGAATACGGCATCCCCATTACCAGGATTCAGGAGATCAACCGGGTGGGTAAGATCACCCGCGTGCCCCACACCCCGGATTTCGTGGAAGGGGTGACCAATCTGCGGGGAGAGATCATCCCGGTGATAGACCTTCGCAAGCGGCTGGGGCTTGAGGAGCGGCCGCTTGATGATCGCACCCGTCTGGTCATCGTGCAGATAAACGGCAAGAAGACGGGCTTTATCGTGGATCGGGTGCAGGAGGTGGCCCGCCTTCAGGCCGAACAGCTTGAAGCCCCACCGCAGATGCTTGAGACGGAGATAGACCTGGCCTTTATTTCCTCCATTGCCAAGCTTGATGGGGGGCGCATGATCATCGTGCTCGACATCGACCACATCCTCTTTCCGGAGGAAAAGGAGGCCCTGAAAAAAATGACCGGAGAGAACGAGGAGGAAAGCGAGGAGGCCCTCTTTCAAATCGCCGAATAGGAGGAGGTAAGGAGAAGAGATGGGCAAAATAAAGGTCCTTGTCTGTGACGATTCCGCCCTCATGAGGCGGACGCTCAAAAACATCATCGAACGGGATCCCCTGCTTGAGGTCGTAGGCACGGCAAGAGATGGTAAAGACGCCATCGCCAAGGCCGAGGAGCTCAAACCTGATGTCATCACGCTGGACATCAACATGCCCAAGATGGATGGCCTTACGGCGCTCAAGATCCTGGTGGAGAAGGCCATCGCACCGGTGATCATGGTCTCCTCCCTTACCCAGGAAGGGGCCCCGATCACACTGGAGGCGCTTGAGATCGGGGCCTTTGACTTCGTCCCCAAACCCGGGGGGACGGTTTCCTTAAACCTGGAGGAGATCGCCGAAGAACTCATTGCCAAGATCAAGGCTGCGGCTCGCCAGGGCACCGCGCGCAAACTCGCCCAGAGGAGAAAAAGGCTTGCACCGCTTTCCCTCCAGAAAAAAATCAGCGTGCCAGCCTTTCGCCCGGAGCGCCCTGCGCTTAAATCCCTGCAAGGTCTTCCCCCTTTTGCCGCCGTAGCCATCGGGATTTCAACCGGCGGGCCCAAGACCATATTTGATGTCCTGCCCGCCCTGCCGGCGGATCTTCCCGCAGCGGTCTTCCTCGTGCAGCACATGCCGCCGGCCTTTACCGGCTCTTACGCCGAAAGGCTTGATAAGGCCTGTGCCCTTCGGGTGCTCCATGCGGAGACAGGCCAGGTGGTGGAGCCGGGGGTGTGTTTCGTGGGCAAGGGAGGCTATCACCTGAAGGTCATGCGCCGGGTCAAGGGCGATCTCATCATTCGCTGCACCAAAAGCCCCAAGCACCTCTTTATGCCCTCGGTGGATGTGATGATGCGCTCGGTGCTCGAGATCTTCGGTCCCCTTACCGTAGGGGTCCTCATGACCGGGATGGGAGACGATGGTGCTGACGCCATGGTGGAGATAAGGCGCGCCGGGGGCATCACCATCGCCGAAAGTAAGGAAAGTGCCATCGTTTTCGGCATGCCGCGGGAGGCCATCGAGCGAGGCGGAGCGGAAATAGTGGCTCCCAGCTGGGAAATTGCACGCCACATCGTGCGGGCGGTGGAAAAAGTTCTCGCCAAAAGGAAGGCGGCCTGATGCTCAAGGAGCAGGAAAGGCAAGAAATACTGAAACGGCTTTTTTCCTCTCCGGAGGAAAATCCGCTTCTGCGGTTTCTTGATGTTACCCCGGTGGGGATCGTGGTGGTTTATCGGCGGCAGATCATCTTTGTCAACCGCTACGTGGAGAGTGTTACCGGCTATCGGCCGGAGGAGCTTCTGGGCCGGAAGACCTTTCCCTTTTTCCGGGACCTGAAAGACTGGGAAGCCTTCGGAAGGCAGCTTTACCCGGCCCTTGAAAAGGGTGAGCAGGCCGTGCGCTTCGTCTGGGACTTCAAAAAGAAAAACGGAGAGATCTTCCGGGCAGAGGTCATCACCGTGCCGGTGGGGAAGATAGACGGGGCCTGGCTCGTCCTTTCCACCATCCGCGACATCACCACCGAAGAGGAAGAAAGACTCGCCCTTGAGGAGAAGGTAAAAGGTTTTCGTCGCCGGTTACTACTTTCCCACGAAAAGCTCCTCAAAGAGAGACGCTTTCTCATGGAGCTCATCGAAAGCCTCCCCATGGGCCTTGCGGTTTTGAAGGGGGGGAGCTTCTTTACCGCAACGCCCTCTTTGAAGCAAGTCTTGAGGAAGTGCCGGAGCTTTTAACCGAAATCCTGGAGAAGATCTCAAGAAGGGAGAAAGAGGCAAGCTTTGAGCAGGGAGAGAGGCGTTTCTACGCCCACTTTACCTCTCTTGAAGGCGGATACCACGTGGTGCTCCTTCAGGAAGTAACCTTACTCTGGAACCTCAGGGAGCGGTTTCAGAAGTTCGTGGAGCTTCGCACGGAAGAGAGACTTGCAAGCGAGCGGCTGAGTTTTCTGGGCTCCATGATGGCCGAGGTGGTCCACGAACTGAACACTCCGGCCACCTTTATGCGCACCAATCTCCACCTCCTTAAGGCCTATCTCGACGGGCTGGAGCGCTTTCTGGCGGGCCTCAGCCTTGCTCCGGGAGAGGAAAAGTCCCTTGAGGGGATTCTTAAGGAGCTGCGCGCCATTTCGCTTTCCCTTGAGACGGGGCTTGAGCGCATTATTCAGCTTGTGCGCTCGGTAAAGACCCTGGGGCGCCCTGCAGAGGAGCCCCAGGAGGTGGATCTTGGTGAAGTGTTGAGCCAGGCCCTTTCTCTCACCTACAACCGGGCCAAGCGTTATCTTGAGATCTTCGTAAACGGGGAGCCGTTCCTTTTCGGTCGTTTCAGGGCGCCTTTTCGTTTTCTCTTCCGGGGGCTGAAGGGTTCTCTCGTGCAGATGCTGGTCATCCTCATAAACAACGCCGTGGAGGCGGCCCGGGAAAGAAGGGTCAAAAAGGCCCGGCTGGAAATAACGGCCTGTGAAAAGCAGGAGGGGCTTTTGCTTTCTTTTGCTGATAACTGTGGTGGCGTGCCGGAAGAACAGCTGGCCCGGATCTTTGAGCCCTTCTACTCTACCAAAAAGGAAGGCACGGGCCTTGGGCTTTACATCCTCAAAGAGCTTGCCCAAAGTGCCGGGGTAAAGGTGGATTTTGCCAATCGTTCCCATCCGAAGGGCCTGGAGGTCCGGCTTTTCTTTCCCCGGAAAAGAGACTTTCTGCCGAAGGAGGAAGAAATATGGCCATTAAAGTGCTCGTTCTCGACGACGAGAGAGAAATAGTCGAGTCTTTGAAGAAATTTCTGGAAATGGAAGGGGACTTTGAAGTCCTGGGGGAGACTGATCCTGAGAGGGCCCTTGAACTTATCGGGCGGGAGAATGTTCAGCTCGTCCTCTGCGACATCGTGATGCCCAAAATGGACGGCCTGGAGTTTCTCGAGGCGGCCAAGTCCGTAAACGGGCTGGTGCAGGTGGTGATGATGAGTGCTTACTCCACGGTGGATCGCGTCATTGCCGCGCTGGAACGGGGGGCGGCGGACTATCTCATGAAGCCCCTAGATCTTAACGAACTCAAGGAGGTGCTGAAGGAGCAGGTAAAGCGCCTCTCCCGCTGGAGGGATCTGGTGGTCAGGGCGCGGGCCGTGCAGGACGCTTCTTCGCAGAAGCCTTCTCCCGAAGAAACTTCCTCTTCGCCGCTCTCCCTCATCGAAAGCCTGGAAAGAGAAAAAGACCAGTTTCGGCGGGAGGAGTTGCTTGGGAGGTTACGGGAGCACCTGGCCCGGAATCCGGAGGAGGAGGTGGTGCGGCGGGCCCTGAGCTCTCCTGATCCCTTCGTTCGCAACAGCGTGCTTGAGGTGGGGCGTTCCTGGGGAGAAGAGGTGGTGCCGCTTCTCAAAAGGCTTCTGCAGGACGAGAACCACCACCTGCGCAAACTCGTCCTGGACCTTGCCTTCTACGTGCCCGGGGACGGGGTGCTTGAGGTCTTTCGGGAGGCCCTCTCTGACCCTGACCCCAACGTCCGCATGACGGCCCTGGAATACCTGGGGGAGAGGGGTGATAAGGCCGCTTACCTCGTGATCGTAAAGCTCCTTGAGGAAGAAAAGGAGCCCATGCTTCTGGCCACCATCTTTGAAACCCTGGCGGAGATCTGTGAGGAAGGGAAGACCGAAGAACTCCTCAAGAAGTTTCGAGAAGGCCTTGACCCTCTGCTCAGAAGGTCCTTTTTGAAGCTCGTTTCCGCCTGCGGCGGGGAGGAAAACATCTCCTGGCTTGAAGAGGAGGTCCTCAAAGGGAGGTGGCCCCTTTCCCGCGAGGTGGTGGACGCCTTTATAAGCCTTCTTTCCCGCTATCCCGAAGGGAAGGTCTCTTCCGATTTTCTGCGTCTTCTGAAAGAACAGGTAATGTTTGAGAGGGAACCCCTGGGCGTCTATCAGGTATTGAAACTCATCTCTCTTATCAATCCTGAAGAGGCCAGAGGGCTGGCGGAGGGATTAAAAACTTCCTCTCAGGAGGCCCTCTCCGTCGGAGCAGAAGAGTTTCTGGCCGATGTCTGCGAAGACTAAGGGGGAAAGAGATGCTGGCAGCCAAAAGCCGGTGTTCGGAGCCGGAGTTTGACGTAAGGCACTTCGTAAAACTCAGAGATTTTATCTACCGTCTTACGGGCATCTACTTTGAGGAAAAGAAGCTCTATTTCGTGAAGAAGAGGGTCCTTGCGGAGATGAAGCGCCACGGTTTTGAAGACTTTACCTCTTATTACCGGGCCCTTCGTTTCGGAAGAAACGAGGAGCTTTTACAGTCCCTCATCAACGCCCTTACCACGAACGAGACCTATTTTTTCCGGGAGTTTGACCAGCTGGCCGTCTTTGCGGAGGAATGTCTGCCGCTGGTGTGTGAGGCCAAGGAAAGACGGGGTGTGAAGAGGCTCCGGATCTGGTCTGCGGGGTGTTCCACCGGCGAGGAGCCTTATACCTTGAGCATAATTCTCCTTGAGATGATTGATGATCTTCCCTCCTGGGACGCCCGCATCGAGGCCACGGATATTGACACCCGGGCCCTTGATTTTGCTCGTCGGGGGGTTTACGGGCTGCGTTCGGTCAAGCATGTGCCGGAAGAATACTTCCGGAAATATTTTCGGCCCGCAGGCCCCAACCTCTTTGCCGTGACCGAAGAGGTGAAGGCCCTGGTGCGTTTTTATCACCTCAATCTTCTCGACGGGGAGAAAATGTCGCGCATGAAGGGCTTTGATTTCATCTTTTGCCGCAACGTGCTCATCTACTTTGACGAAAAGGCCCGGCGGCAGGTGGTGGAACACTTCTACCGGGCCCTTTTGCCCGGGGGCTTCATTTTTCTGGGACATTCCGAATCCCTCTCCCGCATCACCAGCGCCTTCAGGATAAGGCGCCTGGGCGGCATGATCGTCTATCAAAAACCCGAGGAGGCGCAGGAATGAAGAAAAAACTCCTTCGCAAGAAAGAAGGGCCCCAGAATTTTAAAGAGCCACAGAAAAGGGCTCCCAGAGTCCTTATCGTGGATGATTCCGAGATGGTGCGCAACTTTCATTCCTATCTCCTTAAGGATGCGGGATTCGAGGTGAAGACCGCAGCCGACGGTGCCGAGGCCCTGGAGATCTTCCTGCGGGATTCCTTCGACCTCATCATTACGGACATCAATATGCCGCGTATGGACGGTTTCACTTTTATCAGAAGAGTGCGAGAACTGGATAAAAACATCCCCATTGTCATCATCTCCACCCAGGACGAGGCCCGTGATAAACAGAAGGGCTTTGACGCCGGAGCCAATCTCTACCTGGTAAAGCCAACCAAACCGTCGGTTCTTATAGAAAACATCAAATTTCTGACCGCTTAAAGGGGGTGGGTGCATGAGGATTCAGATACGCAACGAAGAGATAGATGTCCTGAGGGGGTTTCTTGACGAAGCCCGTGAGCACCTGGAGGGCATCGAAGATAAGATCCTCCAGCTTGAAGAGAGTGACGATCCGGAACTGGTAAACGCCATTTTTCGGCCGGTCCATACCATCAAGGGCACAGCGGCTTTCCTGGGCCTTAACGACATCAAAGACCTCTGCCACGAGACGGAAACCGTGCTGGACGGCGTTCGTAAGGGAAAGATCGGGGTTAATTCCGAACTGGTGGACCTCCTCCTTTCCGCGGTTGATCTCCTGGCCCAGATGCTGGCCGCCACGGAAGAGGCCCTGGAGAACGCCTCGCAGGAGGGAGATCATTACGTCCTCGAAATAGAGGACATTCCCTATCAGGATCTGGTGGAATCACTTCGCCACTGGAGGGACAGTGAAGGGAGCAAGCCTTCCCAGGAGGCCGAATCTCCCCGGAAGGAAGCGGAAACTCCCGCGGTGGAGGCCGGGGAGAGAGAAACTGGCCCCTCGGTTTACCTCTGGGCCCCGGAGAAGGAGATAAAGCTTTCAGAAATAGAGTTTCCCCCGGGGATGAAGGAGCAGTTTCTCGAGGAGGCGGAAGATTATCTCAAGACCATAGAGGACATCCTCCTCCAGTATGAAAAGGGAGAGGCCTCTCCGGAAGGCATCCAGGAGCTTTTACGGGCCCTTCACACCCTCAAGGGGAATGCCGGCATTCTGCTTGCCTCCCTTGAGGACGAAGATACCAAGAAGTCTCATCCCCTCTTTCCCTTCTATGAGCTGACCCACCGGGCCGAGGAACTTCTGCAGCCCCTGCGGGAGGAGAGCCGGGCCCTGCAGCCGGAAGAGGTAGATTTCTTCATGCGGCTCCTGGACCTCTTAAACGAGCTTCTGCGGTGTCTGGCGGAAGATCGAATGCCTGAGGCCATAGACCTGGTCTTTCCGGGTGGAGAAGAAGGGGGAGAGGCCACGGCCCCTTCTGCCGCGGTTTCTTCTACCGCCGGGCTCGATGAAGCCCGCAGAGAAGTGCTGGTCAATACCCTTTCGCAGGCGCTTGAGGCCGTGCGTGCCGGGCTTAAAG
>Ga0256833_1003571_pt1 | contig 10617 bp, 11 predicted proteins | sample 356284metaG_FD_190535 | JGI IMG/M metagenome (GOLD analysis project Ga0256833, IMG submission 190535) | Hydrothermal vent microbial communities from Mid Atlantic Ridge, Atlantic Ocean - 356-284 | ecosystem: Environmental > Aquatic > Marine > Hydrothermal vents | place: Atlantic Ocean: Mid...
ATCCCTCTTCATTATCTGAATTATCTGTAAAGTTAATCCGAACAGATTTATTATCATTATTTAGTGTAACCCCTATATAATCTCCAGGAGCAGTTGGAACACTAGCCATTAGAATTGCTGTTGAGGACATTACAAATATAAAAAATGTAATTCCTCTTTTTAAAAAATTAATCATAATTTTTTCCTTTTTTCTTAATCTTGTTAAATTTAGTTGAAAAACTAAAAAACAACTGAATTTACAAATAGAATTATATTCATTACGATATTAAGATTATATAAAATATAATAAACTTCTATTATATAATTAATAACATTTTTTAATTATATTAATATAAAAATATTTTTTTAAAATAAATGATGAGTTATTTTAATTAAAATTAAGGGGTCGGGTGCAATGGCGTTAAGTTAAGCATTTTTATCTAATTTTATAAATTATTTTCAGATATTAAAGTCCATAATTTGGGACTATTTATCTTTTAGAAAAATTTGTTATTTCCTTAACTTAACGCCATTGAGCATGTCCCCTTTTATACTACCCTTTTACCTACCCAATCATTGGTAAAAGTATTAATATAATAATAAACTCAATAATAAATCCTATTTTATAAAAGAGTTCTGGATTACGCTCTATTAGAGGTTTGGTACTATCAAAATAGGGTTTAACTTTGGTAGGATTAGAGAGTTCAAATAGCATTTCAGAGTAGTTTTTATAACGTTTTTCACTATTTGGCTCTATGGCTCTAAAGATAACTGAGTTTAGCCAATCAGGAATATTTTTATTGAGCTTTGTAGCTGATAGGGCTGTTTTAAATATAGGTTGTTGAAAGGGTTCTATCTCTCCATAAGGGAACTTTTGAGTCAATGACTCATAAAGTGTCACACCAATAGCAAATATCTCACTAGACTCATTGATAGTTGCACCTGTAAATCGTTCTGGTGCTAGATAAGATGGTGTACCTGCTGTGGAGTTTATACTATATATTTCAGTTATAGAACCAAAATCAATAACCTTAAATATATGTTTGCCTTTTCGTTCACTTATCATAATGTTTTCAGGTTTTATATCTCCATGAACAAGGTCAAATTTAAGTAGAAATTGACTCATTTTAAGGAGCATTTTTGTCATATTGATACTATCATCAACCGATAGTTTACGAGTTTTTAGATGTGTTTTCAAATCTACACCATCAACTACTTGCATCACATAATAGCGATAAGTTCTATTTTTAGGAATAACTGATTTTGGAAAAAAACCAGCTTTTAATCGTTTGGAATTCCATGCCTCTTTGACATACAAATCCAAAATAACTGGGTCATCTATCGCCTCAATAGGAGCAAACTTTAGAACATAATTTTTACCTTTATTGGAACATAACCATGTACGATTATTTTGAATAAGAGATTTATCTAGTCTATATCCATCTATAACCATTCCCTCTTCAAGTTTTTTAGGGATAATAAGTTTCTGCTCTTTTAGTTTTGAGACTTGGTCTATACCTAAAATATCAATAACAACAGCAGTAGTATCATCAGGTAGATTATCATCTCTATCTTTGGAGGCTTTTTTTACAATATGATGTGCTCCATTTGGTAGGAGATTGGACAACTCATCATCTTCCATAATCGTATATAATCCATCAGAACATAAGAGTATTCTATCCTTTTCGTTTATGATATTCTCAAAATAGTATGGAGATACCTCTTTTTCTATACCTATGGCTTGAGTAAGAACCCCTACATATCCCTCCTCTTCCATAAGATGGTCATGAGAGAGTTGACTAAGCACTCCATTTCGTTGCATATAGATACGACTATCGCCTACATTTGCACCATAAAGCCTATCTCCCTCTATAATGACAATAGCTAAAGTTGTCACTAACTCAGGACGCTCATAATTGACCATTGACTCTTCATATAAGATAGAGTTGATAGATTGAGTAAATGTTTTAATAGATTTTTCAATACTCCAACTAACAGGACGATTTTTAAAATTACTCATCAAGTGAGTAACTACGCGTCTAGCAGCCTCTGCACCCTCATCTGCTGAACCCACACCATCACAAACAATAGCAATAGTTAGATTTCCAATAGTTTTGACATCAAAATAGTCATCGCCTTTAAGTGTTTTACCTTTAGATAGAGAGAAACCTGATGTTTTTATACTCTGTTTGCTCATGGAGTGCCTTTTTAATCTATATTATAGATAAATATAAGAGTTTAATATGATTAAATATTGATTAAAATTTAATCAATATATAACCTTATAACTTTTACTATCACTTCTCAAACCAATTTAACTCTTTTCGTAGTTTTACAACCTCTCCTACTACAATCAATGCAGGGGTTGGTAAATCTTTTGCCAACTCCCATATTGTATCAAGTGTTCCGATTATAGTCTGTTCATCAGGGGTTGTACCTTTGCTGATTACAGCTACTGGATAATCTTTGGGTTTTCCAATCTCAATTAATTTATTAGCAATATGTTTAAGACGATGTAAACCCATTAAAAAGATGATAGTATCGTCTGTTTTATAGTTGTTCCAAGGTATTTGTGAATGCTCTTTGTTTCTGCTCTCATGTCCTGTCACTACCCTAAATGAGACGGTAATACCACGATGGGTTACAGGGATACCTGCATATTCAGGAACAGCAATAGCCGAAGTGATACCAGGGATAAATTCAAATTTTATACCTCGTTTATGAAGATAGATGCCCTCCTCTCCTCCTCGTCCAAAGACTAATGGGTCACCACCTTTTAGACGAACAACACTCTCATACTTTAGGGCATTTTGATAGATTGTCTCATTTATCTGCTCTTGTGGCATGGAGTGGTGTGAATCTTTTTTGCCCACATAGACAAATTTACACCCATCTTTTGCCTCTTTTAAAATATCTGGATTGGCTAATCTATCATAGATAATTACATCAGCACCACGAACAACACGCAACGCTTTAATCGTCAAAAGTTCAATATCTCCCGGCCCTGCTCCTGTTAGGTATACTCTCCCCACTACTTCTCCTTGTATTGATAGATAAAGATTCCTGATGGTCTTTTAACTTGAAAAATCTCTCTCTCTAAAAACCACTCTTTTGTATCAATCACATTTACTTTATTTGCATCATTGACTGATACATAAAGAGAGTTATCCAAATTTGACCATCTTAGATGTAGTACTTTACCTTTAAAGGTAAATGTTTTGATAATTTTTAGAGTTTTCGTATCAACTATCTGAATAGTTGGAAAATCTTTGCCTGAAAAGGTAACAGCTAAATATCGTTTATCAGGACTCAATGATGTAAATACAGGAAGCCCTTGCATTTTTATATTTTTAATAAAATTAAAATTTCTATCATATACCATTACAGCATTATCTCCAACAGCAGGGATAAATATTCTATCTTTACTTAGTGACCAAAAACCAAAATGTGGTATTTTGAGTACAGGTTTATTATCTGTTGCTGTTACTTTTATCTCTGAAAACTTCATACTATCAAGGTCAATAACTCCAAAGGCTTTTGTTAAAAAGAATCCTACAATATATGTATGGTCTATAATCATTGCATCAAATGGCATTTTGCCTACTTTAAACTCTTTGAAAATCTCAAATTTTGGTGTAGCTTTTCCATAATTTTTATCTTTTAAAACGGTTACCTTATCACTCTCCATCTGTGCAAAGATTAACATATCTTTATATATCTTAATCCCTACATTTTTTGAACCTGTTTTTATTTTATCTATAGGTTTTAAATCACGAGTCAAAATATCTACTGATTTATCATCATAATTGGCTACGGCTATATAGTTTTTACCGATTACAAATCCTATAGCACTCTTTGATGTTTTATACTCTTGTAGGAGTTTTTCACTTTTGGGGTCAAAGTGTACCACATAACCATCACGTGAGATTAAGTAGGCATCATCTCCATCAAATTTAATAATCCCATGGTTCATATTGTGCATCTTTTTCATATGACGTTTAGCTAATCCATCTTCTATAATAGCTAGAGATTGACTCTCACGCTCTACTACAAATATCTTCTCTTTTGGTGCTTTTGCCCATAGTGTAGTAGCCATAGTTAGATAAACTAACACTCCTAGAATAACTCTTCTCATCTCTCTTCTCCTAAATAACATGATGGGTCTTCTGCCCATATATCTCCATATATTGCATAAGCTCTACTTCGTGAGCCACCATTACAAATCTCTAAATATTCACACTCTTTACACTTTCCACCTAGCTCTCTTGGGTGAACTCTTAACTTTTCTAATAGTTCAATTGGTCTATTTGTCCAAATATCTGAAAAATCTTCTCTAAATATATTTCCAATTATAGCAGGAAAAAATGGGTCAGGTTTTACATCTCCCTCTGCATTAATATTGAGTAGCTTTCTACCTGCACTATTGCCACCCCATGATATTAATCTCTTTTTCATCTCATTGGCATATTGTGGATAGTTATCTGTAAATCTATTGTAGAAAAGTATCGAATCCATCTCCATATTTCCTGTAACAATCTCTATATCTCTTTTGCTATTGTGATATTCAAAAGCTTTATCTATAATGTAGTTTACAGCGATAACTCTCTGCTCTTTAGTTAAATCCATCTCTAAATTATCTAACCCTCTTCCACTATAAACAAGATGTGAAATATAGATTTTTGGGATATTATGACTCTCTGCTAGTTCAAATATAAATGCCAAATCATTATAAGTATCTTTTGTAATGGTAAATCGAATACCTACTTTGGTCTGATTGTAACTATTGAGCAAATCAACAGCTCTCATTGAGGCTTCAAACGAACCCTTTAAGCCACGAAAAGCATCATGTACCTTGGGACTACCATCAATACTAATACCAATATAGTTAAAGCTATCTAATATCTTTTGTGCATTACTCTTTTTTACATAGAGTCCATTAGTAGATAGATAGGTAATAATCCCAAGCTCTCTGCAACCTCTAGCAATATCATAAATATCATGACGTGTTAGTGGTTCTCCACCTGAAAAGATAAGAAATCGTATCCCATTAGCTTTTAGCTTCGGTAAGGTATCCATAATCTTTTGAGTAGATAGCGTATCAATGGAATTTAGCTCTGCTTTGGAGTAGCAGTGTAAACATGATAGATTACAACGATTTGTAAAGTTCCAGATAGCAATAGCCCCATCGAGAACTCTTGGCTCTTTTTCCTCTATAACAGAATTTAAAAGATTTGATAATCTAAACATTATCTATTCTCCCCATTTATGGCAATAGATGGATAGGGATTTTTAATAATTGTTTTATTTATATCTTCTGTTGAATTTGACTCATTTCGTTTAAATGATAAAATATAATTACTAATAGAAGAGAGATTCTCATCAGAGAGTCTAAATTTAGGCATAGCATTTCGCTTGTATCCTAAAACCTTTGATACGGATTGAGGGTCTGTAATCATAGCTTTAATCTCATTAGCTGTTCGTTTTGATGCTATCTCTTCAAAAGATGGACCAAAAGCCTCTGCTGTTTGGTGATGACACCCCCAACAGTAGGTCTCAAATACACTCTTGCCATCTATGGCAAAAAGAGAAGTAGTAGAGAGATATACTATTAGAGAGAAAAAAAGAGTTCTATTAATCATAAGCTATCCTTATTATTTTAATTAATATAATTATAGCACTCTTTATTTTTTTATTTCTTGATATAAAACAAGTTGAAATCCTTAAACGTTATTCGTTATAATGCCAAAAAATTACCCCTATATCAAAGGATTTGACAATGTCAACTTATATATTTGGACACACTACACCCGATTCAGACTCAATTGTAGGTTCAATTTCACTCTCCTATCTCAAAAACCAATTAGGAGAAGATACTACACCATCAAGACAAGGCGAAATTAACCCTGAAACAGCATTTATTTTAGAAAAATTTGGTTTTGAAAAGCCATTATTAAAAACGAGCTATGCAGGAGAGCGTGTCTATCTTATAGACTTTATGGAGAGTTCTCAAAGTCCAAGCGATATAGACCAAGCTACTATTTTGGGAATTGTAGACCACCATAAACTAGGAGACCTTAAAACAGACTCTCCCTTAGAGATGTGGGTACGTCCTGTGGGTTGTTCAAATACTATCGTAAAACAGATGTTTGACTATTTTGGAGTGGAGATACCAAAAGATTTAGCAGGAATGATGATGTGTGCAATTTTAAGTGATACCGTTATATTCAAATCTCCTACCTGTACCAAAGAGGATACCAAAGCTGTAAAAGAGTTGGCTAAAATAGCCCAAATAGAAGATTATAAAGCTCTTGGAATGGAGATGTTTACTATAAAATCAGATGTTTTAAATGATACAAAAAGAGATTTGGTTTTACGAGATTTCAAAGATTTTAATATGAGTGGTAATAAAATAGGTGTAGGACAACTAGAGGTAGTCGATTTATCTATTTTTGATAATATGAAAGAGGAGCTTTTTGAAGCAATGAAGGAGATAAAAGAGGAGGGAGATAGAGATAGTGTTCTTCTTCTCTTAACCGATATTATGCAAGAGGGTTCTCAACTTTTAGTATTGAGTGATGATAACTCAAAAGTAGAGAGTGCTTTTGATGTAAAGTTAGTAGACAATCAAGTCTGGTTACCAAAAGTTATGAGCCGTAAAAAACAGATTATCCCATTTTTAGAGAGGGAATTTTAAAAATTATGTATCCTATAGATACAAGCTACCTTAAAAAGTGTAATCTAGCTTTAACAAGAGCCTATAGTTATCTAAATAGATACAGTGAAAATGATGTAGAGTATGAGATATATCGTTCTGCTGTTATTAAAGAGTTTGAGATTATTTTAGAGCAGTCTGGAAAACTTCTCAAAAAGATATTAAGAGCTTATCTACACAGTAATAGAGCCGTAGATAGATTGGTTTTCAAAGATATATTTAGACAAGCAGGATTGCATGGTCTTCTATCTATTGATGAGGTTCAAAGATGGTTAAAATATAGAGATAACCGTAACTCTACAAGCCATAATTATGGAGCATTTTTAGCCAATGAAACACTTATTTTAATTGAAGAGTTTATAATAGATGTAGAACATCTGATAGAGGTTATAGATGATAATTCGACCACAAGATAGAGAGTTGGTTATCTCTATAGCAAAAGAGACATTAAAATCTCCATCTATCCTTTGGGCGTATGGCTCACGTGTCAATGGAGAAGCACATGAGACAAGTGATTTAGATTTGGTTATCGTTTCAAAAAATGGTAAAAAAATAGATATTGAAGAGTTTATAAATTTCAAAGAGGCTTTACAAAACTCAAATATCCCTATATTGACACAAGTTTTAGATTGGAATAGAATTCCAAAAAGTTTCCATACAAATATTCTCAATGCTTATGAAGAGATGTTTAGAATTGATTAAGTTAATTAGGTTAGAATAAGATATAATTTCATTAAAATTGGGAGATTAAACATGAAAAAAAACTTAAATTACTTAAAAAGCACACTTCTATTGACAGGATTACTATTTTTAGGGTGTGAAACTGGTGTTGATGTCAATAAGGGTTCTACAAAAGATAGTGGAATGGGACACGATGGTGCTATATTGTCAGGTATTGTAGATAAACCTACCAATCAAGTGGTCACAACAAAATATGGAAAAAAGTTGTCTGTTCATGAGATATACTCAAATTCAGCTCAACCTGGATACTATCTACAAGTTGCTTTTTTTGAAGTCTATAAACCAAACAGTAGATTTGAACAACAGCTTAAACATAGTGGATTAAAATATACTATCTTAAATAAATATAATAGATACTACGCACTTGTTGGTGCATATAAATCGTACAATGAAGCTCATTCACACATTCATAGCGTCAATGCCAAACTTCATAAAAAAAGCTTTGTGGTTCATGTTTTGCGTCCCTAAACTTTAACAAGCTATTAGATACAATACAAAAAAATATTTTGTAATATTGGAGAATCTATCTTGCCACAAAAGCAACTACACCTTATAAGCCTTGGCTGTACCAAAAACCTCGTTGATTCAGAGGTTATGTTGGGTCGACTACAAGAGTATAAAATTTCAGATAACCCTAAAACAGCTGATGTAATTATTATCAACACTTGTGGATTTATTGATGCTGCCAAAGAGGAGAGTATCAATACTATTTTGACAACACATCAAGAGCGTAAAAAAGATTCCCTATTGGTTGTATCTGGTTGTTTAACAGAGCGTTACAGAGAGCAGTTACAGAGAGATTTACCTGAAGTTGATATATTTACAGGTGTAGGAGACTATGAGCAGATAGATAAGATGATTGCCCAAAAGAGAGGTATATTTTCTCCTCAAGTCTATCTAGCAAATGAGAGTTCAGAGCGTGTTATCACAGGCTCAAATACTCATGCCTATATCAAAATGGCTGAAGGGTGTAACCAATCATGTTCATTTTGTGCTATCCCCTCATTTAAGGGTAAACTTCACTCTCGTACTCTATTTTCTATTGAAAAAGAGGTAAAAGCCTTAGTAGCTAAAGGTTTTTATGAGTTCTCTTTTATATCACAAGACTCCTCTAGCTATGGAAGAGATATGGGATTAAAAGATGGATTAATCCATTTAATAAAAACTGTTGAAGGGATAGAGGGCGTAAAGGTTGCTCGTATCTTATATCTTTACCCTAGTACAACAACATTTGAACTGATTGATACCATTGCTGATTCTACTGTTTTTGAGACCTATTATGATATGCCTATCCAACAGATAGATGATACTATGTTGAAATTGATGCGTAGAGGTTTTGGAGAGAAGAAGACGATTGAACTATTGGAACATATGAAATCAAAAAAAGATGCTTTTATTAGAACCTCTATTATAGCAGGACACCCTGGGGAGAGTGATAGAGCTTTTGAGCGTGTTTGTGCCTTTCTAAAAGAGTTTAAGTTTGACCGATTTAATATCTTTTTCTACTCCAATGAAGAGACAACACCTGCATTTACCATGAAACCAGTAGAAGAGAGTCTTATAGAAGAGCGTGTAGAAGTTTTAGAAGAGATTGCCAAAGAGACAACAGAGCATTCACTTAAAACGATGTTAGGAAAAACTATCAATGTTATTTTGGAGGGAGAGAGTGATGAACATGAGTATATCTTATCAGCTCGTCCTACTCTCTGGGCAAAAGAGATAGATGGAGATATTCTTATCAATGATAGTTCTGATTTAGATATTAAATTTGGAGCATTGTATCAAGCAAAAGTAACAGAGCTAGTAGGAGATAGACTCTTAGCTACATTAATAAAAGAGCTATAGGTGTGAGCTTATCAGAGATAAAACTACTAGATTCAATAGAAAATGAGTTAAAAAACTCAAAAAACCTTTTAGCCTTTTCTGCAGGGGTTGACTCTTCTGCTCTCTTTTTTCTACTTTTAAGAGAGAATATACCATTTGATATTGCTTTGGTCAATTATGGTCTGCGTGATACTTCAATAGTAGAAGAGAGACACGCCATAGACCTAGCCAAAGAGTATAATCTAACTTGCTACACAACTAAAGCTCCCTATTTTAGAAAAAATTTTGAGAAGAATGCAAGAGATTTCCGATATAGCTTTTTTGATTCTATTATCAAAAAGCACTCTTATAATAATCTGCTAACAGCTCATCAACTCAATGACCAACTAGAGTGGTTTTTGATGCGTTTAACCAAAGGGGCAGGGGTAAATGAGCTTATAGGATTAGAGAGTATCTCTCAAAGAAAAAACTACACAATTATCCGTCCTCTACTTCATATATCAAAAGAGGAACTTTTAGACTATTTAAAAGAGAATGACTACCCCTATTTTGTAGATGAGAGCAACTTTAATTCAAAGTATGAACGAAATATATTTAGAAAAGAGTTCTCTAATAGACTCTTATCCCAATATCAAGAGGGAATAAAGAGAAGTTTTCAGTATCTACAAGAAGATAAGAAAAATTTAATGATAGGTTATAGAGAGCTTTTTTCTCATAAAGAGTTCTATATTATATATTATAGTAGAGAGTATCAAAAGAGTCGTATTGTAGATTTATATATCAAAAGATTAGGTTATCTACTCTCTAGCCATCAACGCAAAGAGATAGAGAGATTATCCTCTGTCGTTATTGGAGATAACTGGGTAGTAGAGAGTATAGAAAACAGAATATTTATAGCTCCCTATATCAAAATTAAAATGCCCAAAACATTTAAAGAGAAGTGTAGAGTAGCAAAAATCCCCTCTAAAATCCGTCCATATCTATATCAAGAAGAGATAAATCCGTTCATAAATTGTTGTTAATAGTTAACAATATTACTGCTTCAAAGAATATCTAATGATTGATTCTCCACAGTCGTTTATAGTGTCTCTTGAACATGTAGCCACTAACAATAGTATACCATATATTCCTTAATCTAAGGATATGTGTTGATACTCCAAATTGAATACATAGTAATCCTTTATATAATTTTATATATTATACTATGTATTACTTGACTGTCAAAAGCCCTCTGCACTTATTAAGCTTAATCCTTAAGAGCCTTATATACTCCAATAGCTGAAACAATAACCACAACAACAATAAATCCAAACATTACCCAATCAAGTGTTCCCATATTTATACTCCATTTTCTTCTAATT
>Ga0256833_1003572_pt1 | contig 10615 bp, 14 predicted proteins | sample 356284metaG_FD_190535 | JGI IMG/M metagenome (GOLD analysis project Ga0256833, IMG submission 190535) | Hydrothermal vent microbial communities from Mid Atlantic Ridge, Atlantic Ocean - 356-284 | ecosystem: Environmental > Aquatic > Marine > Hydrothermal vents | place: Atlantic Ocean: Mid...
ATTATTGTATGTTGGCTTCACACACCTTTAATGTCCTAGATGCAAGAAAGGCTATATCTCAAGCGCAAAGACAAAATTATATCTTAAAGGTTCGCGAGCTTGCTGTTGAGTGTGCAAAATTGTATAAATCTCAAGAAGATGAGAGAAACAAAAGAGTAAAAGGATAGGAGTGTTAGTAAAAGATATATATGATATATTAGATGAATTAAGCCCATTTGATACTCAAGAAAAGTGGGATAATAGTGGGTTAAATGTAGGTAGTTTAAATAATGATATTAGTGAAATTGTGCTATCTTTAGATATAGATGAAAATTTAATCCACAAAGCAAAAGAAAAAACTCTTTTTATAGTGCATCATCCAATAATCTTTGGTAAATTAGATAGTATCAATATCGATAAATATCCATCAAACCTAATATCAAAAATGATAAAAAAGGATATAAGCTTAATTGCAATGCACACAAATTTTGATAAATCTCATCTAAATAGATATGTTTTTGAAAAAGTATTAAAATTTAATCTAAAAGAAGAAAATGATTTTATATGTATTGGAGATGTAAATTTGAGTTTTGAAGAACTTTTAAACATCTTAAAAAATGCTCTAAATTTAAAAAGTTTTAAAGTTGTAAACAAAAAAGATAAAATCAAATCTATTGCACTAACAACTGGTGCAGGAGCTTCTTTAATAGATATGGTAGAGGCTGAATGTTTCTTGACTGGAGATATAAAATATCATGATGCAATGAAAGCTTTAAGTGAGAATAAAATGTTAATTGATATAGGACATTTTGAAAGTGAACAATTTTTTGTAGATGCAATGAAGCTTTTATTAAACTCTATGGCAATTTCAGCTATAATAACACAATCTAAAAACCCATTTGAAATTATTACCTTATAAAAAGGATAGACCTTGAATATTTACACAAAAGAGTTAGTAGAATTATCAAAAATTGATAACGATTTAGAGAGTTATAACCCTCAAATAGAAAAAATCAATGCAAAGATTGAACAAGCTAAAAAAGTAGTAGATGAAATAAAAGAAAAAAGAGCTGAAATTTTAGAGATGATTGATATCAACAAAGCTAAAATCATTAGCTTTGAAGAGCAAATTGCAAAGTTAAAAGAGCAATTAGACTCTATTAAGAAAAAACAATCTAAAATAAAAAATGAAAAAGAGTTACAAGCTCTATCAACTGAAGAGCATATAGCAAAAGATACTTTAAAATATGATAATGATGAAATCGAAAGATTAAATAAAATAAACGAGATTAAACAACAAGAGTTAAAAGAGCTTGATGAAGAGTTAGAAAGAGCTCAAAAAGAGTTTGAAGAGGTGTTAAAATCAGTTGAAGCAGAGATGAAAGAGATTGAGGAGAAAAAACAAGCACTTTATCAAAAAAGAGAAGAGCATATTAGAAATATGGATCCAAAAATTAGAGAATTTTATGAAAAAATAAGAAAATGGGCTGGTAATACTGCTGTTGTAAAAGTAGAAAACCAAGCTTGTTATGGATGCTATATGAAAATTAATGATAAAGCATATAGTGATTTAATTAAAGGTGAAGAGATTGTAACTTGCCCTCACTGCGGTAGAGTCTTATATATAGAATTAGAGGCTCAAACAGCCGAGGTATAAAGTTAGTGTGTTTTATTATATATACTTTATAGTAGTAGCTATTTTCTATATAGTAGCTACTCCTTTTTTACTTATTTTATCATTTAAATCAAAATATAAACAATCCATTCCATCAAGATTTTTTCTTATAAATAATCCATCATTTAAAAGTGATGGATTACATTTTCATACATGTAGTCTTGGAGAATCCAAAGCCATTAAACCAATTGTTGATAAATTTGACAAAGATATATTAAGATTTAGCACAATAACTCAAACTGGTTATGAAACAATTAAACAATACTCAAAGCAAAGTAGATATTTACCTTTTGAGATATTTTTACCTTTTTGGTTAAAGAGACAAAAAGTTTTAGTTGTTTTTGAAGCAGAGCTTTGGTATATGCTATTTGCTACCGCTAAAAAAAATGGAGCAAAAACTTTTCTAATAAATGCTAGGATTAATGAAAAATCATACAATAAATATCTTCGTTTTAAATGGCTATACAACAAAATTTTTGAAAAGATAGACTTTGTTTATGCACAAAGTGAAGATGATGCAAAAAGATTGAAATCTTTAGGTGCCAAAAATATAAAAATAAGTGGAAATTTAAAACTAGCATCAATACCCAAAGCAACCAAAGAACTTCCTAAAAATTTTGACTTAATAATTACAGCTGGAAGCACTCATAAAGGGGAAGAAGAGATTATATTAGATGCCTTTATAGAACTTAAAAAAACAAAAAATGCACAATTAATTATAGCTCCTAGACATCCAGAAAGATTTGATGATGTCTCAAAATATATTAAAAGTAGAGCAAAAGAGTTAAATCTAAGCTTTAGTAGATTTAGTCAAAATCAAACTCTAAAGAGTGATATAATAATTTTAGATATTTTGGGTCAATTGGTAAATGCTTATAAAATAAGTGATGTTGTAATTATTGGTGGGGCATTTGAAAAAATAGGTGGACATAATGTATTAGAAGCTGCACAATTTCAACCCAAAATTATTAGTGGGAAATATTATTTCAATCAAATAGAGCTATTTAAATATGTAGATAATCTAACTATAATTGATAGCACAAAATTAAAAACAACTCTATTAGAGTATGAAAAATTACCTAAAAGTAAAATAAATACAAATTTTGACATAGATAATATTATAAAGGATATACAAAGTGTTCTATAAAGAAGATAAAGATATGATTATACTTAAAATAAAAGCACAGCCAAATGCTAGTAAAAGTGAATTTGCTGGTTTGTATGGTGATGACGCTATAAAAATAAGAGTTGCTGCACCAGCAGTAGAAGGTGCAGCAAATAGTGAACTTATAAAATTTTTATCTAAAAAGTTTAAAGTTCCAAAGAGTAGTATTGAGTTTGCAAGTGGTCAAAGCTCGAAAATAAAATTAATAAAAATACCAAAAAGCCAACAACTAGAAGATTTTATAAAGGAAATAAAAAGTGGAAAATAAAGCATATAAGCTTTTAGCAGAGCAATTAAATATATCTGGTAAAAGAGCAAAAGAGTTGATTGATAGAGGATTAGTTTATGTAGGTGATAAAAAGGTAAAAATAGCAAGAGCTACACTACCAATAGAGACTAAATTTAGAGTAGAGATGCCAGATAGTGTTGAAAAAATTTTTGAAGATGATAATATATTAGTAGTTAATAAACCAGCTTTTATAGATAGCTATGAAGTAGAAGCAATTTACCCATATGCAAAGCTTATTCATAGATTAGATAGAGAGACAAGTGGAGTTTTACTTCTTGCTAAAAATGAAGATTTTCTTAAAAAAGCAATTGAAGAGTTTAGAAATAGAAGAGTTCAAAAATTTTATAGTGCTTGGGTTGAAGGTGTAGTTTATGAAGAGATAGTTATAGATGCTCCAATACATACTATAAAAGGTCCAAAATCTATATCAAAAATAGATAATAAGCTTGGCAAAGAAGCCATAACAATAGTTAAGCCAAATGAAATCCAAGGTAAAAAAAGTAAAGTAGATATAGAGATAAAGACTGGTAGAACTCACCAAATTAGATTGCATCTATCTTACATAGGTCATCCAATTGTTGGAGATGAACAATATGGTAGCGTAACAAAGGCAAAAAGGCTTTTGTTACATGCAAAAGGCATAAAAATATTTGGAAAAGAGTATAAAGCAAAAGAACCTAAAGATATACAAAGATATAAATAGGTAAAATAATAATTAATGTAAATAATATGGGAGTATAGGATGTTTGATTCTTTAACAGAGAGTTTTAAAAGTGCAATCAATAAAATAAGATTTCATGATGATGAAAAAGCACTAAAAAAAGCATTAACAGAACTTAAAAAATCACTTCTTAAAAGTGATGTTCATCACAAAGTTGTAAAAGAACTAATAAATAGTGTTGAAAAAGATGTTAAAGCAGTTGGCGTTGGAAGAGATGCTTTTTTAAATGCTTTGGCAAATAGATTAAATGAGATTTTAACTGCAAAAGGCAACCAAGGATTTGTATTTGCACCAAAACCTCCAACTGTTGTTTTGATGACTGGGCTTCAAGGTAGTGGTAAGACTACTACAACTGGAAAATTAGCATATATGCTAAAAGAGCAAAAAAAGAAAAAAGTCTTAGTAGCAGCTGCGGACTTACAAAGACTTGCAGCAGTGGAACAACTTCGTCAAATTACAGAACAAATTGGAGTAGATTTAATTGCAGATGAAAATGCTAAACCCCAAGATATAGTTAAAAGAGCCTTAAAAGAGGCACAAGATGGCTTATATGATGTATTACTTATAGATACTGCTGGTCGTTTGGCTATTGATGATGAGTTGATGGATGAGTTAAAATCAATAAAAGATATAGCAAATCCTGATGAAATTTTTTATGTAGCTGATGCAATGACTGGTATAGATGCTGTTAGAACTGCAGCAACTTTTAAAGAAAAAATTGGCATAAGTGGTGTGGTATTGAGTAAATTTGATGCAGATAGTAAAGGTGGAGTAGCCCTTGGGGTAGCTCATCAAGTAGGTGTTCCTCTTCGCTTTATTGGTAGTGGAGAGAAGATGCAAGATTTAGAGCCTTTTATCCCAGATAGAATAGTTAGCCGCCTTATGGGAGCTGGAGATATTGAAGGCTTAATGGAAAGAACAGCAGCAGTAATAAATGAAAAAGATGCCAAAAAAATAAGTAAAAAGATTAAAAAAGGACAATTTAACTTTAATGATTTTTTAGAGCAAATGGAGCAGATGAAAAAACTTGGCTCAATGAAATCAATTATAAGTATGATTCCTGGTATGAGTGGCATAGCAAAACAAATTGGAGATATGGATTTAGATAACTCAAAAGAGATTAAAGAGATTAAAGCTATGATTAGCTCTATGACTCCAAAAGAGAGAGAAAATCCAGACCTTTTAAATAATAGTAGAAAAAGAAGAATAGCAGCTGGGGCAGGACTTGATCAAATTCAAGTAAATAGAATTATTAAACAATTTAAAAATGCAGCAAAAGTTGCTAAAAAACTATCTTCAAAAGGTGGTATGAAACAGATGATGAAACAACTCCAAGGTGGAGGAGGAATACCTCCTGGATTATTAAAATAGATACTCTTTTAATATTTATCTATTTTTTAATAAAATATTTAATAAATTTATGGTAATATTCGCCACCAAAAGGCGATTGTGCTTTTATTATAAAAAAATCTTGAAGGATTAGCCAAAATGACAGTAATTAGATTAACAAGAATGGGTAGAAAAAAAAGACCTTTTTATAGAATAGTTGTAACTGATAGCAGAAAAAGAAGAGATGGTGGTTGGATAGAATCAATTGGTTATTATAACCCTCTTAAAGAGACAAGAGAAGTAAAATTTGATGAAGAGAGACTTAACTATTGGTTGAGTGTTGGGGCTCAAATGAGCGATAGAGTAAAAAAAATAACTGGCAAGTAGTATCAATTATGGTTAAAGAGTTCATCTTAGAATATGTAAAGCTAATAGCTAAACATCCAGATATAATTACAATCGATTCGAAAAATATAGATGAAAATTTAACCGAACTTTTTTTATATGTTCATCCAGATGATATAGGTAAAATTATAGGAAAAGATGGGCGAATGATAAGTTCAATTAAAACTTTTATCTCTGGATGCAAACCAAAAGGTGGACCCAACTATAAGCTTAGTGTAAAAGCAATAGAAAATGCCAAAAGATAATAATTTCTTAATTGCTCAATTTGGTAAGAGTGTTGGTCTAAAAGGCGACTTAAAATTAAATCTCCATACAGATTTCCCTGAACAATTTAAAAGTGGTAGAGTTTTAAAAACTCAAAGAGGTAATCTAGAAATTGAATATTACAATCCTAAAAAAGGTATAATTAAGATTGTTGGATATAATACTCCAGAAGATGCAAAACGCTTAACAAATACTAAAATATACTCTACTCCAGAAGAGACAAGAGAGTTTTGTAAATTAAAAGAGGGACAATATTTTTGGTTTGATTTGATCGGTTCAAAAATAGTAGAAAATGATGAAACCTTAGGTATAGTAAAAGAGATACAAAGATTGCCTCAAGGAGATTATTTTCTAATCCAAACAAACAAAGAACTACAAGATAAAAATATGCCAAAAACATTTATGTTACCTTATCTTCCAAATTTTATTAAAAAAGTAGATATAGACAATAAAACTATATACACAATAGGTGCAAAAGATATATTGGAAGCTAGTTAATGAGATTTAATTTTATTACTCTATTTCCAAATCTAATTGAAAACTATTTTAGTGATTCTATCTTAAAAAGAGCAATTGATAATGATTTAATTGAGATTCAATTTTTTAATCCAAGAGATTATACTAATAATAGATATAAAAAAGTAGATGATGCTTTAATTGCTGGTGGGGCTGGAATGCTTATGGCAATTGAGCCAATTGAAAAGAGTATTAAAGCTATTAAAGATATTGATAAAAATAGTAAAATAATCTTTCTAACACCTGTTGCAAAAAAATTTAATCAAAAAGATGCTATTAGGTTAGCTAACGAAGAGTCTATTACATTTGTTTGTGGTAGATATGAAGGCTTTGATGAGAGATTAATTGAGATTTATGCTGATGAAGTTTTTAGTATTGGAGATTATATATTAACAGGTGGTGAACTAGGAGCACTAGTTATGTGTGATGCAATCTCTAGAAATATACCAAATGTTTTAGGAAATCAAGACTCTTTAAAAGAAGAGAGCTTTGAAAACTCACTATTAGAAGCTCCAAATTTTACAAAACCAAATATTTATAAAGAAAATAGTGTAATTTCAGAATTTTTAAAGGGGAATCATAGTAAAATCGCGTCCATCAAACTAAAACTATCTTTATATAAGACAAAGTTTTTTAGACCAGATATCTATATCAAGGCAAAGGCAGACTATGAGAAATAAATATATTGAGGCATTTGAAAAATCACAAATCGAAAATAAAGAGATTCCAGATTTTAGAGCTGGTGATACTCTAAGAGTGGCTGTTAGAATTAAAGAAGGTGATAAAGAGAGAGTTCAAAACTTTGAAGGTGTATGTATAGCTGTTCGTGGTGAAGGGACTGGAAAAACATTTAATGTTAGAAAAATTGGTGCTAACAATGTAGGTGTTGAGAGAATTTTCCCACTATATTCTGATAGTATAGAATCTATCGAAGTTCTAAGAAGAGGTAAAGTTAGAAGAGCAAAACTATACTATTTAAGAAACCTAAGAGGTAAAGCTGCAAGAATTAAAGAGCTAAGAAAGAGATAATCTCACCTCTTTCTAAAAATATATACAAATTACCACATTTTCTCTATATAAATCTATAATTTAGCTATAATTAACATTATAATAATTTTAGGATAACTTTATGATAAAAAAGATACTATCAAAAATATTTAAAATTTTTCAAGTCATATTTATATTACTATATTTAATTTTAGAAGAGTTAGTTTGGGAGAGGTTTGCTCAACCAATATTTAATTATATTAAAAATCTAAGATTATTTGAAAAATTAACATTAATACTTAATAAAACAAACAGATATATAATATTAGTAATTTTTTTAGGTTCATTTGTTATTGGAGAGCTTTTTGGAATATTATCTCCTATAGTTATGGTTAAAGGTTTTTTAATATTAGGAGTTTTATTTTATATATTTAAACTTTTAATTGTTGCATTTGCTCTTTGGTTATTTAATACTCAAAGAGAAAAGCTAACTACATTTTGGATTATAAACTATGGATATGATAAAATAGTTAAATTTACCAAATGGATAAAATCAACACAAATTTTTATAACAGTTACTCAAAAATTAAAAATTATCAAAAAAGAAATAAAAAAATATTCCAAAGAGTTTTATAATAAAATAAAAGTAGCTTTATATAATATAAAAAAGAGCTAATTAACTCTTTTTAGAATTTGCTTGAGCTATTAAAACACCTTCTATTAATTTATCTATATCACCATCTAAAATTGCTTCTACATTTGTAAAGGCTTCATTGCTTCTATTATCTTTTACTTGTTGATAAGGTTGTAAAACATAGCTTCTAATTTGATGCCCCCACCCTATTTCGCTCTTTTCTATTCCATCAATTTCAGCTTGTTTTTTTGCCATTTCATACTCATAGAGTCTTGATTTTAACATCTTCATAGCTGAAGCTTTGTTTTTATGCTGACTTCTATCATTTTGGCACTGCACGACAATTCCAGTTGGAATATGAGTAATTCTAATAGCACTCTCTGTTTTATTAACATGCTGTCCACCAGCACCACTTGCACGATATGTATCTATTCTAATATCTTTATCTTCTATCTCAATATCTATATCATCATCAATCTCTGGTGAAACCATAACAGAAGCAAAAGATGTATGCCTTTTTGCATTTGCATCAAAAGGTGAGATTCTAACAAGCCTATGAATACCATTTTCAACTTTTAAATATCCATAAGCATTTTCACCCTTAATTATAAAACTTACATCTTTAATACCTGCCTCTTCACCTGGTTGATAGTCTAAAACTTCTACTTTAAAGTTATGTCTCTCCGCCCATCTTAGATACATTCTATAAAGCATACTTGCCCAATCTTGACTCTCCGTTCCACCTGCTCCTGGGTGAATAGATACAATTGCATTATTGCTATCGTGCTCTCCACTAAGCATAATTTGAATCTCTAATGCTTGAATATGCTCTTTTAGATTTGGTGCATCTTCAAAGAGCATTTCTAATGTCTCTTCATCTCCTTCACTTTTTGCCAACTCATAATACTCTATTGCATCATTAAGTGCATCATTTGCATCCTGCCAAACATTTAAAATCTTTTCTAGCTTATTTTTTTCTTGCGAAATTTTTGCCGCTTCTTTAGCATCATTCCAAAAATTTGGCTCTTGCTGTATTTGTTCAATCTCTTTTAATCTATCTTTTATTTTATCTGGTTGAGTAATGTCTGTAATATTTGACATTTTAGTTTTTAAACTTTTTAATAATTCACCATACTCATAACTATCCATATAAACTATCCTGCTATAAATTTGTGGTAATATTTTATCTAAATTTTACCAAAGGTTAAGATATGCTTATTTTAAATGATGTATCTTCTTTAAAAAAAGAGATAAAAGATATAAAAGGAACTATTGGATTTGTTCCTACAATGGGAGCATTACACAATGGTCATATAAGCTTAATTAAAAGAGCAAGAGAAGAGAATGACTTTGTTATTGTATCAATATTTGTTAATCCTACTCAATTTTTAGAAGGTGAAGATTTAGATAAATATCCAAGAAGAGAAGAAGCAGATATTCAAATTTGTAAAAAAGCTGGAGTAGATATACTATTTATGCCAACAATTGATAGTATCTATAATAAAGATGAATTAAGAATAGAAGCACCAAAGATTAGAGGTTATATCTTAGAGGGGGCTAAAAGACCTGGACATTTTGATGGTGTATTGCAAGTTGTAATGAAGTTATTTAATATAACTCGCCCAACAAATGCTTATTTTGGAAAAAAAGATGCACAACAATTAGCTCTAATTACTCAAATGGCAAAAGATTACTTTTTAGATATAAATATAGTGCCTTGTGAAATTATTAGAGATAGTGATGGCTTGGCTCTTAGCAGTAGGAATGTATATTTAAGTAAAGATGAGAGAAAAAGAGCCCTAAGTTTAAGCCAATCATTAAAAGAGGCATCTATGCTAATATCAAAAGGCATATTAGATACTAATGTTATTAAAGAAAAGATGGAAGAGATTTTACTAAAAAGCGTTGATAAGTTAGATTATGTTGCAATTGTAGATAGAGAGTTTAATGAATTAAAAGAGGTTAAAATAGGCAATACTATTATTTTAGTAGCTGCATTTGTAGGAGAGACAAGACTTATTGATAACATATGGATTTAAAATAAATCAACAGTATTATCAATAGGTTGTGCTTTTTTAATTCTTTTTATCTTGGTCTTTGGTTTATAATATTTTTGCTGCCTAATTTTATTTCTTTGCTTTCTTCTTATCTCTTCTCTTTGTCTTCTTAATCTCTCTTTTAATTTTAAAACTTTTTGTTTTTGCTTAGCTTTGAACTCTTTTGCTTTTTGCTCTTTTTGTTTTTCTATCTTTTCTTGTTTTTCTTTGTTGATATTTGGTTTTAAAAACTCTTGCTCAACCATCGCATCTACTATAGATTTAAACACCGGAACCGCACTTTGTGAAGCAAAATGTTTCTCATATTTTGGCTCAATAACTAAAACACCTATTGTATATCTATCACCATAAGCATCATTTGCAAATCCAAAAAAACTTGTATGGTATCTTTTGACATATTTGCCATGTTCTGCAATCATAGCAGTTCCAGTTTTGCCACCTACTTCTAAACCATCTGTATATGCTAATTTACCTGTTCCATACTGGACATTTTTAATCAAAGTATCCTTTACTATATTAGCTGTATCTTTATTGATTGGATGAATTATTGTGTAATCTTTTTTTAGATAAAATCTATCTCCATTTTCATTTTCT
>Ga0256833_1003573_pt1 | contig 10615 bp, 7 predicted proteins | sample 356284metaG_FD_190535 | JGI IMG/M metagenome (GOLD analysis project Ga0256833, IMG submission 190535) | Hydrothermal vent microbial communities from Mid Atlantic Ridge, Atlantic Ocean - 356-284 | ecosystem: Environmental > Aquatic > Marine > Hydrothermal vents | place: Atlantic Ocean: Mid...
GTTTGCAGATATGCATTCGGGTGCATTTTTTATAAGTTCGTCTGAAACTCCTAAATATTTATTTATAGTATGTAATATTTCACAAACTGATACTCCTGTTAATTTTGCTGCATCTTTAAACGATGCAAAACGTGCTAAAGTATTATACAATGCAGGTTTTTGCAGTTTTTTAAACTTTGGTGATAATTTTACCAAAACATCTTTTAAATCGGGATATTTATCAAGAGTTTCTTTAATATTTGCGTTTGATAAAACCGGTTTTATTTTTTTATCAACATTTTCTTCTTGTTTAGATATAGCATCAACAGGACAAATATCTAATGCTGCATCACAATTTTTTATTTCTTCGTCTGATTGAGGTTGTATCTTTAAATATGCTTTTTTCCCATTCATATCAAAATTGTCTTTAGCCACATCAATACAAGCCTGACAACCTATACATTCTTCCGATACATTGTATTTTATTATTTTCATTTGTTTATAAATTTATTAAATTAAAAATCAAAGTTAATGTATATATGTAGAACAGTCAATACCTACATATTGGTATTTTTACATTAATTGCAAGAAATGTTTTTTGTAATATATTACAAGAAAACAAGGGTTTGTTTATGGTAATACCATAGTTTTAAATCCTTTAAAAATAAAGGATAAAATAATATTTTAGACCATAAAATATTAAAAAATAGTTAATAAATTTTATTTTTTTGCATCACGTTTTCTATCAACTTCTTTTAAAAGAATTTTTCGTATTCTCATAGATTTTGGAGTAATTTCCAGATATTCGTCGTTATGAATATACTCCATTGCTTCTTCTAACGATAATTTAACAGGGGGAGCAATATATGTTTTGTCATCGGAACCCGATGCTCTCATATTTGTAAGTTTTTTTGTTTTACAAACGTTTATAACAATATCGGCTTGACGGGTGTTTTCGCCAATTACTTGACCTTCGTAAACCTCCTCGCCGGGAGCAATAAAAAAAGTGCCTCTATCTTGTAATTTATCTATGGCATAAGGTATTGCTGTTCCTGTTTCCATTGATATTAATGCTCCGTTTTTATTTTTTAACAAGTCGCCTTTCCAAGGTTGAAACTCTAAAAACCTGTGAGCAATAACGGCTTCGCCCTCGGTTGCCGTAAGTAAATCGTTACGCAAGCCTATTATGCCTCTCGATGGAATTGTAAACTCTAAATTAGAACGATCGCCTTTTGCTTGTATATCTACAATTTCGCCTTTTCGTTGGGTTACTTGTTCTATAACTTTTCCCGAAAATTCTTCGGGCACTTGAACGGTTAATGCCTCAACAGGTTCGTTTTTTACACCATTTATTTCTTTTATAATTACTTTTGGTTGTCCTAATTGAAATTCGTAACCTTCGCGACGCATAGTTTCTACAAGAATAGATAGATGTAAAATACCTCTTCCGAATACATTATAAGCGTCGGGTGATGAGGTTTCTTCTACTTTTAAAGCTAAATTCTTTTCGGTTTCTTTAAATAATCTGTCGCGTATGTGTCTTGACGTTACAAACTGACCTTCTTTCCCGAAGAAAGGAGAATTATTAATTGTAAAAAGCATACTCATTGTTGGTTCGTCTATATTGATTTTAGGTAATCCTTCGGGATTTTCAAAATCGGCAACAGTATCTCCTATATCAAAATTTTCTATTCCGAGCAAAGCAACTATTTCGCCTGCGTAAACAGTATCTTTCTTTTTTTCTTTTCCTAATCCCTCGAAAACATAAAGTTCTTTAATTTTTGATTTTAGAATTGTTCCGTCGCGTTTAACCAAAGAAACGTTATCTCCCCATTTTAAAGTTCCGCGTGTAAGTTTTCCTACGGCAATACGTCCAACATACGACGAGTAATCGAGTGATGTTATTCGCATTTGTGTGCTTCCTTCAATATATTTAGATTTAGGAATGTTTTCTAAAATAACATCAAGCAAATAGCTTACGTCGGTAGTAGGGTTTTTCCAATCTTCGCCCATCCAACCTTGTTTAGACGAGCCGTAAACAACCGGAAAATCTAATTGTTCTTCGCTTGCATTTAAGCTAAACATTAAATCAAAAACTTTTTCTACAGTATCTTCAGGGTCGCAATTTTGTTTATCTACTTTATTTACAACAACAATTGGTTTTAAATTAAGCTCAATAGCTTTTTGTAAGACAAAACGTGTTTGTGGCATTGGGCCTTCAAAAGCATCAACAACTAATAAAACGCCGTCTGCCATATTTAAAACTCTTTCTACTTCGCCCCCAAAATCGGAGTGTCCGGGAGTGTCTATAATATTAATTTTAGTGTTTTTATATCTAACGGCTACATTTTTCGATAAAATTGTAATTCCTCGTTCGCGTTCTAAATCGTTATTATCTAAAATTAATTCGCCAACATCTTGATTTTCTCTAAAAAGTTTTACTTGATGTAGCATTCTGTCAACTAAAGTTGTTTTTCCGTGATCAACGTGTGCAATTATTGCTATATTTCTTATTTCTAACATTTTATTTTTATATTTTAGGCTGCAAAAGTAGTCTTTTTTATTAGTTTATTAGATATAAATATAATTATTTAAAGTAAAATTTAACAAAACTTGTTTTTAGTAATTATATTTTATTCGATAGAAATATCGGATAATTAAACTTATTATGTTATCTATTGCTCTACAATTAAAAATCAAGTTAAGCTTTTTGCATATTATGCTATTTTGTTTTTATTTTTTTTAATTCTTTATTTACAATAGATACAAGTTGTTGTGTTCTTAAATTTTTTCCAAGAATATTATATTTAGCTTGTTCGTAAAAGGGTTTTCGTTTTTCTAAATTTTTTTCGAGATATTCTATTAACTGAAAATGCGACATATTTTTAATTAAAGGACGAAATTTTTTTGAACGGTTTAGACGGTGATACAAACAATTTGCTCCTTGTCGTATATAAATGGTAAGTCCTGAATTATTCATTATTTTCATATTATCGAAAAAACAAGGAGTTCCTCCTCCTGCCGATATTACGGTATTTTCATTATCAATAGCTTCTAAAAGACTTTCGTGTTCTATTTTTCTAAAATAGTTTTCGCCTTTTGTTTCAAAAATTTCACGAATAGATGTATTGTATTTTTCTTCTATATAATCGTCGAGGTCAATAAATTTATATTCTAATTTATTAGCTAACTTTTTACCAAAAGTAGATTTTCCGCTACCCATAAAACCAACTAAAAATATTTTCATTTGTTTATAATTTTGTATTTCGTTTAAATTTCTAATACTTTTGCAAGTTTAAATAATTTACTTGAAAAATAAAGAAAAAAATACCGAAATTATTAAAATAACAGGAGCTCGCGAGCATAACCTTAAAAATGTTAATTTAACAATTCCACGAAATAAATTAACGGTTTTTACAGGTTTAAGCGGTAGCGGAAAATCGTCGCTTGCTTTTGATACTATTTTTGCCGAAGGACAACGTCGTTATTTAGAAACTTTTTCGTCTTATGCCAGAAACTTTTTAGGAACATTAGAGCGTCCTAATGTAGATAAAATATCGGGGTTAAGTCCTGTAATATCTATAGAGCAAAAAACATCTAATAAAAATCCGCGTTCGACGGTGGGAACAATTACCGAAATATACGATTTTTTACGATTGCTTTATGCTAAAGCAGCCGACGCATATTCGTATAAAACGGGCGAAAAAATGGTAAAATATTCCGAGGAAAAAATAATTGATTTAATTTTTGATGTTTATATAAATAAACCTGTTATTATTCTTGCTCCGGTTGTAAAAAATCGTAAAGGACATTACAAAGAACTTTTTGAACAAATCTTGCGAAAAGGTTTTATACAGGTGCAAATTGATGGAGAAATAACGGAAATTTACCACGGATTAAAACTCGACAGATATAAAAATCATAATATCGATATTGTAATAGATAAAATAATAGTTAATAATAAAAATCTAAAACGATTAAAAAATACTATAAAAATTGCTTTTAAACAAGGCAAAGGATTAATAGCCATAAAAAACAAAGAAACTAACGAACAAAAATACTATTCAAAAAGTTTAATGTGTCCCACAACCGGTATATCGTATAACACACCTGCACCTCACTCTTTTTCGTTTAACTCGCCAATGGGAGCTTGTCCAAAATGTAATGGTATGGGAATAATTAGTAATGTAGATATTGCTACAATTATTCCCGACGATAAAAAAAGTATTGCCGGAGGAGGAATTGCTCCGTTAGGAAAATATAAAAATTCGTTAATATTTTTACAAATCGAGGCACTTGCAAAAAAATATAATTTTAAATTGTCAACACCAATAAAAGATATTCCAAAAAATATTATTGATATAATTTTATACGGAACAAGCGAAAGTTTAAGCATTAAAAATCCGTTTAACGGTATGCAAAATTATTTTCTTAGTTTCGAGGGGATAATAAATTATTTATTACGAAACAGTAGTCAAAACAAATCGCGAAAATCGCAAATATGGTCGGAACAATTTGTAAATAAAATAACGTGTCCCGAGTGTAATGGAGCACGTTTAAAAAAAGAATCGTTGCATTTTAAAATTGCAGATAAAAACATATCGGAGCTTGCCGATTTAGATTTAAAACAATTATCGATATGGTTAAAAAATATTGATGCAAAATTAAACAATAGACAAAAAATTATAGCTCATGATATTTTAAAAGAAATAAAAACCCGCTTACAATTTTTATTAGATGTAGGATTAGATTATTTATCTTTAAATCGACGGTCTAATACCCTTTCGGGCGGAGAGAGCCAACGAATACGTTTAGCAACACAAATAGGGTCGAAACTTGTAAATGTTCTTTATATTCTTGACGAGCCAAGTATAGGATTACACCAACGCGATAATCATAAACTAATAAAATCGCTTAAACATTTACGCGATATACAAAATACAATAATTGTTGTAGAACACGACAAAGATATGATTCTTTCGGCTGATAATGTTGTTGATATAGGACCTAAAGCCGGAAAACACGGAGGCGAGATTCTTACAAATTGTTCTCCTTTTGAGCTTAAAACAAAAAATACATTAACGGCAAATTATTTATCGGGAAAAATTAAAATAAAAGTGCCCGAAAAACGACGCAAGGGAAACGGAAAATATATAGAGATTACAGGAGCATCGGGTCATAATTTAAAAAACGTTAATGTTAAGTTTCCTCTTGGAACAATGATTTGTGTAACAGGTGTTTCGGGTAGCGGAAAATCGTCGTTAATAAACGAGACGTTGCATCCTGTTTTAAGTCAAAAATTACATAATTCGCTAAAACCAAATCTTAAATATAAAACTATATCGGGCATAGAAAATATCGACAAAGTTATAGAAGTATCGCAGGCTCCTATTGGACGAACTCCAAGGTCTAATCCGGTAACTTTTATAGGAGTTTTTACAGATATACGAAACATTTTTGAACAAACAAACGATGCAAAAATAAAAGGATTTAAAGCCGGAAGATTTTCGTTTAACGTAAAAGGAGGACGATGCGAAACTTGCAAAGGAGCAGGACTGCAAACCATAGAAATGAATTTTTTACCCGATGTATTTATTAAATGTCCCGAGTGTAACGGAAAAAGATATAATAGCGAAACATTACAAATAAAATATAAAAACAAAAATATATTTGATGTTCTTGAGATGACAGTTAATCAGGCTGTAGAATTTTTCGAAAATATACCAAAAATAAAAAATAAATTAAAAGCATTAAAAGATGTAGGTTTGGGATATTTAACGTTAGGACAACAAGCAACAACCCTTTCGGGAGGTGAGGCTCAACGAATAAAACTTGCAGCCGAACTTGCTAAACGCGATACGGGAAAAACCCTTTATATTTTAGACGAGCCTACAACCGGATTGCATTTTGAGGATATTAGAATATTGCTTAAAGTCTTAAACAAATTAATAGACAAAGGAAATACCGTTATTATTATAGAACACAATATGGATATAATAAAAACAGCCGATTATATTATAGATATAGGAAAAGAAGGTGGCGTTAAAGGAGGAAAAATTATTGCCAAAGGAACCCCCGAAGATATTATAAATAATAAAAACTCATATACGGCAAAATATCTAAAAAAAGAATTATTATAAATTTTAGACTTAAAGATATTTGTGTCTTATAAATCAATTATTATTTTTGTTAAAAAATCAACTAATGCTTGATAATAAAAAAATAATAGTTGTTTTACCGGCATATAACGCCGAACAAACCTTAGAACAAACTTACAAAGAAATTCCTTTTGATTTAGTTGACGATGTAATACTTGTTGACGATGCAAGTAACGACAAAACAGTAGAAGTAGGAAAAAAATTAGGTATAAAAAATATTATTAAACACGAAAAAAACAAAGGCTACGGAGGTAATCAAAAAACATGTTATAACAAAGCACTTAGTTTAGGAGCTGATATTATTGTTATGTTACACCCTGATTATCAATACACACCAAAACTAATTCCGGCAATGGTGCATATAATCTCCGATGGTGTTTATAAAGTAGTTTTAGGTTCGCGAATTTTGGGTGGAGGTGCTTTAAAAGGGGGAATGCCATATTATAAATATTTTTTTAACCGATTTTTAACTTTTGTGCAAAATTTATTAATAGGCGAAAAATTATCAGAATATCATACAGGATACAGAGTTTTTTCACGCGAGGTTTTAGAAACTATAAATTACAACGAAAATTCCGACGATTTTGTTTTTGATAATCAAATGCTATCACAAATTTTATTTGCAGGCTATCAAATAGCAGAGGTAACGTGTCCCACTAAATATTTTACCGATGCCTCGTCAATAAATTTTAAACGTAGTTTTATTTATGGAATTGGTGTTATAAAAACAAGTTTTCAACATTTTTTGCAAAAACATAAATTGGCAAAGTTTAAAATTTATAAAAATAATTAAAAAAATTGTTTAGCTTCGGCTTTTAAAAAATCTATTGCGGCTTGTGTAGGAGGTGCTCCAACCTTAATAACTGTTTGTAAAATAACTTTGCTTAATTCCATTGCATTTGCTTTTGGATCGACTTTATCGGCAGAAGCATTTATAAGTTTTACAAGATTTTCTTTTGCCGATTTAAGAACTTCCCAAGCTTGTTTCGATATATAAATTTGTTGCGATAAATTATGCTCAAATTCTGTTCTTATAACGGCTAAACTTTCGCGTTGCAATTCGGCCGCAGTCATATTAGGTTTTTGTATGCGTAAAATTAACGAATTTGGCGATATTCGTTCTAAAAATAAAGTTAAACGTTCGTATGCTTGTAAGCGTATAGGCGTAATTAACTTTTGATTTTTTGTTCTAATCTCGAGTTTTCGTTTTTTTTCTTCGCTCTCGATAAACGATTTTAAAATAAAATATGCTGTTGCAAATACTATTATTGCAGGAATTGTGTATTTTAACACGTCTAAAAATGCGTTCATAATTATAATATTAATTTTTTAACAATATATAATTTTTAAATTCACCAAGCGAAATTTTTCCGTTAAAAATTTTTTGTTCTATAAAAGTTGCCACTTTATATTTTGGTTTTTCGTGTTTATGCTTTACTCTTTTTTTTACTTTTCCGGAATATTGTAAATTATTTTGCCAATTAAATTTTTTTATCCAATCGTCCATAACTTTTGGGTGGGTATCGTTAAATTCCGGAAGTTTATTTAGCGGACCATAATCAAAATCAAATTTTTTTTCTTTGTCCATTTGTTTAACAACTTTCTCGCCTTTGTGTATTGTAGCAAGAGCTTTAGTTTTGCTTTTCATTAATTCAGGTGGACGCACCCAACCATAATGATAAACTTCGGCATTTAGTTGTATAACTTTTAATTTAAACGTTCCTTCTTGTTGACGATAATCAACTCCATCGAAATTAGGAATGCGTCGAAACGATTGAGCCGACTCCCACGAATGTATATCGGGATTGTTACGTATTATACGTATTTCTTTACGATACCAACCATGCGAGTTGTGATAGTGATAAAAATCGCCCCAAAAATGTTTATAATTAAACAAAAAACCTTCTACACGTTTATCGTCAAGATATTTTTGACATTTATTTTTTATCTCGTCAAGATATTTTTCGTGTATAACTTCGTCGGCTTGTAAATAAAACAACCAGTCGCCCGTGCAATGCGATTTTGCAATATCGGTTTGATGTGCATTCTCGGTTCCTCGCGAATATTTATTTATATCCCAAACGGTATCTATAATTTTTATTTTAGGGTCTTTTATGCTTTCTATTTCTTTTCGGGTATTATCGTCGGCATCGCTATCGCCGAGAGCAACAATAAATTCGTCGACAATAGGTAAAATCGACATTATTGCTTGTTTTATAGGATAAAATAATTTATCGGCATTTTTTGCCATTGTAAACCCGCTGATTTTCATTTATAATTATTTAAACATTTGTAAATCGTAAAGTTTTTTAAAGTATCCGTTTTTTTGTAAAAGCTCGTCGTGTTTACCTTGTTCAACAATTTTGCCGTCGTGTATAACACAAATTAAGTCGGCATTTTTTATTGTAGATAAACGGTGAGCAACAACAAGCGATGTTCGGTTGGTCATTAATTTGTTAAGAGCTTTTTGAACAAGCTGTTCGCTTTCGGTATCGAGTGCCGATGTTGCTTCGTCTAAAATTAAAATAGGAGGATTTTTTAAAACAGCACGGGCAATGCTAATGCGTTGACGTTGTCCGCCCGATAATTTATTTCCTCCATCGCCGATATTTGTATAATATCCGTTTTTTGTTGTAATAATAAAATCATGAGCATTTGCAACTTTTGCCGCATTAATAACATCTTTTTCAGGAGCATTCTCGTATCCGAAAGCTATATTATTATAAAACGAATCGTTAAACAAAATGGGTATTTGGTTTACATTTCCCATTAATTGGCGTAAAGATTTAATTTTTAAGTCTTTAATATTTGTATTATCTATTAATATATCACCCTCGGTGCAATCGTAAAAACGGGGCAATAAATCTACCAATGTTGTTTTTCCGGAACCCGATTGACCGACAAAAGCAATCATTTGTCCTTTTTTTATAGTTAAATTAATATTATCAAGAACTTTATCTTTGTCGTATTTAAACGATACGTTTTTATATTCTATTTTATCGATAAAATCCGGTTTTTCTTGAGCGTCGGGTTTTTCCGTAATTTTTTCCTCGGCTGATAAAATTTGATTTATTCTTTCGGCAGATGCCAATCCTTTTTGAACGTTATAATAGGCTGTAGAAAATGATTTTGATGGAGCTATAATTAAATAAAACATTATTAAGTATCCCATAAATTCTTGCGATGTCATATTACCTTCTGACGAAAGAACAAGGTTTCCTCCGTAAATTAAAATCGACATCATAACAACTGTTCCTAAAAACTCGCTTAACGGACTTGCAAGAAATCGGCGACGGAACATTTTTGTCATTATTCTTGTATAAAAACTATTTATACTATGAAATCGGCGTTGCACTTTTTTTTCGGCGTTAAATGCTTTTATAACCCGTATTCCTGCAAGGGTTTCGTCCATTATTGATATAAGAACACCCATTCGTTTTTGTCCTTTTAACGATGTGTTTTTTAAACTTTTCCCGATTCGTCCTATAATTAGTCCGCTTACCGGTAGTAAAATTAAAACAAAAAGAGTAAGCTGATAGCTCATCCAAAAAAGTGTTCCTAAATAAATAATTATTGTAATAGGGTCTCTAAATAACATTTGTATCGATGATACTAACGAAACTTCTACTTCTTGAACGTCTGATGTCATTCGCGACATTATATCGCCTTTTTTTTCGTTAGAAAAATATGAAAGAGGCAATCTTAAAACCTTATCGAAAAGCTGATTTCGTATAATTTGCGGAATACCGTTTCGTATGGGAGCCATATTATAATTTCCGAGATATAGAAATAGAACTTTAAAAAATGTCATTACAACCGATACCGAGCCTACAAATAAAAGGGCTGTGCCCGGACCGTGTTCTATAATTATTTTACTAAGATAAAATTGAAAATATTGCATTATCGACTCGGTTGACAAATGGAATTTGTCGACATGGGTTACAAGTTCTTGGGTATTAAAAATTATTCCGAGCAATGGTATTGCGGTTGCAACCGAAAATAAACTGAAAATTACCGATAATAAGTTAAAAAATATATTAAAAAATACATTTTTTTTAAATGGCTTTAAATAAACAAATAATGTTTTTATTTTATTCATCTATAATTTTTAATTTTTAAATTCCTGTATAATTAAACGGGGTAATTTGTTTAAGTTCTTGTTTTATTTTTTCGCTTACTTTTAAAGTATCTATAAAATTAATAATAGATTGTTCGGTAATTTTTTTATTGTTACGAGTTAATTCTTTAAGTTTTTCGTAAGGGTTTGGATAGTTTTCTCTACGTAATATTGTTTGTATTGCTTCGGCAACAACTGCCCAATTATTATTAAGTTCGTCATCGATTTTTTCTTTGTTTAATATTAATTTATCTAATCCTTTATTTAACGATTTTAAAGCTATAATTATATGAGACAAAGGAACTCCTACGTTTCGCAAAACCGTGCTATCGGTTAAATCGCGCTGTAATCGCGATATTGG
>Ga0256833_1003574_pt1 | contig 10611 bp, 7 predicted proteins | sample 356284metaG_FD_190535 | JGI IMG/M metagenome (GOLD analysis project Ga0256833, IMG submission 190535) | Hydrothermal vent microbial communities from Mid Atlantic Ridge, Atlantic Ocean - 356-284 | ecosystem: Environmental > Aquatic > Marine > Hydrothermal vents | place: Atlantic Ocean: Mid...
GTGCTCCCTCTTTAGTTAAGATAGGTATCCCTTTTTTGTCTCTGTCAAACTGAACTTTATAATAACCTATAAGCTCAATAACTCTCTGCAAGCCTTCATCTACCAAAATCTTTACATTTTCCTCTATACATAAACCTTTACCAGCCTTTAATGTATCCTTAAAATGTGCGTCTGGGCTGTCTTCTAGAGATAGAGCTACTGCAATACCACCTTGAGCTAAAAATGAATTTGAAACTTTTATATTCCCCTTTGAAACAAGCAAATAATCAACATTTAATCTATCTAACTCTAAAGCCACAGTTAAACCGGCTAAACCTGAACCAACTATAACTGTGTCTGTGAAAACTGTTTTTAATCTTTCTGTATCAAATTCTGTTAAATATCTTTCCATAAAACTACTTAACCTTTAAATCATGTATTATTTCCATAATTAGGGAAGCTAACTTTATTGGATTATGTCTAGCTAAATTCCAACTTGTATTAAGTAGATTTTTAGCATAAACCTTTATACCTAACCTTGCTATATTACCTACATCTGCCACAACAGGCTCAGAATGTTCCTTCATATATTTTTTTATAATCTTATCTTCAGGAATACCTGTATTAACTATTACAGCATCTAAAAAAGGTTTACCAACTATATTATAAAGAGCTTTAATATGGTCTGATGCAGTGTATCCATCTGTTTCACCGTATTGTGTCATAACATTGCATATATAAACTTTATAAGCATCTGTTTTAATAATTGCTTCTCTTATGTCTTTAACTAAAAGATTTGGGATTATACTGGTATAAAGGCTTCCGGGACCTAATATTATTAATTCTGCATCTAATATTTTTTCTATTGCTTCCTCTGGAGCTTTAACATCTTCAGGCTCTAGCCATATTCTTTCTATCTTTGCCACTAACTTTTTTCCATATTCAGTTATTTCAGTCTCTCCCTTTATAATTTTTCCATCTGAAAACTTAGCTACTAAATCAACAATTTCTGTAGTTGAAGGTATTATTTTTCCCTTAATCTTTAAAATATCCGAAACTGTTTCTATAGCTTCTAAGAAATTTCCATTTATTTTAGTTAAAACTGATAAAAATAGATTTCCAAATGAATGACCTTTCAAACACTCTCCCTCAGAAAAACGGTATTTAAAAACTTCCGTTAATATATCCTCATCTTCAGCTAAAGCGGTAATACAGTTTCTAATATCTCCCGGTGCTGGTATATTAAGCTCTTCTTTTATTCTTCCTGAGCTTCCTCCATTATCTGAAACAGTAACAATTGCAGATAAATCATTTAATTCTTCCGGAACAAGATGTTTTATACCTTTAAGAAGATTAGATAAACCGGTTCCTCCCCCTATAGCCACAACTTTCATAAAAAAATCCCCCTAAAAATTTTTCAATTAGTTTTATAATTTAGGAAATTTTTTATATTTTTCTCGTTTATTTCATTTATAAGTCCTTTTTCTGTTATTATCGCAGTTATATTCTCAGCAGGTGTAATATCAAAACTGTAGTTTATCGCAGGAGAGTTTTTAGGAGCTATATCACATCCACCACAGGTTTTAACTTCCCTTTCATCTCTAACTTCTATTGGTATATCTTCTCCCTTTTTTGTAGTTAAATCAAATGTTGTAGTTGGAGCAACAACATAGAAAGGTATATTATGCTCTTTAGCTAAGACAGAGAGAGTATAAGTTCCTATCTTATTTGCAACATCTCCATTTGCAACTATTCTATCGGCACCAACAATAATAAGGTCAACTTTTCCTTTTGATATTAAAAATCCAGCTGAATTGTCCGTAATTATGTAATGTGGAATTCCCTCCTCATATAACTCCCAAGCTGTAAGTCTAGCTCCCTGTAAGTAAGGTCTAGTTTCATCAATTAAAACTGTAATATCTTTTCCATACTCGTATGCACTTCTTATCACTCCTAATGCTGTTCCCCAACCTGCAGTTGCCAATGCTCCTGTATTACAGTGGGTTAAAATGGTAGCTTTATCAGGTATTAAAACTTGACCATATCCTCCCATAGTTTTATTTGCATGATAATCCTCTATTTCTATTCTTCTAGCTTCCTTAAAAAGCTCATCTATAAGTTTCTTTTCATCTATATCTTCTTTTAACAGATTGTTGAATTTGTTCCACATTCTCTCTAAAGTCCAAAATAGATTTACAGCTGTAGGACGGGTATTTAAGAGAGTATCGTATATATCTTTAGCTTTACTTAAATCTTTATTACTTTCTATTAGCTGTTTTATACCTATTGCAAATCCATAGGCTCCAACTATTCCTATCAAAGGGGCTCCTCTAATCATCATACTCTTTATAGCTTTAGCTACATCAATGTATGTTTCTAATTTTTCCCATTCAAGCTCATTTGGAAGCTTTAGCTGATTTATAACAAAAAGTGTATACCCTTCTAATTTCAAGGCTCTTATATCTTTTAACTTTCTCAATAATAACTATCCTCTTTATAAAATTTTGAAAAAAAATTATATCAAAACATACTAAATAATTTTCATTTTATGAAATTTTTATTTTTTAAGTTTTATTGACAGTCTATACTAGAGGAATATTATGAAAGTTATAATGAGGAATTATATCTATTAAAGGGAGGAATAAAATTGAAAAAATTTTTGCTTTTAATTTCATTATTAAGTTTTATACTCGTTTCTTGTTCCTCGTCAATTAATAGCTATCAGAATGTTAGTTTAGTAAAGAAAGACAGTTTTATTGTTTTACCTTTTGAGAATAATACAGAAACTCCCCTTGCAGGGATTAGAGCATCTAAAATTGCTGAGGGAGTTCTAATTTCACATGGATTTAATATAAATGGAAAAATTTATAAACAGAAAGAGTATAAAGCTGAAGAAATAAAAGAACTTCTTGAAAAGGTTAAAAAGGAAGGTTACAGATATGCAGTTTTAGGAGATGTTAATGAGTGGAGATATAAAACTGGGATAGATGGAGAACCTGCAGTCAATATAACTATGAGAATTATTGATTTAAAAACAGGGAAAACGGTTTGGTCAGGTGTTGCATCTAAAAGTGGTATGGGATATTCATCAATAGGAACTTTAGCTCAGGATTTATTAAATGAGTTTGCAGAAAGTATTAAATAAAAATTTATCCCTTTGAGGAATGAAAATGTTAGATAAAATTAAATTTTTAAGAGTTTTTGTAGATACGTTATCTGTTTTAATTGTTTATATGGTAATAGGCTACTTTATTAACCCAAATGATATTTTACTTATCAATAAACAATTTCAGACATTTATTATCATAATAGCAATAATTAGCTTATTTTATGGTTTTCCTGCAGGGATACTATCTATGTTAGTATTTTTAGTTATAGGATTTACATTTTATCCACAGTTTCCACTCTATCAATTTCTCTGGTATTTGGCTTTAACTCTTATATTCAGTGAAGCCCATTACCTATGGAACTCTAAAATATTAAAGCTTGAAAAAGAGAAAGAATATCTAAATGAAAAACTTAAATACCTTAGGGAAAATTTATTCACTTTAAAAATATCACATGACCAGATAGAGAAGAACTATGTTTTAAAACCTATGAGTATAAGAAATGTTTTAAATGAGATTAATAAAATGGTAAAAACAAAAGATGAAAAACTGTTTGAAAATTTCCTATTACTAATTTCAAAATACACTCAAGTTGAAAGTGGAAGTTTATACTTACAGGATGAAAAGGATAAAGATAGTTATGTTGAAGTTGCTAGGATAGGTAATGGTGCTGAGTTAGATTTTGAAGACCCTATGATGAAGGAAGTTTTGGAAAGAAGAGAAAGTTCGTTTTTATCAATTGCTGATTTAGATGGCAACAATCCTTCTAAATATCTGGCAGTATCTACGGTTTTGGATGACAATAATGAATTTAAAGTGTTCCTCTTAATAAAGGAGATGCCTTTTACAGAGTTAAACAAGGATAATATGTTAAAAATAGATGTATTTTTACTTTATTTAGTTAAAAATTTAGATATATCTAAAAATTATGAAAAATTACTTGAGAAGTATATAGACCTTGATATGTATCTAATAAGAGAAATTGATATTCTTATACAACTTTATCAAAAGTACAAAATTGAAAGTAATATTGTAGTTTTCTTTGCCGACGAAGGGGAACCTGTAGGAAGTATATTCATGGAGATAGAAGGTTCTATCAGAGGTTTAGATTATGCAGTTAGATACAAATATGGAAACAAGGAAATGTTAATTGTTCTACTGCCATTTACAAGTGATGCAAATGTTAAAGGGTTTATAGAAAGAATTAGAAAGAATATAAGAAGATTATTTGGTAGAGATACTGAGCTTGCTTTACTTCACAAAATAATTCCTATCGGAAAGTTTTCTTTAGAAAAAACTATTTATAAAGTGGTTAAGTCATGATGTTATATACATTAGGAAGTAAAAAACTAATACCTTTATCACTTTCTTTAGAAATAAGCTCACTGACTATTCTATTTTTTACAGAGGACTTCCAAGGAAAAGTTTTTGTTGTTTTACTTCTTCATTTTTTTGCTAGTATACTTTTATCTCAGATTATATGGATGATTTTACCGAAAAAATATAAAGAACCTTTTCCACTTAGTTTGATATCTCTCTTTATTATAGTTTTTGCTACACCGCTAGTCAGTTATTTAGCTCTTTTAATTTTATATGTTGTTTTAAAAAAACAAAGACCAAAAAAAATTTATCCCTTTAAGTATCTATCTATATGGAAAGAATTAGAGGAAATAAAAATTCCTAAAAGAAAATTTGGTGAAGCGGCTATAATTGAATTGGTAAGGAATACAAAAATCCCAGTAGAGAAAAGATTGAAGGCTTTCATATTCTTAACTGAGATTATATCACCAGAAACAGTAAAACTCTTAAAAATTGGATTATCTGACCCTAATGATGAGATAAGATTATTATGTTTTTCTGAATTAAGTAAAATAGAAAAAAAGATAACTTCCTCTATTCATTACTATCTGAATGTTTTAGAAAACGCTAAAAGTGATAAAAAGTATTTAGATGCATTAGAAAATTTAGCAAAATCTTACTGGGAAGCGGTATATTTAGGTATTGGTGATGAGGAGTTAAATAAGTATTACATAAATCAAACTTATAAATACTGTCTAAGAGCCATAGAGTTTGCCGAAAGTAAAGGTTTAGAAATTGACCCACATATAATCTTAATACTTGGAAAAATTGAGTTAATAAAAGGTGATTATGAAAAAGCTGAAGAGATGTTGACCTCAATTTTAGATACTAATATACCAAAATTTGAAGTTGTTCCATCTTTAGCTAAATTGTATTATGAAAAAGAAGAATTTTCAAAAATTAAAAGTTTATTTAAGAAATATCCATACCTTAGATATGATTTTGATTTATATCCTATATATACATTATGGAGTGGTAAATAGTGGTTAAATATATAAGGAAATCTAAAGACTTTGATATACTTTTAATTGCAGAAGGAACTTATCCATATATTAAAGGTGGAGTTTCTTCTTGGATACACCAACTTTTAACAGGTTTACCTGAGTTTAAATTTGGTATAGTTTTTTTAGGAAGTAAACCTGAAGATTACGGAGATATAAAATATAATCTTCCAGACAATCTAGTTCATTTGGAAGTTCACTATCTATTTGGAAAGAAAAATACTCCAGTTATTCAAAAAAAAACTGTTGAGCCAGAAAAATTTAAGTACGTTTACAATCTTCACGATTATTTTATATCTAAAAAAGGTTCAAGGAAAATTGATTATATTCCTGACTATATAAAATCATTAGATTTTTATAATAAAGTTATAACTGAGGATGTTTTTTTATTCAGTAAAAATTCTTGGGAATTTATAACAGAAAAGTATTATCAAAACTGCTCTAACTATCCTTTTGTTGATTACTTTTGGACTGTTCGTAATATACACTCTCCCATATGGGTAGTAACAGATGTTGCACAAAATATAGAAGGATATAAAATTATTCATTCCCCATCTACCGGTTATGCAGGTTTCTTAGGAGCTTTACTACACTTTGATACTGGTAAACCATTTATACTAACAGAGCATGGAATATATGTGAGAGAGAGAAAGATAGATTTATTAAGTGCCGATTGGATAGAGGATAAAAGAAATATATTCCAGAAAGAGTTAGGTGAGTTAGACTATTTAAAAAAGATGTGGATAAAGTTTTTTGAAGGTTTAGGAAAATTTACATACTCAGCGGCAAATCCTATAATTTCTCTCTTTGATATAGCTAGACAGATACAGATTAGGTATGGAGCTTCCCCTGACAAAACTATAGTTATACCCAATGGAGTTGATGTAAAGGGATTAGGAGAGCTTGTTAAAAAGAGACCAAAAGAAATTCCTAAGGTTATAACACTTATAGGTAGGGTTGTTCCAATTAAAGATATAAAGACATTCATAAAAGCTATGAGGATAGTAGCAAATAATATACCTGATGTTGAAGGGTGGATTGTAGGTCCTGAAGATGAAGACCCAGATTACGCTGAGGAATGTCGTTTCTTAGTAGACAGTTTAGGATTAAAGAAAAATGTTAAATTTTTAGGCTTTCAAAATATTAAGGATATATTACCTAAGACAGGTATATTAACTTTAACATCTATAAGTGAGGGGATGCCCTTAGTGGTGATAGAAGGTTTCGCTGCAGGACTTCCTGCAATAACAACAGATGTAGGCTCCTGTAGTCAGCTAATATACGGTGGAATAGATGAAGAGGATAAAAAACTTGGTAAAGCCGGAGAAGTTGTTCCTATAGCAAATCCTGAAGCCCTAGCTGAAGCATATTTAAAATTGTTGACAGACGAGAATTTATGGAAAAATTGTCAACAGACGGCTTTAAGGAGAGTTAGGAAGTATTATTCTCTAGAAAGATTTTTAAATAGTTATAGGAAAATATACAACGAGGCTTTAAATCAGTGGCAGGGATAGGTTTTAGACTTCAAAAACTTCTAAAGAAGAAAAGTTTACTATCAGTATTAAAAGCTTATGGTTATTCTGCAGTTATAGGTGCAGGCTCCTGGATTATTGCCGTTGGTGGATTGGTAATAACAGCCTCAATAGTAAAAGAATTATTAATTTATAAAAATCAAGTAATTCAGTTTTTGACTACATCCACATATTTATTTGCCTTAAGTCTAATATACACAGGATTTTTTCAACTATACTTTTCTAGATATATAGCTGACAGAATATTTGAGAAAAAGCTAGATAAAATCCTTCCTAATATAATAGGAATGGTTGTTTTTACTATATTTTTAGGCTTTTTTATAATCTTACCTTCATTCTTTATACTAAAGGGAACAAGTTTAACCTACAAATTGTTATTTATATTCTCATTTTTAGTTCTATCTGGTATTTGGATACTTAATGTTATGCTATCAGCTCTAAAAAATTATCGGTATATATTCTACTCATTTGCAGTTTCATACTTTGTTATTTTTGTTCTATCTATATTCTTCTCCTATCTAAATTTTGGACTTGAAGGTTTACTATCTGCGTTTCTAATTGGTCATTCACTACTTTTCTTTTTACTTCTCTTTATTATAATGTTTGAGTTTAGCTCAAATAGATTTATAGAGTTTGATTTTTTAAGAAAAGAAAGAATTTATAAAAGTTTAGTTTTTACGGGATTTTTTCTAAACTTAGGTTTATGGATTGATAAAATTATATTTTGGTTGCATCCAGAAACAGGAGATAATATTATTTCAATTTTACGGGCATCTATCTTTTATGATTTACCAATGTTTTTAGCTTATATTGAAATAATACCGGGAATGGCACTATTTCTTTTAAGATTAGAGACAGACTTTGCTCAAAAGTATGATGAATACTATTCTGCAGTTAGAGAAGGAGGAACATTAAAGTCTATAGAGGAAAAGAGAATTGATATGATTTTAACTGCGAAAAGCTCTATACTTGAAGTTTTTAAAGGTCAATTAATATTTACACTTTTATTTATAATATTTGCAGAGCCAATATTTAGATTTTTAGAAATACCTATTATCTATATCCCTACATTTAACATAGTTTCTATAGGAACATGGCTCCTAATCTTTCTTCTATCAATATTAACTATTCTATTTTATTTGGATAGAAGAAAAGAAACATTTATAATATCTCTTATATTCCTACTGTCTAACGGAATTTTTACATATATATCTATAATGTTAGGTTTTGAGTATACAGGATTAGGATTTGTTTTTTCATGTCTAATATCTTCAATTACTGCATTAATAATAGCAACAAAAGTTTTTGATAGGTTAACATATGAGACATTTATGTATCAAACATAAGATTTTAGTTATCTTTTTTAGCTTTTTTATAGGGATGGTATCTGTTTTTGGAAGGGAAGATAAACCTTCAGTATGCTTTTTCTACCATGATAATCCACCTTTTGAGTTATACAAGGTATGTGATTGGTTAGTTGTTGAGCCAAGAAATAAAAATGTTTACAAAAGGGATAAAGCTAAGCTTATAGCCTATATATCGATAGGTGAAGTAAGTAAAAACAGTGAAGATTATAAGAGTATAAAAAAAAGTTGGATAATTGGTGAAAATAAAAACTGGAACTCTGTTGTCTTAGATATAACTAATCCTGAATATCAAAAATTTTTATTAAAAAAAATAAACAAGTATAAAAACTATGATGGTTTTTTCTTCGATACAGTTGACAGTTATCACTCAGTTTTAAAGGATAAATCTAAGAAATCGAAATATGAAAACTCCCTTGTAAAATTTATAAAGTCAGTTAAAAAAATATATCCATCTAAAAAAATAGTTTTAAACAGAGGGTTTGAGATATTTGATAGTGTTAAAGGTTACATAGATGGGATTGCCGTTGAAAGTCTATTTTATGGATTAGATTTAAAAAATAATGGTTATAGGGAGATAACAGAAAAAGAAAGAAACTGGTTATTACCTATACTGAGAAAAATTAAAAATAGTGGTGTTAATGTAATAGTTATAGACTATTTACCTCCTAAAGAGAGGAAGAAAGCATTTGAAATTTCTAAAAAAATCCAGAAGTTAGGTTTTATCCCCTATATAACAAATAAAGAAATCAATACTATAGGAACTTCTTTCTTTCAGATTAAACCTAGAAGGGCATTAATCTTATACGATAAAAGAGCTTGCCCAGTTTTAATGGAGTGTGGAGCTCACTATATGGCTCAGCTTATATTAGAGTATTACGGATATATTCCATATTTGAGAGAAGTTAACACAGAATTACCTCCTTTAGATGAGCCTTTAGTAGATAAGTATGGGGCTATAGTTGTATGGTTAGGAGTTAATCAAGTTCTAAACCCTAAAAAGTTTCATAAATGGATATTAAAAAGAATAGAAGAGGGAAATAGAATTATTTTTATGGACAATTTTGGATTTCCTCTAACTGATGAGTATTTAAAACCTTTAGGAATAAAATCAGAATTAAATAAAGATGACAGCGATAATTTTAGAGTAGTTTATAAGGATAAGATTGTAGGATTTGAAAGTGAACCTTTTGTAAATTTTGGAGATAGGGCTATATATCCAGTTGGTAAAAACGCAAAACCTTTACTAATTTTAAAGAATAATAAAGGGCAGGAAACTGCTCCAATAGCTTTAACTGATTGGGGTGGTTATGCACTATATGGAGCAGGAACATACACTAGATTTAACATAACAATGTGGGTTGTGGAGCCTTTCAGTTTCTTTAAAAAAGCCTTAAAGATAGAAAACTATCCTATGCCAGACACTACTACACTTTCTGGAAATAGAATTTTATACATCCATATAGATGGTGATGGCTTTGTTCAACCTTTGGACTACAATCCAAAGAAATTTTCACCTGAGGTTGTCAGAGATAAGTTTGTGAAGGTCTACAAATGGCCTCACTCTATATCTGTAATAGAGGGAGAAATTGCTCCTTGGGGAGCATATCCGAAACTTCCACATAAAAAACTTGAAAAGATAGCCCGTTCAATATTCTCCCTTCCAAACGTTGAGCCTGCAAGCCACTCATTTAGTCATCCTTTTAAATGGTCTGAAGTGTTAAGCTCAACAAAAATAAAAAAGGGTTATGCATTACAGATAAAAGGTTATAACCACTTTAATTTAAAGAGAGAAATATTGGGCTCCTTAAAGTTTATAAACGAGAGACTAACTCCACCTAATAAAAAGGCTAAACTTTTTTTCTGGACTGGTGATTGTAATCCCCCTGTTGAAGCATTGAAGTTATGCAAAGAGTATGGAATTTTAAATATTAATGGAGGAGATACAGGAATATCTTATAAGGAGCCATTCCTATCGTTAGTTGCTCCAATGGGTATTGACAAACATGGTTATTTCCAAGTTTACGCATCCTTTCAAAACGAAAACTATTATACTGATGAATGGAAGCCACCATATCATAGATTTAGGAATGTTATACAGGCTTTTGAGTTAACAGACAAAAAAAGAAGATTAAAACCTATCGATATCTACTATCATTTTTTTATTGTTTCAAAATATTCTTCATTAAAGTCCCTTTATGATGTTTATAACTGGGTGGCAAAACAGGAGATATCACCAATATTCACATCAGATTATATAAAAAATGTT
>Ga0256833_1003575_pt1 | contig 10609 bp, 9 predicted proteins | sample 356284metaG_FD_190535 | JGI IMG/M metagenome (GOLD analysis project Ga0256833, IMG submission 190535) | Hydrothermal vent microbial communities from Mid Atlantic Ridge, Atlantic Ocean - 356-284 | ecosystem: Environmental > Aquatic > Marine > Hydrothermal vents | place: Atlantic Ocean: Mid...
TGGCTGCTGTGTCTTGCATCTTCCACTGCAAGCTCGGTAAGGGCCTGCCTCTTCAGATAGAGTCCCACCAGCATGACCAAAGCTACACTTATAACAAGAAAAATGGCTATCGTATTTATCATACGACGGCGAATCGTAACAAGTTTCTCTTTTGACATGGATAGATTATATCTTATTTAACGCTCTTATTTGAACCAAACGGCCACGAAAATGTCATTGATTAAAAAAAAATTCACTTTTTAAGCCATATCAAGCAGCAACTCACTAAAAAGAGCCTTTGTTGCGGAATTCCGCTATCTCACTCTCTACCATCGCATCTATCATCTGCTTGTAGATATCTACTACCATATTTGGAGAGACTCCGAGGGTAAGAGCTTTATGTCGGACGTGGTTCAACACATCCTCTATTCTTTCGTCCGCCTTGATCTCCTCGACGGTATGTTTGAATTTCGCCGCCTGCTTGATATAGTCGTTTCGCACGGCGATCAGTTCGACGATCTTTTCATCGACCTTGTCCACTTCGTTACGCAGCTCTTCAAGCGTTTTGCACTCTTTTATCTCCATCTCCTCATACCTTTTAGAAAATTTATCAACTTATTTTATCCAAAAAATCTCCACTCTCTCTATGTCGCTTGAACTCCTCATAGAGCTCACCACACTCCCACTCATCCATCATTTGGCTCTTTATATCTTCCACTATTTCGGCAAGGCTTTCCAAAAGCTCCTCTATTTCGGAGGCTCTTGACTCCTCACCGGATCTTTCAAAAGCCAGACAAGCGCTTTTCAAAAAGGGGTAAAGATCCTTTTTTATAAACTGTTCAAGCTCTTCACACACTCTCTTCACCCTCTTGAGACTCTATCATCTTCACAAGCTCTTCATATATTTCGGAACACTCCTTTTGACTCACTTCACCATCCTGAAGATCCTTCAAGAGCTCTTTAAAAGAGGATTTGAGCTCCTGAAGTTCGGCATACTCGCTTTTGGACTCTTCGTCGGCCTCTTTGGCATCGGCAATCTCTTCGAAGAGCTCGTCGATCATCTCCTCTACATCCGGTATCACCTCTATCTCGAGCAACTCTTTGAGATCTTCACATCCAGCCATTGGCGGTCCCTCCTTTTTGGGTCATTTGATGAGGTATATAAAACTATACCATAAACTGAGTTGCCATATTGAATACGCATTTATTACCGCACCGACTAATAACCTTCATCTTTGATGCGGTAATAAGGTGGCAGCCTTTAAAATAGCCGTATGAAACACTATTTGAAAAGAGCCGCTCTACTTGGCCTTTTATTGCTACTTCTCTTCTCTTTCGTGCGAGTCTACAAAATAACCGATATAAGCATGACCTACACTATGGTGGAGGGTGATTATGTCGTCATTGAAAATATCTCTGCAGGCATACATCTACCCTCATGGTTCTTCTATCTCGACCTCCATCTTCTCGATAATTAGGAGGGAATACACAGAGGTGACCTTCTTGCTTTTAGGCACCCGCTAGAGAATCGCCTATATCTTAAACGGTGCGTCGCTCTGCCGGGCGACAAGCTTTTTTTGAGGGAGAAAAATCTATATCTCCAAATCGGAAGTGACTCTGCCGCCACATGCAGATATGCCCAAAAGTACGGAATAAAAATATATCTCGATGAAGATGGTTGCTGGCTTGAAAACCCTTACTCAAGATTCTATGCCGTCTCCCATATAGAAGAGGTAACGGGCCCGCCGGAGCTCTTGAACCTTCCAAAAAGGGTCGTACCTCCCCATAGCTACTTCTTTATGGGAGACTTCAGAGACAACTCGACCGACAGCCGCTTTTTCGGACCGATAGAGTACGACAAGATCTACTACAAAGTATGGTTTACGTTAAAAAAAAGCAGGAGTCTTGAATATATGGGATCGATAAAGAACTTTTAGCTGCAGCAAGAGCCTCCCTTTTTACGCCTTAAAAGCTGAGGAGTCAGAAACCATACTATCAACCCCCACAAAACAACGGAAGAGAGTACGCTCAACCAGTCACCATGCTCCTCTATATGCACAAGAGAACGAGGCTCTATCTGCATAGATGTAAAAGTAAGATCTAGCAAAATACCGAACAGTAGCGACCCACCGACTATAGTTGCAAGATATATAACCAGCGAACGGGTTCCGAGCATCTTCTTTACCACCCCTATCGTAACCGTATTGGTAGCCGGGCCGGCACTCAAAAAGAGGAAAGCGGCACCGAGGCTGACTCCGGAGAGAACCAAAGAGGCGGCTATCGGCAAGCTGGCCGTCGCACATACATACATGGGAACGGCGATAGCTATGGAGAGCAGATAGCCTACCCATACATTTGAACCAAGCCACTCTCCGAGATCCTGCGGCATCGCTACCGTTATGGCCGCACCTACGATTAGCCCCCAGAAGAGAGGTTTTGCGATGTCTCCCATAAGAGTGATAAAAGCGTAACGTAGCGCTTCGACGAAGGAAAAAGCCTTTTTGTTTTCTCTCTCGCATCCGCTACTGCATGAGCATTCATCACTTTCAGGCTTCTTTACAACAGTATCGGTAACTATCTCTGTTGCACTAGGCCTTTTAACGAAAAAGGGGGGCTTTTTCTCCTTCTCATCCTTTACTAAAAAATTGCTCAAAATCCCGGCTGCAAAAGCTATCACGATTGAAGTTACGACTCTGTAGATCGTAAATATCCAGCCAAACATTCCGAAAGTCGCAAGAATCGAATCTATGCCGGTAATCGGCGTAGAGATGAGAAAACTGAGTACCGACCCTCTGCTTGCTCCCTCCTTTTTAAGTGAAGCCGCAAGAGGTATGACTCCGCACGAACAGACCGGAAGGGGTATTCCAAAGAGTGTCGACTTGATAACCGAAAAGATATTGTCACGCCCCAGATGCCGCTGTATGAAATCTTTCGGCAGCCATTCGTGCAGAAGGCCGGCGAAAAAGAGTCCGAAAAGTATGTAGGGAGCCATCGCACCCGTCAGCTCCCAAAGGGCCTTTAAAAAATCCCCAAGCGGATCCACCATCAAATTCCTTACATAAATTTATACTTTGTGTATCTTAACAACTTATATACTATCACTTCTTAAAATTTCTAATGAAAATTTTTAATAATTTAAGCTTCAGAAAACATATATATGTTATTATTAACCGAAATTATTTCGTCTCTACAAAAGGGAAAAAGAGAGTGCAGCAGTTACACAAACTCCCCATAAAAGTTATCTATGTCGAAGATGACGAAACCATTATGAGCAAGACGGCAAATTTTCTCCAGAATTACGTTGAAGAGATTTATGTAGCCAAAAATGGAAAAGAGGGGCTCGAACTCTTTTTCGATATGGGACCCGATGCAGTTATAACAGATTTCGAAATGCCTGTTATGGACGGATTGGAGATGATAAAAGAGATAAAAGAGCATCGTCCCGATACTCCAATTTTTGTCACTACTTCGTTTGAAAACGATACTCTTCATCTGACACGCGCCATAGAGTACGGCATAACCCAGTACGTATCGAAAAGTTCGAAGCCGGAGAGACTGCTACAGTCGATTTACGACTACTTTAAAAACGATGAAAAGTTCAATTTCCACTTGGAACTCCTGGATGACGGAACGATCCTCTCCATCGGTGAGAGGTTCGCATTTATACTTGGATACAGCCCTGAAGAGCTTCTCCTTGAACATGCTTCACGTATCATCGAGCCCATACCCCATATTCACAATCGCCACTTTCTCTCGAAGCTCAATGAAAAAAAGAGCATAGAGTATGCACACTGTATCTTCAAGAGGAAAGATGGAGCAGAGCTTCTTTTAAGCGGTTCGGCAGAACTTGTATATTTTGACGGGAAGAAAAAGTATATCTCCAAATGGCATCCCGTAGACTCCATAATGCGTTCCAACGAAGAGATAAAAGAGCGCCTTGCAAAAGAGACATATCTTAAATCTCTCATGAAGTTTCATGCCGAAATAAGCCAGGATATCATTACCGCTTTTACTATAGAGGAGTTTTTGCAAGGCTTCATAGAGAAACTGCCGAAAACAAGTGAAAAAACTCTAGGCTTTCTGATGCTTATGGAGGGCTCGAGGCTTAAAGAGCTATATCACCCCTCAAACTCAGGGGTGACGTTCGACTCTATCGCCTCTGAAACTATCGACTTGGAAAATTCCGAGAACAAAAAACTCTATCTCCCCTGCTTTCTGGCTATGAAACATAGCCAGATAGTATTCGTCGACGATATATCGAACCTACCCGAGACGAAACTGAAAGAGCTTCTTACAAAAAACGGAATAGTAACGGTCATATCGATTCCTATGAAAATCAGGCTCAAAAATATGCCCACGGGTATTTTGACACTTCTTTTCAAACAGAACCACACTTTCGACAAAGAGGAGCTTGACCTGTGGCAGAACATCGCAAATACGGTAGCCTTCGGTATAGAGTCCATAAAAGCTAAAATTGAGCGTGACGAACTGATAAGAAAGCTCGATCTGATGGCTCACACCGACAAACTGACCGGAACCGTGAACCGCCACAGAGGAATAGAGCTTTTGGAGCACGAGATAAAAAGGGCCAAAAGGTACGAACACCCCTTTTCAATCATCTACTTCGATATAGACCACTTCAAAAAGATAAACGACACCTATGGCCACGCAACCGGAGACACCGTACTGATCAAGGCAACGGAAACCATAAAAAGAAATCTTCGAGCAACAGATACGCTAATAAGGTGGGGAGGAGAGGAGTTCATGATACTGCTGCCCGAAACCACACTCTCCGATGCGGTACATCTTGCCAAAAAACTTCGTGAATATCTGGAGATGAGATCTGCAGATATTCCTGTACCTATAACTGCCAGCTTCGGGGTCGCTTCGTGGGAAGAGGGGCAATCTCTGGATACGCTTGTCCACCGTGCAGATACAAAAATGTACGAAGCCAAAACACTTGGAAGAAACCGTATAGCCTACTGATCAGGCAAAACGCTCTCTTTTTCTAACCTCCAGGAATAGATCAAGATTGTCTATGAAAAGATCTATCAGATATGGGTCGAACATCCTGCCTCTCTCTTTTTTCATGAACTCCACTATCTCTTCAACCGGCCACGCCTTTTTGTAGCTTCGACCGTTTTCAGCAGCTCTTTTATCTTCAGAAGCTTTGGAACGAAAGCGCTGATCCCGGCATCTATAACGGCCGAGAGTCGATAGTCGTCACTGTATGAAGATGTAAGTATGATAGGAACCTCTCTGTCCAAGGTCCGGATCGCCTTCGACATACGTATACCGTCCATTCCGGGCATCTTCAGATCGGTTACGACAATATCGGGTTTGCACTTTTCAAAAAGTTCGATACCTTTTTTGCCATCTTCGGCTATCCAGAGAGTTTTTACGCGCGGCGCCAGAAACGGTACGACACCTCTTCTTGTCTCTCTGTCGTTCTCTACATACAACAGAGTAGAACTCTCCAACGGATTTTCGATCTCCAAAACTGCCCTTTTGACTTCTTTTAACTATCAAATATATTTCATGGCCTTATTAAGCAAAAACTCTTCCATTTTTGCCTCCGTAAAGTAATATTTCGGCATTTTGTCCAAATTATTTAGCAAGAAGAACAAAAACTGTGCAGTTTTTTTCAATACTGTTTCTTATCATATGCGTAAAGGTTTTCTATATTATAAGTTATTAAATCAATCGATCTTCACAAGTTTTTGGGTATCCAGAAAGTAGATGTAGCCATCTATCTCTTTTTTGTCGGGTAGAATATGCAAAAGTGCATCCTTGTACCATCCGATCTGCTCTCTGTAACTGCTCATATCGTGGGGTGTAACGGTTTTATAATCTATTATGACGCCCTTTTCGCCCTTATCGACAAAAAGGTCCACCACCCCCATCCTCTTTTTATAGACGAAAGGGAGCTCACGGTAGATTTCTCCTTCGGTCAAGAAATTGTATTCGATATTCGCCTTCGAAATCTCGACCAACCTCTCGACCCTTTTGACATCGCACAAAGAGCCGTATCTGTTCATAAATGCATCAATATCTTCATTTTCGAAAAGGTAGTGAACTCCAAGCCCAAGGTATATAGCTTCAAAATCGTTCGCTTCATACCTTTTAGGTTCGCCATCCACCTCCTGTCTGCCATAGCTTTTTGGTCTCAAAGAGTAAGCAAAAAAGCTCTTGGGTTCACTCTTTTTCCCATTCCACTCCTCTATGGCACCTATAGTGCACTCTTTCAGATTCAAAGAGTCGAAAACGGAAGATTTCTCCTTTTTTAAAACCACGAGGCTGGACTCCGCACGTGTAAAAGCGACATATGAGCGGTTCATGCCATCTTCAGTCTCCAGCCTCTTTTCACGCGTAAGTGCAGCGGCATACTCTTCATCGACTATCTCTCTGTTTTTGAACTTCACCCTAATATCTTCTAGCTCTATCCCGCGATAGTCGAAAATGAGCGGCGAAGTGTCGTTTTTACCGCGCCCGATTCTGTCCAAAACGACTACATGTTCAAACTCCAGCCCCTTCGATTTGTGGATTGTAAGGACGTTTATCCCCTCAAGCTCCTGAGGAGGCAGCTCATCTTCGTAACTCTCAACCTCATATATGAACTCCGTCAAATCATTGAGCGGTATCGCAAACTCAAGAAGCTTCATCGCCGCTTCATCGAAAAATCGGTAACGATCCATTATCTCTTTAACCATAACGGCAGCTCTGGCGCTTTTGATATTCGGCATAAATTCAGGATCGTACGGGGAGTTGACGAGGGAAAGGAAGTTGAGCCTGTGAAGCGCACCGCTGCCGCCGCGTTCGATGGCGTAGATCAGCCTCATCAACTCGATTATGGCTTTGGCACTCGGCTGCTCGGTAACCTTTGCCCTCTTGTGGGTAGATATCTTCTTGCCAAAACGCCTCTTTACAAAATCTCCCACTTCCAGAATCTCTTTGTTGTCGTGAACCAATATAGCGATCTTTTCATCCGGTATGCCTTTGTCGAAAAAGAGTTTCAGCGCCTCTTCGAGATTCTCGAAAATCTCCCCTTCGGCCACCTTTACGTACCCACCCTGCTCATTAGCTTTCTGAGGAGGTTTGACATAGTCGAAAGTCTCATTTACGAACTCCACGATAGCCGATTTGGAGCGGTAGTTGGTCTGCAGATGCTCCACTTTTACTCCAAACCTTTTGGCTACATATGCGAAAAGCTCTTTCTGGCCGCCTCTGAAACGGTATATGGACTGCTTGGTGTCTCCGACATAAAAGAGTGTACGGCCGCTCTCTTCCGAGGCTATCTCCTCTATGATCGGCTCGAAAATTCTATACTGAGTTACGGAAGTGTCCTGAAACTCATCAAAAAGTATATGGCCTATGCGGGCATCCAGCCTGAAATAGAGAAAGTCGGTAAAATCTTTTTGGCGCAGCAGGTCGTAAACCAGATGCTCTATATCTTTGAAGTGGAGCTCTCCCGCTCGTTTCATATGAGCGACTCTAACCCTTTTGTAGCGCTCATAAAGGGTGAAAATCCTCTTCAAAAAGAGCCTCTCTTTCTGAATGTAATACCTCTTTACCGCCTCTTTTAGCTCCGCAAACCAGATATCTACAACAGGGTCGTACACCCTCTTGTAGTCCCAGTAGTCAAAGCTCTCTTTTGCAAACCAACCTTTGGCTACAACCTCTTTTAGAGTTTTGAACCTCATCGTCTTTTTCCCCCTCTCGCTCAAAGAGCTCTGAAGGAAAAATGAGGCTATCTTTTCGGCTATCTCCATAGCTTCCTCTTCACCGAAGTGTTCATCTACAAACTCCAGCTTCGGTAACTCTTTATCTTTTTCGTACAAAAGTTCGAAAAAATCTATGAAACTCCTGCTTTTACGCTCCTCAAAACGTGCGAAATCTACAAGAGAGAGATACTCTTTTTCGCTCATACTCTCCAGATATCTTTCAAAAAACTCCTCTTTCGGCATAGCCGATATTTCAAAGTCGCTCTGCACTCCGGCATACCAGCAGAATTTACGCAGAATCTGATGAATGAACCTGTCGATCGTCATTACCTTCAAATCTGCGGTAAGAAAACGGCGTAGAACGAGATCTCTTTTTGCTACCAACTCCTTTTGCTCCATCCCGCTTAGACGTGCCACCTCCAGCGCCATTTCCGGCTTCATATTCTCAAGAGAAGATACGAGCCTCTCCCTCATCTCTCCGGCTGCTTTGTTGGTAAAGGTTATGGCCAAAATCTCAGATGGATTTGCGCCGTTAAAAAGAAGCGAAAGATACCTGGCTACAAGCGAGAATGTTTTGCCGCTTCCGGCACTGGCGCTTAGAGCAAGCAGACGTTGCATATATATCTCCTCTATCGTGCGATAATGGTTTATATAATATCAAAATTCAGATCATAAAAAAGAGACTCTATTGCGCTATAATGGTGCAATACCAAGGCTCTATCGCGTTGCCCACCGGGCCTACGGCTCAACGACAAAGGAGCAAGTCATGAAAACGAAAGCGGACGAAAAGAGCAGAGTCTACCTTGTAGGAAGCGGTATAGCCTCTTTGGCAAGCGCCTTCTACCTCATAAGAGATGCGGGTGTAAATCCTGAACATATAACGGTTTTTGAGCAGTACCCCGTAACCGGAGGCGCACTTGACGGTTCAGGAGATCCAAAAAACGGCTACCTCATAAGGGGCGGCAGGATGCACGAAAAAGAGTATCGCTGCTACTGGGACCTTCTTGCGAATATACCCTCTTACGACGACCCGACCGTCAGCGTAACCGACGACTCTATGGAATTCAACAGCCGTTTTGTATCCCATGCGCAGGCCAGGCTTCTGAAAAATGGTGAAAAAGTAGATCTATCTTCATACGGCATTGGAAAAAAAGATCAGCTTCTGATGATGGAGCTTCTCTTTGCACCGGAGTCTACTCTTGCCGGGAAAAAGATAGAGGAGTGGTTCACTCTTGGCTTCTTCTCCACAAACTTCTGGATGATATTCACCACGATGTTCGCATTTCAGAAGTGGAGCTCCCTGGCGGAGATGAGGCGCTATATGCGTCGCTTCATGCACCTTATGCCCGGCCTGAAATTCATAGGAGGCATACTTAGAACCAAATATAACCAGTACCACTCCGTAGTACTTCCCCTTGAAAACTATCTGCGTGACAAAGGGGTAAAGTTCGAACTTGAAACTACCGTCACCGACATCGAGTTCGATCTCTCCCAAAACCGTAAAACGGCAACGGCTATAGAGGTGCTCAAGAGTGGCAAAAAAGAGGTGATAATCCTCGAAAACGGCGATTTTCTCTTTTTCACCAACGGCTCAATAACCGAAAGTACCGATGCCGGAGATCTTCACAGAGCACCGAAATTAAAAGGCATAGACTCCTCGGGCGCTTGGAAACTTTGGAAAAAAGTGGCTCAGAAAGATCCCGATTTCGGAAATCCGGGAGTCTTCTGCGACAATATCGACCTGCAAAAGTGGTACTCCTTTACGGTGACGATGAAAGAGAGTACATTCCACGACTATATGGAGGACTTCACGGGCAATGTCGACGGAACCGGCGGTCTGGTCACGATGACAGACTCGAACTGGCTCATGTCGATCGTCATAGCGCGTCAACCCCACTTTCCGGACCAGCCCAAAGATATAAAGATATTCTGGGGATACGCTCTCTTCCCCGACCGCATCGGAAACCATGTGAAAAAACCGATGAGCGAATGCAGTGGAGAGGAGATACTTGAAGAGCTCTGGTATCACCTTAAAATCACGGAGCTTATGGAGCCGGTCATGCAAAGGGGAGGAGTAGTGAACGCTATCCCGGTCTCTATGCCTTTCATAGACTCTCTTTTTATGCCCAGAAAGCCGAAAGATCGACCTAAAGTAATACCGAAAGGCTCTACAAATTTCGCATTTCTCGGACAATTCACCGAGATAGAGGATGACTGCGTTTTTACCGTGGAGTACTCCGTAAGAAGCGCTCAGGAGGCTGTATATGGACTTTTCGAGTGCGGCAAAGAGCCGATCCCGGTATATATAGGGGCACACAATCCTCTCAATATGCTCAAAGCGGCGGCTGCAATCAGCTCATAAACGCGCCTTGAGCTCTTTTATGAGCTCCTTTTGGCGCTTGTAGATATAGTCGAAAATATAGCTCTCACTCAAATCGTCAGGTTCTAAAATCACGACTACTTTGTGAAACTCCCTCTCATTTTTGTTGAAGAGTATCTTCGCATCGACCGTAAGGTTGACAAACCCATCGTCGTTGTTCCACGGCAGCTTGAAAGAGACTTCGGCACTCTTCTCTTTGAGTTCGTTCTCATCGAATTTGTCGATGTTGAAGAGTATCGCTATGGAGTTTATCGATATATCGTGGACATATCCGGTATAGTGGCTTTTGCCGACCTTGAGAGTTATTGGTAGTCTTGAAGTTACCGTGACTCTCGTATGTTTGCGGTTGTTTATGGAACTTTTCATGGTCTTGAGATGCTTCAAAATTACAAGGGGCCTTGAAGGGTCTATGAAGTGTACCTGAGCATGAATATCGGAAGGCAGATGCACCGACTGCAAAACTACCTCTTTTTCGCTCTCCATTACGAATTTCTGTATCTTTTCCGCCGTTACGATGATCTTCTCATCC
>Ga0256833_1003576_pt1 | contig 10607 bp, 9 predicted proteins | sample 356284metaG_FD_190535 | JGI IMG/M metagenome (GOLD analysis project Ga0256833, IMG submission 190535) | Hydrothermal vent microbial communities from Mid Atlantic Ridge, Atlantic Ocean - 356-284 | ecosystem: Environmental > Aquatic > Marine > Hydrothermal vents | place: Atlantic Ocean: Mid...
ATAAAATGAAGTAAAATCCGAAAATTAATCGTAGATACGTTCTAATATTATTTAATTAGTACTAATAAATATCAATTGGAAGGAAAAATGAATTTAAAAATTGCACAAAAGTTTTACATGCTTTCCACTATATTCATGGTTTTTATTACTGCAATGGTGGTTTATACTTTTATTGTGTTAAATTCACAAGAAAGTGATGGCATTGTTATTAACCTTGCCGGCAAACAACGGATGCTTACTCAAAAAATGACCAAAGAAGCATTGGGAGTGGTTTCAGGAAAAGTTAAACCGGCTGAATTATTGAAAACGGCAAAACTGTTCGATAAAACTTTAACCGGTCTTTTATTCGGGGATGCCGGTTTGGGATTACCGAAAACAGAGAAAAAAGAAATAGTGGAGCAATTATTTAAAGTAAAAGATTTGTGGGGAACATTTTACAAAAAAATTAAAACTTTAACGGAAACCAAAAGCAATGCCGAAAAATTGAAAGCTGAAAAGTATTTGCTTGCTAATAATATTCCGTTACTTAAGGAAATGAACAAAGCTGTGAAAATGTATGAAGAAGAATCCGTCTCAGCAACAAGTCACTTGAAGGAATTTCAAATAATCTTTTTAGTGCTTTTCGTACTTGTTATGGGATTCGTTCTTATGTTTATAGATAAGCAAATTGTTAAACCGGTTAAGCAAATCAGTAATGCCGCACATGAAGTAACAAATGGAAATTTGGATGTGTACATCGAGCCGAAAAGTAATGATGAGCTGGGCATCCTTGCAAATGACTTTAATAAAATGGTTTCAAGTATAAAGAAGACAAGAACGGCTTTGATTAAAGAAAAAGAGGAGGTTGAAGAAAAGATAAAACAAGCAACAAAAGATATCGAGGAAAACAGAAAATATTTGGACAGGAATACCGAAAAGATGTTGCATGCTATGCAGAAATTTGCACAAGGGGATTTGACTGTTCAATTACAACCGGAAAAAACGAACGATAATATTTGCAGATTGTTCACAGGTTTCAATACAGCGGTAGAAAACATCAAACATCTTATTCTGGAAGTTTACGAAGCGGTTGAAGCAACGGCATCGGCAAGCGTGGAAATATCTTCAAACATAGAAGAAATAGCAGAAGGTACCCAACGACAGAACAGTCAGACTGCGGAAGTTGCCACTGCTGTTGAACAAATGACAAATTCCATCTTCGAAACAAATAACTTTGCCGACGAAGCATCCAAAGCTTCACGCCAAACAGGTGAAATTGCTTCCAGCGGCGGTGAGGTTGTTCTCGAAACTATTGACGGAATGGATAAAATTGCTAATGTGGTGGAAAAATCGGCTAAAAGTATTGAAGAATTGGGAGAAGGGAGCAATCAAATAGGCGAAATTATACAAGTTATTAACGAAATAGCCGAGCAAACAAATCTCTTGGCACTTAATGCGGCAATCGAAGCGGCCAGAGCCGGTGAACAAGGTCGTGGATTTGCTGTGGTCGCCGACGAAGTTAGAAAATTGGCGGAAAGAACAACTAACGCTACAACTCAAATAGAAGAAATGATTAAGCAAATTCAAAAAGATACCAATGAAGCCGTTACATCAATTAAAGAAGGAAAAGATGAAGTTGAAAAAGGTAAGGAAAAAGCAAATTATGCCGGTGAATCTTTAAATAATATAATAGAAAGTGTGAAAAAAACGGTTGAGCTTGTTACTCAAGTTGCCGTTGCGAACAAAGAGCAATCCGAAACTGCAGAGAAAATTAGCTCAAACATTGAAATAATAAGTAATGTTACTCATGAAACCAACGTAGGGGTTCAACAAATAGCAGAAGCTGTGGATGATTTGAGCAGGCTAACACTCAATTTGAAATCCAAACTGGAAAGATTCTATATTAAAGAAGTTGATGAAGGAAGTCATTTTAATAATTCAAATATGGATTCTGTGATGGAACCCCAGATTACCGCATAAGAAATGAAGAATGAGATTATTTCAAAAAGAGATATAATAAAATTAAGATATTTAATAATTAATTTATGAGAATTAGTATTTAGTTTAAGTCTAAACTATTTGAGTTAACTTGCGATAATATAGATAAATTCAAAAAAAATTAAGAGGCAAGTTATGTCTGGGAGATTAATCGTAATTTTCTTTTTCGTCGCACTTTCAAGCGTGGTTTTATTTGCAAGAAGTTCAAATAAAATTTCAAATCCCGATAAAGAAGGTGAGAAATATTTGGCATTTGCCGAGAAAATGCCTGCACCGGTCGGAGGTCTTGAAGCAATCTACAAAAAAATAAAATACCCCGAAATTGCAAAAAAAGCCGGGGTTGAAGGGAAAGTTTATGCTTTAGCCTATATCAACGAAAACGGCACAGTTGACAAAGTCCAAATTATAAAAGGAATTGGAGCAGGTTGCGATGAAGAGGTAATAAGAGCGGTATCGGCTGCTAAATTCACTCCTGGTATGAAAGAAGGGAAACCGGTTAAGGTGAAACTATCCATTCAAATCAAATTCAAATTAAGATGATCCAAAGCATATTCTGAGGTCAATATGGGAAAACCGCAAAACAAAAGAAAAATTAAAAATAAAAAGAAATTTAAATTTGTTCGCAAAGTTCAAATTGGCTTTCTTGTGTTGGGAATTGTTGCAACTCTGATCGTTGGAGATATTCTGTACCAGATAAACAGTATGGAACAAGTGAAAGATAAAATGTTCCAGGAATTTATAAAGCCCAAAAGCAAAATTGAAAAAATATTTTCCGATTTCCGCAAAGTGCAGTTTATGATGTTGAAATTTTCCATACCTCAGTTTGCAGAAACTTTTAATGAAGATATGAAAAAATATGAAGCGTTAACCAAAAAAGTGGATAGTGAAATAAAAGACTTGGAGAAGTCGCTTAACAATGATTTACTGAAAGAGGATTTTAAACAAATAAACCAGTTAAAAGAACAATATAAAAACCTGGTTTGTGATGCTATCATAAGTGCGGCGGTATCACAAAACTATGAAATGGCGGCGGATATTGCTACAACTTCGGGAGAAGAAATCAGAAGTCAAATGGTAGACAAGTTTCAGAGTGTTCTGGAGAAACTGGAACACAGAACCGAATTGATGGACCAACAACTTAAAGAAGGCGTTGAATTTTCTAAGATATTTATCATAAGCGGAATGTCGTTAGGTACTCTGTTTTTACTTATCGGTCTGTTTTTCATAGCGCCGGCATTATCAAAACCGATCAACAAAATCAAGGAAGTCCTCAATGAATTTTCTTTGGGGAATTATGATGTTGACATCGATGTAAATTCGAATGATGAATTCGGCGAACTTGCCGAAATGACACGGAAATTAAAAGCTTCACAAATTGAAAAGATAAAAGCTGCTGAAAACATAGCATCGGGTAAATTCGAGAAAGTTACACCTTCTTCAGAAAAAGACACGCTTACCCATGCTTTCAATAAAGAAATTGAAACTTTATTGGAGCTTAAATCTGAAATTCACGAACTGATTAAAGCTAATGAGGTTGGTGATTTATCCAAGAGAGGCAACGAGGATTATTTCGAAGGTGAATGGAAAGAAATTATAAAAGGTATAAATTCTATGATGGATGCCTTTGTTGCTCCGCTTAAAGAGGCTGCGGAAGTATTGAACACAATGGCATCGGGTGATTTCACACACAAAATGAACGGTGAATATAAAGGTGATTATTTAATAGTTAAAGATAGTATAAATAAAGTTATAGATTCACTTAACAAATTGATAGGCAAAGTAGCCGAATCGTCTGCCGAACTTGCAAGTTCTTCGGCACAAATTTTATCGAGTACCGAAGAAATGGCCGCCGGTGCATCAGAACAAAGTCAGCAAGCCTCCGAAGTGGTTAGCTCTATTGAAGAAATGACGCATACAATTATGGACAGTACTAAAAATGCTAATCTGGCTGCCACCACTGCGAAGGAAGCAGGCGACAAAGCAAGAGAAGGCGGCGAAATCGTTGTGCAAACTATCGAGGGAATCAACAGAATTTCCGAAGTAGTTGCACAATCGGCTCAAACCATTGAAAAACTTGGCGAAAGCAGTTCCCAGATTGGTGAAATTATTGAAGTAATTAATGAAATTGCCGATCAAACGAATTTATTGGCTTTGAATGCTGCCATTGAAGCCGCACGTGCCGGTGAACAGGGAAGAGGTTTTGCCGTGGTAGCCGATGAAGTCCGTAAATTGGCTGAACGTACTACCAAAGCAACTCAAGAAATTGCTCTTATGATTAAGAAAATTCAAGACGATACCTCCGGTGCAATAAAATCAATCGAAATGGGAACCACAGAAGTTGAAAAAGGTAAAGAACTTGCACAGCGTGCAGGCAATTCCTTGAATGAAATTATTTATCATTTCGAACGGGTAGCCGATTTAATTACCCAATTGGCGGCGGCAAGCGAAGAACAATCTTCCGCAAGCGAACAAATAAGTACAAACATCGAAGCAATTACACAAGTTACACAACAAGCTGCCGAAAATACCAAACAAATAAGTTTCTCGGCGGAAAATCTGCACAGGTTAACCGAGGGACTTCAACATTTAATCGAACAGTTCAAACTACAAAGTGTGGAAGAAAATTCCTGGACGCCACGGGAAGAGCATGTTCATCCGGAATTCCGGGGAGAAGAACAATTGGTAAGCTAATATTAAGCCGGGTTGAACCCGGCTTTTTATTTTTACTATCCAACGGCTCATTTCAGTTAACATTAATTTAACTAACCCGAAAAAAGCATCTGTTCGCAACAGTTGAAAATTCCATATATTTTAATTTTACAATTAAAAAGTATTTGTATGAATGCAAAGAAATATAATAACATAAAACTATTTATTGGCATCTCTAAAGCCGTTCTTACCTTTGTACTGATTTTGTGGTTTTTGTTAAGCGGTTTTAGCTCTTCATTGGTTGAATATTTACGGAATTATACGCAAAACGATTATTTGCTGTTCGTAGCTTTTGTAAGTGTTACCGGCTTTGCAATGGCAGTTTTGTTCTTCCCGCTTAATTTTTATTCCGGATTTATTCTCGAGCATAAGTATAATTTATCTAACCAAAACTTTTGGCAATGGGCTTGGGAAAATATCAAAAGTACTATCGTTGGAGGAATAATAGGTCTTCCTTTACTGATGATTTTTTATTATTCACTCCGTACCTACGGGAACTATTGGTGGCTTCCGTTTACAATTATTCTTTTTATTGTTTCGGTTGTATTGGCGAAATTTTTGCCCGTTATAATTTTGCCTTTGTTTTATAAAATCAAACCCCTCGAAAATGAAGAATTAAAACAGAAAGTTAAAACACTGGCAAGAAATGCCGGAATGAAATTAGAAAATTTGTATCAATTTAACATGAGTAAAAACACCAAGAAAGCAAATGCAATGTTTACCGGTTTGGGAAAAACAAAAAAAATAATTTTGGGTGATACTTTACTGGAGAAGTTTAACGATGATGAAATAGAAACCGTAATTGCTCATGAATTGGGGCACTATAAACATAAACATATTATCAAGAATTTGATAACCGGTGCCGTTTCAAGTTTTCTTACATTTTATCTGATGGCATATTTTTACGAAATGTCGATTCCATGGTTCGGCTTTTCGGAAATATCGCAGATTGATGCAATACCGCTTCTCTCGCTTTGGGCGATGTTAACAGGCTTGATACTTGAACCTTTAACAAATATAATCTCAAGGAAATTCGAGTATGAAGCCGACCGTTATGCCGTTGTTTCAACTCACAAAAAGGAAGCGTTTATTAGGGCATTGGAAAAATTAACCGAACAAAATTTATCGGATAAGGATCCTCATCCGTTTGTGGAATGGTTTTTCTACAGTCATCCGTCTGTAAAAAACAGAATAAAGAATTTAAGAGCGGTGAAAATTTAATTTTACATCACGGTTAGTTTTGTTAAATTTTGTTATGTGAATAATTAGGGTAACGGAAAATGAAAGTTTCGAAAGAAGAAGTAAAATACATAGCCAAATTGGCGAAGTTGAATTTTTCCGCTGCGGAAGTGGAAGAGCTGTCGGTTGAATTAAGTAAAATTATCAATTATGTTGAAAAGCTGAACGAGTTGGACACCGGAAATGTTGAACCTCTTTCGCATCCGCTGGAAAAGAAAAATGTTTTCCGGGATGATGTTAATGTAAAATCGATCTCAACCGGCGAAGCATTAAAAAACGCACCAGATAAAACCGGTCAGTTTTTCAAAGTACCGAAAGTAATAAAACAATAGCTTGCATAAAATGAATTTACTGAAATGATAATCGGAATTATTCCCGCCAGATTTGCTTCAAGTAGATTGATGGGCAAACCCCTTGCCGATATTGGTGGCAAGCCGATGATTCAACATACATTCGAAAGTGCGAGTAAATCCAAACTGCTGAATGAAATAATTGTTGCCGTGGATGACAACCGTGTTTATAATGTGGTTAAAAATTTTACCGATAACGTCGTTCTTACCCCAAAAGATTTGCCGTCCGGCTCCGACAGAATTGCTTATGTTGCCAAATCACTGCACTCGGCTGAGATAATAGTTAATATTCAAGGGGATGAGCCGTTCATTCACGGAAGAATGATTGATCAAGCAATAGAACCTTTGCTTTTCGATCTCGATGTGAAAATTTCCACCCTCGCTAAAAAAATAACTGATGTGGACGAACTACGTTCAAACGCAATTCCTAAAGTTGTTTTCGATTACAATAATTATGCGCTTTACTTCTCGAGGTTGCCTATTCCGTTTGTCCGTGAAGCAAAAACAAATCTGGAAAAAATATTACTTACCGATGTTTATAAACACATCGGACTTTACGTATTCAGAAAGAAAACGTTACTAAAATTCACATCGCTCCGGCCTACGGATTTGGAAATGGCGGAAAAATTGGAACAACTCCGTATGCTGGAACACGGAATGAAAATTAAAGTGGTCGTTACCGAGTTCGATAGCATTTCCGTTGATACTCAAAAGGAATTGGAATTTGCCCGTGAATATTATAAAAAGAAAATTGCTCCTAAATAAAAAATGAGGCGAAAATGAAAAACCCGAAGAAAATTAACTTGGCAAATATTCCTACTCCGGTGTTTAAAATTAATTATAACGGATGCACATTTCACATCAAGCGCGATGACTACACGGGTACCGAACTCAGCGGAAATAAAATAAGAAAATTGGAATATCTTCTTTACGAGGCCAAAAAACTTGGTGCAGATTACGTTTTTACTTCGGGCGGTGAACAATCGAACCATGCAAGAGCAACGGCTATTGCTGCTGCTTCCGTGGGAATCAAAAGCAAACTTTTCCTTTGGGGACAAGAACGGAAAAATTACGACGGAAACCTTTTCCTCGATAAAATGGTTGGTGCAGAGTTCGTTTTTCTGAATTTAAAAGAATATCAAAACCTCGAAAAACACATTTCCCGTGAGAAAAATAAATTGGAACGGAAAGGCAAAAAGGTTTATGTAATTCCCGAAGGAGGGTCCTCTCCAACCGGTATTTGGGGCTATCTAAACTTTGTTAGGGAATTAAAAGAACAATTGGATGGGAAAAAAATAAAAGGCATTTTGGTGGCGGCCGGAAGCGGGGGAACAACCGCCGGAATTTTACTTGGATTACATCTGTATAACTTGAACTTTAAAATATTTGCAGTTAATGTTTTGCACACTCCGGAATTCATGACCGGAAAAATTAAAAACCTTGCCGATGAATGTAATGCCAAATATAAAATAACCCGGAAAATAGATTATTCGCGTTTTGAAGTAATCGGTGGTTATTCCGGAGAAGGTTACAAACATATAGCCCAACAAAAAGTTCACGTTATTAGGGACTTCGCCCGCCAAACGGGAATCATTCTTGACCCCGCTTACACGGGAAAAGCATTTTATGCATTTAACGAATTGTTTCTGAAAGGTAAAAAAACTTCAAGTGTGCTGTTTCTTCACACGGGCGGGCTGTTCGGTGCGTTTGCAAAAAGAAAAAATTATTTGGGCGTTTAATTCACGTTAAACAATATGTTCGATATCAATGCACAATTTGTTAAGATTCTTTATATTTCATTATTCTAAAACACTTTTGGGTGAATAATGGATAGAAAAATCAGAGTGATTATAGCCAAAGCCGGATTAGACGGTCATGACCGCGGCGCAAAGGTAATTGCCTCGGCACTGCGCGATGCCGGAATGGAAGTTATTTATACCGGACTTCGTCAAACACCGGAGATGATTGTTGAAGCGGCACTGCAAGAAGATGTGGATGCTATCGGGATAAGTATTTTATCGGGTGCCCACATGACGATATTCCCGCGCGTACTCGAATTAATGAAAGAAAAAGGAATGGATGACGTTCTGCTCTTCGGTGGTGGAATTATTCCCGAGGAAGATATAAAAAAATTGAAGGAAATGGGTGTGGGCGAATTGTTTACGCCGGGCGCATCCACAGTTGAAATAATTGAATTTTTGAAAAACTGGGTGAAAGAACATCCCAGAGTCGGAATATAATTTACAAGCCCGGAAATTTTATCTCCGGGCATTTTTCCTTTTCCTGCCAACATATTTGTACAATTTAAACTTTGAGGTCAACCCATGAATACACCCTTAACAATTTTATGTATTGCCAGCTATTTCAAAGGAATCGATTTTCTGAAACAATGTAAACGGGAAGGATGCCGGGTGTTGTTGTTGACTTCAAAAAGCCTCGAGAATAGGGAATGGCCGCGTGAAAGTATAGATGAAATATTTTACATCCCCGATAACAATAACGAATGGAATATGAAAGATGTTATTTACGGCGTAAGCTTTTTGGCCAGAAGTGAAAAAATAGACAGAATTGTGGCTTTGGATGATTTTGATGTGGAGAAAGCAGCCACTTTGCGGGAACATTTACGTATCGGGGGAATGGGCGATACTACCGCACGCTATTTCCGCGATAAATTGGCAATGAGAAAAAAAGCATTGAACGACGGAATAAACGTTCCGCCTTTCGTTCATTTGTTAAATTATGATAATATTAAAAACTTTATGTCTAATATAAATTTACCTTATATAATTAAACCTCGAATGAAAGCCGGGGCAATCGGTTTAATTAAAATAAACTCCGGAGACGAAGTTTGGAAAGCGTTGGATACTTTGGGCGACGAACAATCCTTTTACTTGATGGAAAAATTTGTTAAGGGTGATGTTTATCATTCCGATACAATAATCAAAAACAAAAAAATAATATTTATTTCCGTTAGCAAATACGGATTGCCTCCGATGGAAGTGGCGCATCAAGGAAGGGTGTTTACAAGCCGGACTGTTCCGCGGGATTCTGTGGAGGCTGAAGAAATAGGCGAACTTAATCAAAAAGTTATTGAATCTTTGGGATTGGTTTACGGTGTTTCGCATACGGAATTTATCCGCTCGGAAGATGACGGAAAATTATATTTCCTTGAGACATCGGCTAGAGTGGGCGGAGCGAATCTCTCGGAGCTTGTTAAAGCCGCTACCGGAATTAATTTATGGGAAGAATGGGCGAAGATAGAAAAAGCGAAAGGTGAAAACTATAAATTACCGGAAATAAAGAATAAACATGCTGCAATAATTACGTCGCTTGCAAAACAAGAATGGCCCGATCTTTCGGGATATGACGAACCGGAAGTGGTTTGGAAACTTAAAAAGAAATATCATGCCGGTTTAATTATAGCTTCGGAAGATGAAAAACGGATAGATGATTTGCTCGATGAATACGTCCGCCGTTTTTACGATGATTTTTTTACAACCCAACCTCTTTCCGATACACCGAACGATTAATAAAAACCCGGCTCACTTGCGTAAGCCGGGTGGGTTTCTTTCTTTTCACTTCTGGTACTATTTCATCAAAACAAATTTTCTGGTTTGTACGTATTCTTTTGTGATTAATCTGTAGAAATAAATTCCGCTCGATAATCCGCTGCCATCGAATTCATATCTGTAAACACCGGGCGAATGTTCTTTGCTTACCAAGGTTTTAACTTTGTTGCCAAGCACGTCATACAAAACAAGATCTACTTTTGTGGCTTCCGGTATCGAGTATTGAATGACAGTTGTAGGGTTGAACGGGTTAGGATAATTCTGTTCAAGTGCAAATTCGGTTGGAATAATATCCGGATTTTTCTTAATACCGACTAATGTAGTATCGAAACCGAGGTTTGCCATTTGTTCTCTTGTTAGCGGGGTTGCAAAGAACATTTGATGACCGTCCCATTCACCTTTTACAAACGACCAATTTTTCGAAGGACCTACAGGATCGTGCGGGTCGCCGTTGTAAGTTATAAAATCCATCTTGAACGATCTTTGATAATCTTCCGGCATTGGGATTACACCGTGCAACCATGTCAAAGTACTGTCTTCATCGTTCCACTTTGCAAATTGCAAAATACCGTCGTCGTTATAGTCTTGTATCGCTTCAATCGTTCCCCCGAAATTTAGATGGCAATCCGTGCAAACGCGTGCGCCTTCTTTGGTAATTGTGTGCGAAGTAAACGGACCGAAAGCGACAAACGATTTACCTTGATATGTTAATGATTGGAAAGTCATCGGGTAAACCTTGCCGTCTTTTTCACGGTTAGCCAGA
>Ga0256833_1003578_pt1:2500-10606 | contig 10606 bp, 8 predicted proteins | sample 356284metaG_FD_190535 | JGI IMG/M metagenome (GOLD analysis project Ga0256833, IMG submission 190535) | Hydrothermal vent microbial communities from Mid Atlantic Ridge, Atlantic Ocean - 356-284 | ecosystem: Environmental > Aquatic > Marine > Hydrothermal vents | place: Atlantic Ocean...
GGGTTCGAATCCCCTCATCTCCAGCGGTCATTGAAAACTGAACAGAAAGGTTAAGGTAATAAGGGCATGCGGTGGATGCCTTGGCAACGGGAGGCGAAGAAGGACGTGGCAGGCTGCGAAAAGCGACGGTGAGCTGCGAGCGAGCGTTGACCCGTCGATATCCGAATGGGGAAACCCACTTGGCGGGAGCCAAGTATCTTCCGTCATGGAAGAGGCGAACCGGGTGAAGTGAACCATCTCAGTAACCCGAGGAAAAGAAATCGAAAGAGATTCCCTGAGTAGTGGCGAGCGAAAGGGGAAGAGCCCAAAATCATAGCGTGTCGAAGCGTCAGGGCGTTGCGCTATGGTGGTTGTGGGGCGCTTGGTGTTACCACCTGACTGGTAACGGAGGAAGTGACGTGTCTAGCTGAAAGGTCTGGGAAGGCCTACCGTAGAGGGTGAAAGTCCCGTAAGCGAAAGGCAAGTCACACTCTTCAAGCGTACCCGAGTAGGGCGGGACCCGAGGAATCCCGTCCGAATCTGGGGGGACCATCCTCCAAGGCTAAATACTACCCGTTGACCGATAGTGAAGAAGTACCGTGAGGGAAAGGTGAAAAGCACCCCGGGAGGGGGATGAAAGAGAACCTGAAACCGCATGTCTACAAGAGGTCGAAGCGCGCGAGCGCGACGGCGTGCCTTTTGATTAATGCGCCTGCGAGTTATGTTATGTGGCGAGGTTAAGTCGAAAGAGACGAAGCCGAAGGGAAACCGAGTCTGAAAAGGGCGACAGTCACATGACATAGACCCGAAGCCGGATGAGCTACCCATGGCCAGGGTGAAGGTGGGTTAACCCCCACTGGAGGCCCGAACCTATTGCTAGTGAAAAAGCATTGGATGAGCTGTGGGTAGGAGTGAAAAGCTAACCGAATCCGGTGATAGCTGGTTCTCCCCGAAACGTATTGAGGTACGGCCTTGCACGGTCAGTTATGGAGGTAGAGCACTGAATGGGGTAGGGGGCGTGAGCCTTCCGAACCCAATCAAACTCCGAATGCCATAACTCAAAGTGCAGGAGACAGACTACGAGGGATAAGCTCCGTGGTCGAGAGGGAAATAGCCCAGACCGTCAGTTAAGGTCCCAAAGAATGGCTAAGTGTTAAAGGAAGTGATGTGCCCGAGACAGCCAGGAGGTTGGCTCAGAAGCAGCCATCCTTAAAAGAGTGCGTAACAGCTCACTGGTTGAGGCACGTTGCGCCGAAGATGTAAGGGGGCTAAAGCCATTCACCGAAACTACGGAACACGCGAGTGTTGGTAGGGGAGCGTTGGACTGTAGGGAGAAGGCAGACCCGCGAGGGCTGCTGGACGAAGTCCAAGTGCGGATGCAGGCATGAGTAGCGAGAGGAAGGTGAGAAACCTTCCCCCCTTAAGCCCAAGGGTACCTGGGGAAGGCTTGTCCGCCCAGGGTTAGGCGGTACCCTAAGGGAAAGGCGAAAGCCGTACCCGATGGGAAGCCGGTTAACATTCCGGCCCTCGGAAGTTGGAGTGAAGGGGTGACGCAGGAGGATAAGCTGTGTGGTCAAGTGGTAAGGCCATCCAAGCGTTGCGAGGCAGGGAGTGCAGGCAAATCCACACTCCCGAAACCGAGCCGTGATGGGGAGCTCCGCAGCGATGCGGAGCGACACAGCCGAGTTCACACTGCCGAGAAAAGCCTCTAAACGGTGAAGACTTCCGAACCGTTCTGGAAACCGACACAGGTGGGCTGGCATAGTATGCTAAGGGGGACGGGATAACTTCCGTTAAGGAACTAGGCAAAATAGCCCCGTAACTTCGGGAGAAGGGGTGCTTTGCGATGTGGGCAACTGCATTGCGAAGCCGCAGCGAAGAGGTCCAGGCGACTGTTTACCAAAAACACAGGACTCTGCAAACTCGAAAAGAGGAAGTATAGGGTCTGACGCCTGCCCAGTGCCGGAAGGTTAAGGGGAGCGGTGAAAGCTGCGAACCGAAGCCCCGGTAAACGGCGGCCGTAACTATAACGGTCCTAAGGTAGCGAAATTCCTTGTCGGGCAAGTTCCGACCTGCATGAAAGGCGTAACGATCTGGACACTGTCTTAACGGAGGACCCGGTGAAATTGCAATCTGGGTGAAGATGCCCAGTACCCACGGCTAGACGGAAAGACCCCGTGAAGCTTTACTGCAACCTGATATTGTGCTTTAGCGCATCATGTACAGGATAGGTGGGAGGCTGAGAACCATGCTCGCCAGGGTATGGGGAGCCGCCGGTGGGATACCACCCTTGATGCGTTGGAGTGCTAACTTGAGCCTGTAAAGCAGGCAAAGGACAGTGTCAGGCGGGCAGTTTGACTGGGGCGGTCGCCTCCAAAAAGGTAACGGAGGCGTGCAAAGGTCACCTCAGGCTGGTTGGTAATCAGCCGTTGAGTGCAAGGGCAAAAGGTGGCCTGACTGTGAGAGCGACGGCTCGAGCAGACGCGAAAGCGGGTCCTAGTGATCCTGTGGCACCGTATGGAAGGGCCATGGCTAAACGGACAAAAGTTACTCCGGGGATAACAGGCTGATACCGTCCGAGAGTTCACATCGACGACGGTGTTTGGCACCTCGATGTCGACTCATCGCATCCTGGGGCTGAAGCAGGTCCCAAGGGTTGGGCTGTTCGCCCATTAAAGCGGTACGTGAGTTGGGTTCAGAACGTCGTGAGACAGTTCGGTCCCTATCTACCGTGGGCGTAGGAGACTTGAGGGGAGTCGTCCTTAGTACGAGAGGACCGGGATGAGCGTACCAATGGTTTACCAGTTATCCCACCAGGGGTATAAGCTGGGTAGCCACGTGCGTAAGAGATAAGCGCTGAAAGCATCTAAGCGCGAAACTCACCCCAAGAAGAGGTCTCCCATCCAGTCAATGGAGTAAGGGCGGTTCGAGACTAGGACCTTGATAGGCCGGAAGTGTAAGCATGGCGACATGTTGAGCTGACCGGTACTAATAGCCCGAGGCCTTAACCTATTCTGTTCAGTTTTGAGTGAACGATTTCCCGGGTGAGGATACCGTGGTGGGAAACACCCGTTCCCATTCCGAATACGGCCGTTAAGCCACCGCGGGCCGATGGTAGTGAGGGGGAGCCCCTTGCGAGAGTAGGTGATTGCCCGGGTTCGATATGCGAAATGAGGGAGACATTATGTCTCCCTCTTTTTTGTTTGAGTTGGATGAAAGGGATGGTAATGTTGGTAAAATATTTTCAAAAAATGAATAAAAACGTGATACAGCTTTATAAAGGAGATTTTTTGCATACTCCCAATGAATTGGTAAAAAGTTTGTCTTTCTTAAAGAATGGTAAGTTAAAAGTCGTTAAGTATCTTTCTGATGGGCACGAAATAACCGTCAATTACATATTTGAAAATCAAATCTTTGGGGAATCTTTGTTATTTGAAAATGAACGTTATCCAGCTTACATAGTGGCTGAGGAAAGATCCGTTGTTTGGGAAGTAAAGATAGATGAAGTCTTAAAACTGATGAAAAACGAGAGTTTTCTTTTGGAATACATCAGTAGTATATCCCATAAAGTTTCAAATCTTGCCCAAAAAGTTGAGATGCTTTCAATTAAAAGTGCCAAAGAAAGGTTTGCAAGGTATATCATCGCCATTTATGAAAAGCAAAGAAGCACTCTTCTTTCAATAGATTTCTCAAAAACCAAAATCTCGAAGGAGTTATGTTTGAGTAGAGAAACCATTTCAAGAGTAGTTTCTCACTTTAAAAATCTTGGAATTTTGGAAGAAATGGAAGGAGAAAAGCTTCGTATATGCAAGTTAAACGATCTTGAGAGAATAGCGTACGCTCTCGATAAAAGGTCTGAGTAGTGGCAATCGTTGTAATTTCTAGGTGGAATGCAAAGCGAATTTGACGTTATTTACACATTTTTACGGCAATCTTCACTCTTTTGAAAATACAGATCGTGATCAAAATCACGATCTTTTTTTTTATTTGCTGAGATAATCGAAATATCAAAAGAAAGAGGTGGTGCGTATTGAACACGATAATTTTGATAGCGTTGGCGGCCTTTTTTCTAATTTGGTCGGTGATAAAGGATAGAAAGAAAACGAAAAGAGTTTGGAAGATAGCGAGAGGAACGTTTTTATCCATGATCTCAGAACTAGTCGCCATAATGGCGTTGGTGGCATTGGTTTTGGCTTACACACCACCCAGTACCATAAAATATCTACTTGGAAATACGAATTCTTTTTTGAGTTCTGTGTATGGTGCATTGATAGGAACTGTAACCATTATACCGGCTTTTATCGCTTTTCCACTTGCGAAATCTTTGTATCATTCCGGAGCGAATTTGGTTGCCATAGCAGCTTTTATAACAACTCTTACGATGGTTGGATTTGCCACAATGCCCATTGAGATAAGACATTTTGGAAAGAAATTCACACTCTATAGAAACTTTCTGAGTTTTCTTCTGGCCTTAGTCATAGCGTTTGGAATGGGGATGATCTTATGAAATTAAAAAAATTCGTTAAGGACAACAAACTGCTAACCATAACATTTGTGCTTTACGTTGCAACGTTCTTTTACAACAGAGGAATTTTCATATCATCTTTGGAAATGGCAAAGTACTTCTTTATCCAGTTGATAGAGATAATGCCTGCCGTGATGATCATATCCGCTCTTATAAGTGTATGGGTGCCTCAAGAAGTTATAATAAAACATTTTGGAAAAGCTTCTGGATTTAAAGGAAGACTACTTTCACTTTTAATCGGTTCATTTTCGGCAGGACCGATATACGCGGCTTTCCCCGTTGCACAGTCACTTTATTTCAAAGGTGCGAGCATAGCAAACGTCACCATAATAATAAGTGCATGGGCCGTGATAAAGTGGGTGATGTTCATGGTTGAATCTAGTTTTTTGGGTCTCGCATTCGCAAGCGTAAGGTACGCTTTGACAATACCTGCAATTCTTTTCGTTCTTGGTCCTTTAATGGGAAAGCTCGTTCACGATGAAGATATGGTTCATGAAGAAAAGCATGAAGTTGAAATTGGGAGTGTGGAATATTACTTAAATCTTTTGCCAAATAAAAATTGTGGAGCATGCGGACACAAAAATTGTGCGAATTTTGCAAAGCTCCTTTCTGAGGGTAAGGTAAGTATGGATAAGTGTATATTTTTCAAAAAGGGCGAAGAGGAGGAAGAAAAAGAAGTACCGGTTTTAGAAGAAAGATAAATCTGGTGAAAACGGGTTTTTCTAAAGAATATCTACTTAAGTTTTTCCAATTTTCATACGAATAGAGGGAAAGTTATACTTTCCCTCTTTTTTGACTAATCTATGTGAAAAATTTCTTCTTCTTTCGGACCGTAAGAGACGTACTCCACTTTCATTTTAATTTGTTTTTCTATAATTTCGACGAAATCTTCAAATGCCTTATCTGAAAGATCTTTCCATCCTTTCACGTACTTTATCTTCGCTTTAGAGTTTTCCAATCTATACGGTACGAATTCGTTTTCGTATTCTTGACATATTCCAACCCTTTCCAACCCATTCAAAACGTCTGCTTTTGTCATGACAAGATGATCCACGTGTGCCACTTCGCAAGCGTATTTTAAAAGTGGCAAATCTATCCAACCGCATCTGCGTGGTCTGCCAGTTGTTGAACCGAATTCACCGCCGGCTTTCCTCAATTTTTCCGCTTCCTCTCCAAAAATTTCACTGGGAAACGGACCACTTCCGACACGAGTTGTGTAAGCTTTGAAAACGCCGTACGTTTCAAGTTCATCTCTTTCAAAACCGCTGTAATACAACGCCGCAGATGGAAGACAAGGTGTGGATGTTACGTACGGATACGTTCCGTACATTGGATCGAGCATGACAGCTTGAGTCGATTCAAAGAGCACGTCTCCGGTTGGTACCACTTCTTTCACATGTTTTCTTATCTTCTCGAAATTTTTCATGAGATCTTCAAAAACTTCATCCACGTTTACATTAACAATTCCGTCGTACAGCGTCGCGAGCAATTCTACCTTTTCTTTCGTCTTTTCTTCATCAAAAAGATCGAAGAGTCTTATTCCGATCCTGTGAGCGTCGTTCGCCACGGTGGGGCCTATCCCTCTTTTCGTCGTACCGATGGCTTTTTTACCTTTAAGACTTTCGAATTTCTCGTCCGCCGTCTTCTCAATGGGTGTTATAACTCTGCACCAAGGTGAGATGTAAATTCGTTGGGATATATCGAATATGCCGGAAATGGCATCGATTTCGGACTTCAGGATTTCGAGATCTACCAGCGTTCCCCTCGCTATGAAAAGTTTGTTTTTTCCACTTCCAGATGGAATCAGATGATGAACGAACTTTTTTCCATTGTGGTAAATCGTGTGGCCAGCGTTCGGGCCACCAGAAAATCTTACAACCCATTCATGGCTTTTTGAAAGGTGTTGAACAACCTTTCCCTTTCCCTCATCTCCCCACTGAAGACCAACGACTACGCTTTTCATACGTTCACCTCAAATCTTTTGAATATGTCTTCGACGTGTTTGAGATAGTATTTCATTTCAAAAGCATCTTTAATTTCCATCTGTGGAATTTCTTCCTTCAAAGCCGTTAAAAGATTTGGCGATTCGGATTTCCAAACTTTCATGGAAGCACTTTGTACCAAAAGGTAAGCGTCTTCTCTACTCATGCCTCTTTTCACCAATTCGAGTAAGACGCGTTGGGAGAAGATCAATCCTTTCGTGATGGAAATGTTCTTTTTTATCATGTCTTCGTTCACTTTCAAATTCTTCACGATATATTCCAATTTGTCAAGCGCGTAGTAAATCAAAGCAGTGGCGTCCGGTAATATCACCCTTTCCACGGACGAGTGCGAGATATCCCTTTCATGCCATAATGCCACATCTTCCAATGCGCTAACGGCATAGCCACGTATCATTCTTGCTATCCCACAAAGTCGTTCGCAGAGAATGGGATTTTTCTTGTGAGGCATCGCACTGGAACCTCTTTGTTTCGATGAAAAAGGTTCTTCAACTTCTCTAACTTCAGTCTTTTGAAGATGTCTTATTTCGGTGGTGATCCTTTCAATTCCTCCCGCGATCACGGCCAATGTGGTGATGTATTCGGCGTGAAGATCTCTTGGGATCACCTGAGTTGATATCTTGCACGGTTTCAGTCCAAGCTTTTTGCACGCGAGCTCTTCCACTTCGGGAGGTATGTTGGCGTAATTTCCAACGGCTCCAGATATCTTACCAACGGCCATCTTTTCTTTTTCAAATTCAAGCCTTTCAAGCGCTCTTTCCATTTCGGCGTACCAATTCAAAATTTTCAATCCAAACGAAGTTATCTCTGCGTGAACACCATGGGTTCTTCCAACGGTGGGTGTGTACTCGTACTTTTTCGCCAATTCAAACGTGAATTTCATGACGCTTTTGAGTTTCTCGATGATTTGTGTGGTAGCTTCGACTATGGCCATTGAGAGAGCGGTATCCACCACGTCTGATGATGTCATTCCGTAATGAAAATAACGCGCGACGTCTCCCATTTTGGATGTTGCAACCTTTATGAAAGCTATCACGTCGTGATTCACATCCGCTTCCACTTTTTCTATTTCTTCCACGTCCAAGTAAACAGATTTCCTTGCTTTTGAAGATGTTCCTTTGGGTATCAGGCCTTTTTCTTCGTACGCTTGCATGACGGCTATTTCAACTTTTAACCATCTTGAATATTTACTTTCTTGGGACCATATTTCTTTCATAATTGATGGCGTATATCTTTCTATCATTTTCAACCTCCAAGGTTGTAGTTTGGAGCTTCTCGCGTGATCTTGACATCGTGTGGGTGGGATTCTTTAACGCCCGCTTGGCTTATCTCAACGAAGACGGCTCTATCTTGGAGAGTGCGAATATCTTTCGCTCCGCAGTAACCCATGCCGGACTTCAAACCACCGACCAGCTGATGAATCACCTCCGAAACGTTCCCTTTGTAAGGCACCATTCCCTCTATTCCTTCCGGCACGAACTTAGACGGAGAGGTGTTCTCCTGAAAGTAACGATCACTGCTTCCCTTTTTCATGGCTCCTATACTTCCCATCCCACGATAGGATTTGAATTTTCTTCCTTCGTAGATTATAGTCTCTCCGGG
>Ga0256833_1003579_pt1 | contig 10605 bp, 6 predicted proteins | sample 356284metaG_FD_190535 | JGI IMG/M metagenome (GOLD analysis project Ga0256833, IMG submission 190535) | Hydrothermal vent microbial communities from Mid Atlantic Ridge, Atlantic Ocean - 356-284 | ecosystem: Environmental > Aquatic > Marine > Hydrothermal vents | place: Atlantic Ocean: Mid...
AGCGCCTGCCCCCGGCGAAAGAGCGCCAGCGCCTCTTCCAGCGGGCGTTCGTCTTGCTCCAGGGCCCGCACAATGTCCTCCAATTCGTGCAGGGCTTGCTCAAAGGGCAGGTTGGCGATGTCCTGAGGGATGTCCATCAGGCCGCTTCCTCCGTTGGGGTGGGGGGTTGGGGGGAACCGTCGTCGCCGCGCGCCTCGACCCGGGCGTGGAATGAACCTCGGGCCAGGCGCACCCGAATGCGTTGGCCCACGCGCACCTGCGCGGCGTCACGCAGCACCCGACCGGTCTCGTCGGTGACCAGCGCGTAGCCCCGCTGCAACGGCCCCAAGGGATGCGCGGCCCGCAAGCGGGCTTCCAGGGCGGTCAGGTGCGCCCGGGTCGCGGCCAGGCGCCGGGCCATGGCCTGGGGCAAACGCCGCGCGGCCGCGTCCAACCGGGCCCGGTAGCCGCGCAGCTGCTGTTGGAGGGCGCGGGGCAGCCCCCGGGCGGCGTAAGCCAGCCGCAGGCGGTAATCCTGCAGCCGCGCGTGGGGGGCTTGGCGCAGCAGCGCGCGCTCGACTCGGGTCAAGCGCAGGTCCGCGTGCATGAGCGCCTGGGCCATGTGTCGGCGCAGGCGGGCTTCCAGCTGCGCCAGCTCGCGGCGCAGGTCGTCCTGGTGGGGCGAAACCACCTCCGCGGCCGCGGTGGGCGTGGGCGCGCGGCGGTCGGCCGCGAAGTCGACCAGGGTGGTATCGGTCTCGTGGCCCACGCCGGTGACCACCGGCGCTTCGGAGGCGGCCACCGCGCGCACCACTTCTTCCGCGTTGAAGGCGGCCAAATCTTCGGCCGAGCCGCCGCCCCGGGCCAGGATGATGACATCGGGCCGGGCCGCGCGGTTGAGGCGCGCCAGCGCGCGGGCCAGGGCCTGGGGTGCATCCGCGCCTTGCACCGGGCTGGCGGCCAGCACCACTTCGGCCAGGGGGTAACGCCGGCGCAGGGTGTTGAGAATGTCGCGCAGCGCGGCCCCGGTGGCCGAGGTGACCACGCCAATGCGCCGGGGAAAGCGCGGCAGCGGCCGCTTGCGTTCGGCCGCGAACAGGCCCTCGGCTTCCAGTTTGGCCTTCAGGCGCAGCAGCGCGGCATAGGCTTCCCCCTCGCCGGCGGGGCGCAGCACATCGGCGTAAAACTGATAGGTGCCGCCTCCCGGGTATACATCCACATAGCCATGGGCTTCGATGCGTTGTCCGGGCTGGGGCAAAAAGCGTCGGGCCTGGCGTTGCACCCGCGGCCGCCACATCACACAGCGCAGCACCGCGTCGCCTTCCTTGAGGGTGAAGTACAAATGGCCCGAACGGGGTTGCGACACCTGGGTCACTTCCCCCCGCACCCACAAATCTTGCAAATCATCGGCCTCGCGCAGCAGGTCTTGCACATAGGCGGTCACCTGCTGCACGGTCCACACGGGGGGTTCCAAAAAATCGGCCAGCAAGTGGGGGAACCAGGCATCGTCGTGGCTCATGCGCGTGCCTCCAGCGCGGTTTGCAGGCCGACGAAGGAAAGGGCCGCGGCCAGGGCCGGGGCCAGCAGCAAAAGGCACAGGCGTTCCCTCCCGGCGACATCGCACCAGCGCACCACCGTGGGCGGAGGGGTGAGGGCCAGCAGGGCAAAGGCGGCCAGGCCCCCAAGCGCGCCGACCAGCCAGCGTGCGCGGCCGCGGCGGGGCAGGTTCCAGGTGAGGGGGTGGGCCGCGGCCAGCACAACGGCCAGGGCCGCGGTTGCGCCCCAGGCCGCGCCGCCGGTGGGGCCTGGCGGCTCCTGCCCGGCCAGCCAGGCCCAAACCAGGGCCAGGGCTACGCTCCAGGCCAGGCCATAGGCCATGGGCCACCAGCGCCGCGGTCGTGCTGGTAACCGGGGCCTTGCGGCCCACAGGTGGAGACCGCCCAGCAGCAGACCCAAGGGCAAACCCACCGTGCCGCCGGTGAGCAGGCCCTCGGCCACGGGCCGGGGCGGCGCGAGGCCGCCGCGGGCCAACAGCGCCAGCAGGCCCTGCCAGGGCGCGGCCCATAGCGCACCCCAGGGCCAGGCGCTCAACAACGCGGCCAGGGCCACCGCCACCCACCAGGCCGCAAACCACCGCCCGGCCAGGCGCGCGGCCCCGCGTGCCTGGCGGCTCATGGTTCGGCCTCCGCTGCCTCGTCGGGCGGCAATGGCGTGACCTGCAGGGCTACCGCTTCGCCGCCCTGCCAGCCCGTCAGCGCCGCGGCCGAGGCGCGGTTGGCTACGATTTCCACCAGGCCCGTGCTGCCCACCAGCGCGGCCACCTGACCCTCCGGAACATCGGCGAAGGTGCGCACCAAAGGCACCCGTCGGCCGTCGGGCAGCACCACCCCCTCTACCTGCACGGCGCGGGGTGCGTCCTGGTTCAGCCAGGGTTCCAAACGCCAGCCCTGGGGCCGGGGGCGCAGGCGTCCCAGGCTGGTGATGAGGTTGCCGAAGTGGTCGGCGTGCAGAATGCGCCCTTCCACCCGGTTGGGTGCGACGAAGCGGCACGGCGGTGGGGGCAAAGTGACCGGGTCGAGGATGGGCGGCCCAAAGGTGTGCCCGGCCGCGCCCAACGCCGCGTGGGCCGCGGCCGGCGCGAAAATGTCCCGTCCGTGGAAGGTGGTGCTGGTTTGGGGCAGGCGGTACGCCGGGTTGCGCAGCTCCCACATGGCCGCCTGGGGCGTGAGCAGGTAGGAAAACACGCCGTTGTCGGGCCCCACGAAGCGTTGGCCGTGCACTTCCAGCAACATGCCCCGGCGTTGGGTGCCCACACCGGGGTCGACCACCACCAGAAACACGCTGCCCGGCGGGAAGAAAGGCGCGCTTTGCCACAGCACGAACGCGGCCCGGGCCACATCCCCCGGTGGGATGTGGTGGCTCAGATGCACCACCGGGCCGTTAAAGCCCCGTTGCAACAGCACGCCGTGCATGATGCCCACATAGGGGTCCAACGCGCCAAAGTCGGTCAACATCACCACTGGCCCGGTCACCAAACGCCTCCTGAGCAGGGGGTGGCTTGATTGTACCATTTTGCCCTGGCCCTGGCCCGTCGCGGCGGGCGCGCCGCCCTGCGCCCCTACCATTTCCCACTTTTTTCCGTGGTTTTTTCGCTTTATCCGCGCCTATCCGCGTCTATCCGCGTTCATCCGCGGTTTCATCCCCTGGGCGCACCGCCGTGCGCCCCTACCGGCTCCCTGCTGTCTGCTGACTGCTGTCGTTCATCCGCGTTTATCCGTGGTTTTTTCGCTCCGTGGTTTCATCCCCAAAAACACCGCGGGGCAACCCCTGGGCTGCCCCGCGGCATGGTTGCGGCTGTCGGCTGCGCCCCGCGTCAGGCCGCCAATTCGCCCGTGCGCCGCAGCGCGTCCTTCACCACTTCCACCACATCGGGGAACTGGTCCAGCCCCAGGCGTTGCAGCGTCTCCAAAGTGGGGATGCCCTGCTGGGTCCATCCCCGGCGTTCGTACACCGCGTCCAGCAGGCTTTCGTATTGCGCTTCCCGGTGCTGACGCAGCAGCGCGATTTTCTCCTCGGTGCTCAGGCCCTTGATGTCGTGGCCCAGTTCCTTGAGCTGGTTGTCGTAGCGCTCCCGGCGGCTTTCGTATTCTTCCACCGTCACCGGGCCCATGGAGCGGTAGGGCGGTCGGTCGTGCTCCCGCAGGCCCGAGCCCCGGCGGATGTTGAAGATGCGCTGGAAGTTGTACACCCGCTCGCTTTGCAAAATCAGGTCCGCGCCGGTAACCGGGATGCCCGTCACGCCCTCGTGCAACATGCAGTAGTTCTCCACATGCTTGGGCACCTTGTGGGGTTCGTCGGTATAGGCGTTGTCCGCGGGCTCGATGTCGTTCCACGGCAGCTTGCACAGGCCGTGCAGGCTGAACCAGGTACGCCACATGGGGAAGTAGTGCAGCGCCTCGGCTTTGTCCTCGAAGGTGGGAATCTGGTTGTTGACCATGTCCATGAAGATGAGCCAAGCCTCGTCGTGCTGCGCGCCCTTGTTGGCAATGCCATAACCGCCTTGCTGGGCCAAGGATTCCTTGGTCACATAGAAGGAATACTCCATGCCCTTGGCTTCCATGCCGATGTCGTCCAAAAAGGCCCGGTCCAGGCCATAGACCCGGCTGAAGAAGTCCTTGAGCCAGCGGGTGCCCATGGCCACCAAGCGGCCAAAGCCCTCGCCCCGGGGGATTTGGTGCAGCACTTCCAGCACCGCATCCGCGTTGCCCCAGGTGAGGTCGAAGCCCCCCACCTGCTCCCGGGTGAGCAGGCCGCGCTGATACAGCTCCATCACAAAGGCCATGGTCGTGCCGAAGGAGATGCTGTCGAGGCCGTAGGTATCCACATAGAAGTTGAGTTCCAGCACGGCCATGGGGTCGAAAATGCCCAAATTGGCGCCCAGGCCGGCCGCGTTCTCATACTCGGGCCCGTCCACGGTCACCAGGTGGCCCTTGAAGGGGCCGGTGCGCAGCCGGAAATTGTCCACCGCGTGGGAGCACGACAGCTGGCAACCGTAATGGCAGCCGTCGGGCACGCCCTGGGTGAACAGGGAAATCCACACCGGCTTGGAAATCTTGACCGCCTCGGGGTGCTGCCCATACTGCCAGTTGTGCACCGGCAGCAGGTCATAGTCGTTCATGATGCCCACCAGGTAAGGCGTGCCCACCTTGCGCATCTGGTTCTGTTTGTCGTCCAGCTCCCAAATCTCGGTGTTGATGCGCTGGCTGGCCTTGCGCAACAATTCGGGCTTGGCCGGGCCGTTGCTGGTGAGTGCGTTCCAGCCGGTGTAGCGCACCACAATGGCCTTGAGGCGCTTGTCGACGAACACCGTGCCCGTGCCGCCCCGGGCCGCCTGCTTGTAGCGCACCTTCTTGCGCTTGGGGTCATACCACGAAAAGTTCAGCATCCCGTAGCGGCTGTACTTGGCCCCCGGCCCCGCGGTCACCACCGAGATGTTGCGCTTGTCCCGCTCGTTTTTGGCATACATCTCGGTCAGCGTCTCGCTCAGCAGGTGCGCGTAAGGCTCTTCCAGCCACGCCTCTTCGATGGTCACCTTGCCCGTGTCGCCGTCGATGACGATGATGACATCCCGGTCCGCCTTGCCCGTGATTTCCAGCGCGTCGAAGCCGGCGCCCTTGAGATAGGTGGCGAACATGCCGCCCACATTGCTATCGACCACCAGGCCGGTCAGCGGCGAAATGGTCACCACCGTCGATTTGCCCGTACCGGCATACGACAGGGTCCCGCAAATGGGCCCGTTGGCAATAATGAGGGGGTTCTCGGGGTCATCCCAACGGGTGTCGGGGGTGGTCGCGTTCCACGCCAGCCACAGGGCAAAGCCCCGCCCGCCGGTGAAAATCTGCTTCATCTGCTCGGTGACGGGCCGCTCCTCGATGCTCATGGTGTCGAGGTTGATGTGCAGGGTGCGGTTGGCATACCCCCGCTGCACCGGCCGCTTTTCGTACACATACTCGGCCAACACCCGATGGGCCTCTTTCAGCACCTCGACGGGAATGAAGGTCGTGGTCATAGAAAAACCTCCTTGAGGAGATAAAGGGAGCAACATCCATCCGGGCTTGCTTCTATTATAACGGAGCCCGGGGTGCGCATCATCTATTTTTTGGGGAAAGCCGCCCTGCGGGCGGCGCCTTTATGGGCCGGGCTGGCTGGTCGTGGCCGCGCGCGTCTCGTCGAGCCGGGCCTGGGTTTGTTCCACCTGCTCGCGCACCATGGCCCACAGGGCCGCGTTGAGGGGCGCGGGTTGCCCCACCCGCTGGCCGGCGCGCACCACCGCGCCGCAAATGGCGTCGATTTCCGTGGGCGCGCCGCGACGCAGGTCCTCGCGCATGGACGACGAATTGGCCGCGGTGCGCCGGGCCACGGCCTCGGCCGCGGCCGCGGGGTCGGCAAAGGGCAAGGCGATGCCCAGGGCCCGCGCCACCCGGGCCACCTCGGTCGCGGCCCGGGCCATGAACAGCCGCGCGGCCGGGTCCTCCAGCAGCGCGCCGTTGGGCACATCCAGCAGCGCGGTGAGGGGATTGATGGCCGCGTTGACCGCCAGCTTGCCCCAAATCAAGCCCTGTACATCCGGGTGCACCCGCACCTGGAACCCCGCGGCCTGCAGCACCCGCTGCCAAAACCCGGCGGCCGGGTGTCGGGCCAAGTCCACCGTGCCCTGGCCCGTGGCCTGCACCCACCCCGGTGCGCGCACCCGGGCCGCGTAAGTGGTCACGCCCACCACCACCCGGTCCGCGGCCAGGGCCTGTTGCAGCACCGCCTGGGGACCTAAGCCGTTTTGCAGGGTGAGCACCGGGGCCTCCGGGGGCAGCGCCCGGGCCGCGGTCTGGGCCGCGGCCTCGGTTTGCCAGGCCTTGACCAGCACCAGCGCGCCGACCCAGGGCCCCGGGGTCAGGGCATCGCGATGCCGGGCCTGCACCCGAAAGGCGTGCGTCGCGCCGTCGGGTTCCGCCAAACGCACCCCGTGCGCGGCCAGCGCGTGCAGCGCGGCGGGCCAGGTGCCGGCCATGGTCACCGGGTGGCCGGCGGCAGCCAGCCGGGCGGCGAACAGCCCGGCCAGCGCGCCCGTGCCCAAGATGAGCAACGGCTCACGGCCCATGGGGCGCCTCCCCGGCCGCGGCGGAGCCGGTTCCCCCACCGCGTTGGGCATCGAAGGCCTGCAGCCATTGCCGAAAGGCCGCGGCCTGTTCGGGCTTCATGGGCCGGCCGTGTTCGGGAGCCGGAAAGCGCCGCGCGGTCACATCGTCCACATACCCCCGCAGCGCGTCGTGAATGACCCGATGCAGCTGCGCGTATTGCTTCACAAAGCGGGGGGTGAAGCGGTCGTAGAGGCCCAGCAGGTCGTGAAAGACCAGCACCTGGCCGTCGCAATGGGGCCCCGCGCCGATGCCAATGGTGGGGATGTCCAAGCGCTCGGTCACGGCCTGGGCCACTTCGTCGGGCACGGCTTCCAGCACCAGGGCGAAGATGCCCGCGTCTTGCAGGCGCAGCGCGTCGTCGAGCAGCCGGGCCGCGGCCTGCGCGGTGGTGGCCTGGGCCCGAAAACCGCCCAGCTGGTGCACCCGCTGGGGCGTGAGGCCCAAGTGCCCCATCACCGGAATGCCGGCCCGCACCACGGCCTGAATGGTGCTCAGGCGCTCACGGCCGCCTTCCAGCTTGACCGCGTCCATGCCGGCCTCTTGCAAAAAGCGGCCCGCGTTGCGCACGGCTTCGGCATCCGAAACCTGATAGGAGAGGAAGGGCATATCGCCCACCAGCAGGGCCCGCCGCGCGCCCCGGGCCACGGCCTTGGCGTGGTGCAGCATGTCGTCCATGGTCACGGGCAGGGTGGTGTCGTAGCCCAACACGACCATGCCCAACGAATCGCCCACCAGAATGACATCCACCCCGGCCCGGTCCACGGCCAGGGCCGAAGGGTAGTCGTAGGCGGTGAGCATGGTGATGGGCTCCCCGCGGCGCTTTTTGCGCAGCAGGGTACGCACGGTCACTTTGTCACGGTTGGGGGAAGGAGATTGCGTGGACACGGTACCCTCCTTGTCATGGGGTAGGGGCCGTCGAAAGGGTGGAAAAGGGAAGGGAAGTCAGGGCGTCGTCCCGTCCGCCGGGGGTACGGGCGACATTCAGATGATACCACAAGTGCCAGGGGGGCTCACGCCGGGAAGATGGGGGGCGGCTGGGGCGGCAGCTGGTCGGGCAGGGGTTGTCCGTGGGCGCGCAGCCAGGCCTGCACGCGGGCCCGGGTGGGCGCTTCGGTGGCCGGGTGTGCGGCCACATATTGGGCCAGGGCCGCGGCCCGGGCCGGTTCCCCCTGGGCGGCCCACATGTGCGCCGCGACGGCCATGAGGTGCAGCCGGGTGGGCCAGGTGGGCTGCGGCTCCAGGGTCTCCCAGGCTTGGCGCAAGGCGCGCCAGGCGTCCGCGGGGTGCCCTTGCTGCTGCGCGGCCCAGGCCCGCCAGCCTAAGGCCCGGGCTTCGGCCACGGCATCGCCGGCTTGACGGGCCAGGGCCACGGCTTCGTCGGCCAGGTGGGCCAGGCGCGCCGGGTCAGCCGCGGCCAGGGCCTGCAGGGTGGCCAGACCCAGCAGCGCGTGCAGCTGAATGTGCACCACCTCCGTGGTGCGCCCTATGGTCAGGGCCCGCTCCAGATGGGCCGCGGCTTGCTGCGGCTGGCCCTGCAACATGGCCAGGGTGCCCAGGTGCAGCAAGAAGAACCCTTCGCCCAGCGTGTCGCCGTGGGCCCGGCACAGCCGCAGGCCTTGTTCCAACAGGGGCGCCACGGCCTGATATTGGCCGGTGCGCAAATACGCGCTGCTGAGGTTGATGAGGCCCTTGATGGCCTCGTGGGTCAGGCCCAACGCCCGGGCTTGCTGCACCGCGGCCTGCAAGTGTTCGATGCTGGCCGCGAAATCCCCTGTGTGGAGCAGGGCCACGCCCAACACATTGCGGGCCATGAGGGCATCTTGCCCGTCGGGGGGCAGGTTTTGCAGCGCCTGTTGGGCCCATTGCCGGGCCTGTTCCACCTCGCCTCGGCGAAAGGCCAGCGCGGCCAGATGCCCTTGCAGCCGCGCGGCCAGGGGGCGCGGCGCAGCCTGGGCCTGCAGCCGCGCCAGCGCGTGTTGGAACGCGTCCATGGCTTCGGCATAACGGCCCAGGGCTTCGTGCACCGCGTGGAACCCGCGCACGGCCCGGGCCAGCAGGTCCCACCGGTTGTGGCGAATGGCCCAGCGCCAGGCTGCATGAATATTGGGCAGCTGGTGCTGCCACGCCAGGTGTTCGGCTTTGGAGCCCGGCGGCGCGACCCCGCGGCGGGCCAGGCCCTCCAGATAATGCCGCGCGTGGCGGGCCGCCAGGGGATGCTCCTGCTGGGTGCGCTGCAGCGGCTGCTGCAGGTAATGCCGTGCCACCCGGTGGAGCGTGCGCCCCTGGGGCCAGGTGAGCACTGGGCGCAGCAGCCCCCGGCTCTGCAAGGCCGCGAGGTCGCGGGCGGAAACGTCGGCCACGGCCTGGGCGGCTGCCAGGTCGAAAGGCCCGGCAAAAACGCTCAGCGCGCGCAGGGCCTCTTGCAGCCCGGCGGGCACGGTGCGCCACAAATGCTCGAACAACGCGCGCAAGCTGCGATGTCGGGCCGGCGTTTGGGGCCACGGCGCCTGCAGCACATCCAGGTCCCGTTGCAACACATGCAGCAGCTCTGCCAGCGAAAGCTGCTGCAACTGCATGGCGGCCAGCTCCAAGGCCAGGGGGTTGCCGCCCAGCAGGCGGCACAGCGCGGCCACCGCGGGGTGTTCCTCGGCCTGGGGCAAGGGCCTGGGGACGAAGCGCTCCCACAAGGTGAGAAGCATTTGCCCCGCGGGATAGGCCTGGGGCGGCTGCTGTTGGGCGTCGGGGGGCACGGCCAGGGGCGGCACCGCGTACACGCTTTCGTGGCGCAGGCCCAAAGGCGCGGCCGCGGTGACCACGAGATGCACCCGGGGCGCGGTTCGGCGCAGGGCCTCCAACCAGGGTATGATTTCGCTGTCGCCGGGCAGGTCGTCGACGAGCAACAACACTTCGCGGGTTTGCAGCGCGCGCAGCACCGCGGCCAACGCAATCTGTTCGGTTTCCCCCACCAGGTGCAAGGCGCGCGCCAGGCGCAAGGCCAAGCCCGCGGCATCGTGCAGGGTGTCGGCGGCAAAGAAGAAAACGCCGTGGGCGTAGCGATGACGGTGGCGCTGGGCAAAGGCCAGGGCCAGGGCGGTTTTGCCCGCGCCGCTGGGGCCCACCAAAGTCACCAGGCGATGCTGATGAAGCCGCTCGGCCAGGGCCGCGAGCTCTTCCTCGCGCCCCACGATGGGGAACAGGGGCTGCGGTACCGCGAAGGGCGGCGGATGTTGGCGGCGGCGGCGCACTTCGGCTTCCAGGGCCCGGGTTTCGGGGTCGGGTTCCACACGCAGCTCTTGGGCCAGAATGCGGCAGCACTGCTGATATTGCTTGAGCGCGGCGGTGTACTTCCCCTGCCACATGAGCACCCGAATCAGCCCCGCGTGGTAGTCTTCGCGCCAGGGCTCCAGCCGCACGATGAAGCGCAGGATGTCTTCGGCCAGGGGCCATTGGCCGTAGCGCAGGGCCTCTTGCAGCGCGGCGTCACAGGCGTCCAGCACCTGGGTGCGCAGCCACTGGCTCACTGAAGTGACCCAATGGGTGAACTCCGCAGCCCGCGGGACATGGAACCCTTCCAAAAAATCACCCCGATATAGGGCCATGATTTGCCGCACTTTGTCCGGCGTCAAAGGAGGCTGCAGCAAAGCCAACACCTGGTGCAAATCTACTTCCCAGCGATAGCGGCCCGACAAAGCCACCGCCTGCCGCCCGACTTCCAGGGCCTGGGGAGGCAAATGCCGCTGCAGCTGATAGAGCGCGTTGCGCAAACTGGCCCGGGCTTTGGCGGCCGGCGCTTCGGGCCACAACAAGGCCATCAAACGCTCGCGGGCCACAGGCTGTTGCTTCCAGGCCAGGTAATACAGCAGGGCCTGAGGTTTGTTGCCCGGCAAAGCCACGGGATGCTCGCTGTTATCCGACGTAGGGTTGAACCCCT
>Ga0256833_1003580_pt1 | contig 10603 bp, 5 predicted proteins | sample 356284metaG_FD_190535 | JGI IMG/M metagenome (GOLD analysis project Ga0256833, IMG submission 190535) | Hydrothermal vent microbial communities from Mid Atlantic Ridge, Atlantic Ocean - 356-284 | ecosystem: Environmental > Aquatic > Marine > Hydrothermal vents | place: Atlantic Ocean: Mid...
CTGGGAGCATATGTCAAGGTCTTTGATGATGACCTCGCTGGCCTGGTGCGTATGGAGAGGCTTTTTGGCCAGGATTTGTTTACTTCCTCTTTTAACCGTAAGACATTATTCAAAACAATACAAACTGCGGATGTCATTATTAATTCTAAGATAAAACGTCACGACCAGCCTTTTATCATTACCGAGGACCTGGTGAGAATGATGCGCAAAGGTTCTGTAATTGTGGATATGAAAATAGACACTGGTTCTATTATTGAAACAGCCAGACCAACGAGTTTTGATAATCCTGTTTATGTTGTGCACGATGTTATTCATTATTGTGTGCCCAATATTCCTTCCCGGGTTGCCCGCACGGCTTCTATTGCTATAAGTGATGTGCTTACACCGATATTGAAGAAGATTTGCCAGCACGGAAGTATTTTACCTGTGCTCAAACAATCTTATCCCTTGCGTAAGGGAACTTATGCTTTCCTGGGTATGCTGACCAATACCCATCTGGCAGAGCGTTTTGGGATGGATGCCAAGGACCTTAACCTGCTTGTAGCTTTATTCTAAAAAATACTGCCATGGGATCATTCCTCTGGTTGAAAAAATTTTTTCAAGAGATGAGAGACTTTTTTAATCCTAAAAAATTAAAGCATTTAAAATTTTTTGGAGAGGATTTTTTCCTGCCTCCGCGTGAGGATAATATTCTGTTGCGCTTCAAGGAGATTATTCTGGTGCAATCTTCTTATGTTACTTTTTTCAGCTTTCTTATACTTGGGGCGTATGAATATTCAATCAATATGCCTCTGGCTGCCTTGATTAGTTTTTCGCTTGCTGTTTTTAACGTCATTATTTTGTTCTACCTGAAACTTAATGGGAAATACTGGATAGTAGCCTCAATGCATATTTTCCTGGTATGGCTTAAAGTTACTTTTTTGCTTCTGGAAACAGGAGGCATGGACTCCAATATGCTATTGTGGTATATTCTGGTCATCACCCTTGCTTTTGAATATATTGACGACCGTCTGGGAGTGGGCTTGTGGTTGCTTATTATTGTCCTGACTCTGGGTGGACTGTTTTATCTGACACGGAAAGGGATATTATTTTCTACTCTTACATTACCATCACATTACGAAATAGCTTATAATCTTTTGTTCCTGCTTATTTTTACAGCTATCCTTTTCATTTATGTTAGTGAAAAAAATCTCTATCAAAAAGAGCTGGAAGCTCAGAGTGCAAAATTGGAGGCACGGGCACATGAATACGAACTGGCTCTGGATGAGCTGAATATGCAGAATGAAAAAATTGTTTTGCTTAATGACAGACTGGAAGATAAACAGCGTCTTATTATGCATCAGGTGGAGGTGCTCAGAAATTTGATGAAAACCCGCACTGAGGCCATTGTATATATCAATAAGCAAAAAAGCGTTATCCAGGGTTATCTGAATGAGCTGGAGGAGAGCAATAAATATGCTGCGGTATTGCAGCATTTTTTCCTTTCAGACTATGCGGTCTTGGAAAATTATTTTTCACGGTATTTTGTTTTTAATAAACAGAAATATGCTGTTGGTGGAGATTTTTATTTTATACGACCTATTGATGAAAACAAGATTTTTGTTTTCCTGGGTGATGCTACTGGACATGCCTCGGCCGGAGCTATTCTCGGCAGTATCGTGACAATTTTATTGACTAAGTTTTTGAATCAAAATTTATATATGCCTGACCAAATTCTTGATCTTATTCATAAAGAAATGAAAGCTTTGTTTGAGGGTTCTGGAAATGACAGAGTTTTCTATGGTGTGCGAGCTTTTGCTATGTTGTATGATAAAACACAACAAACTTTATATTGTTCCAGCGCAGGATCTTCTGCTTTTATCTTTAAAGATGAACTGAAGGAAATTAAAACAAAAAATAGCCTTATAGCTTCTTTTTCACCTGCTGCCTCTTTTGATTTGTTTAATTTTGAGTTCAATAAAGGAGATAAGATTATTCTTTTTACCGATGGTTTTTATTCCCAGCTTAATCCGGAATATGAAAAGTTTTCAAAGAAAAGATTTAGATATCTATGGACCCGTATAGGTGTTCAGCCAATTTTTGCTCAGAGAGAAATTTTGCAATTTGAGCTGGATAATTGGAAAAAAAATATGGAACAAACAGATGATATTACTATAATTGCCCTGCAAATTTAAAGATAGCATTTGATGAGACATAAGCCAGTTGTTAATTATAAATCAGTATTATACATCCTTGGGACAGTGCTGATGATTGAAGCTTTTTTCATGATTTTTAATATTCTCATTAGCCTTGTTTTTCACGAGGGAGCGAGGATGATGCGACTACATTTTTATGCTTTTTTGATAACTTTTTTAGTTGGATTTTCACTGTATTTTGCTTTCCGTAAATATTCGCAGGGGCCCTTTGCCCGCAGGGATAGTTTTTTATTGGTGACAGCTGCATGGCTGTCTATATCAGTCTTTGGAACTTTACCTTATATTTTAACTGGTGCCATACCAGATTTCACAGATGCTTTCTTTGAAGCAGTTTCTGGTTTTACCACAACCGGTTCTTCTATCCTTACTGATATTGAGGCTTTGCCCAAGAGTGCCCTTTTCTGGAGAAGTATGACACACTGGATTGGCGGTCTGGGAATAGTGGTCATGTTTGTTGCTCTTTTCCCTTCTATGCGTATGGGTAAGATTTATTTATTCAATGCCGAAGCTTCTGTTGTCGTGGAAGAAAAAGCTTTTCCGAAAATTTTTGATGTGGCCAGAAACCTGTTTTTTATTTATTTCATCCTGACATTTTCAGAGTTCCTTTTACTGGTATTAGGTGGTATGAATTGGTTTGATAGTATTTGCCATTCTTTTGCAACAGTAGCTACTGGTGGTTTTTCAACAAAAAATTCTTCCATAGGTGGATATTCGCCTTATATTCAGTATGTTATTGCTATTTTTATGATACTTTCGGCAACTAATTTTAACATTTATTTGTTGATTATCAGGAAGAAATTTGCAAATATCTTTAAAAATGAGGAATGGAAAACCTATCTCAAGATTTTATTTTCCGTTGTTTTAGTGGTAACAGTGGTTCTGGTTGTTAAACATGTATATTCTCTGGAGCCGGCTTTCCGCTACGCTCTTTTCAATGTAGCTTCACTGATGACTGCTACAGGATTTGCCACTACCGATTATCTGCAATGGCCAGCCCTGGCATGGATAATGATTGTTTTTGTTATGATGATTGGGGCAAGTTCAGGTTCTACCGGCGGTGGCGTGAAAGTTATAAGATATGTTATTCTGGGAAAAAAGATTAAAGCTTCGTTCCGTGAGATATTGCATCCCAACCTGGTGTCAAATATTAAATACAACGGTCAGGTTGTCAGTGATGACACTGTTTTTAAAATCCTGGTTTTCATTATTCTTTATTTTATCGTTGTCCTCAGCGGAATGTTTATTTTGATGATTACAGGTGTTGACCCTGTTACGGCTTTTGGGTCAGCTCTTACCGCTATGGGCGGAATGGGCCCCGGCTTAGGGCTTACTGGCCCGGCCGGAAATTTCTCAATGATACCCGTTGTAGGCAAATTTACCCTGTCGTTTTTGATGATTATTGGCCGTCTGGAAATTTTCAGTGTGTTGATACTCTTTACTCGCGATTTCTGGCGATAAATTATTCATCTCTGCTGGCCCCAAGGAAGATAAGGATATAGTATATCAAAACCGCCAGAGAGGTTAATGCGGCTACTACGTATGTCATTGCTGCCCAGCGCAGAGCATCCCGAGCGATGATATAATCCTGGCCCTGCAGAAGTCCGGTTTGATTTAACCAGTGTAAAGCCCGGCGGCTGGCATCAATTTCCACGGGCAGTGTTACCAGGCTGAATATAACTGTTAGTGAATATCCCGCTATGCCCAGCAGTAATATAGTTGGTGAAACATTAAGCATGAACATACCCAGTAGTAAAAGCCATGAACCAAACTGGGATCCTATTTGCACCAGTGGAACGAGTCCTGAACGCACTCTGACCCAGAAATATCCCGAATGATGCTGTACAGCATGACCTGTCTCGTGAGCAGCTACCGCTGCCGCAGCAATGCTTCTGCCATAGTAGTTGTTATTACTCAGAGCAATAGTTTTTGTCGCAGGATTATAATGGTCTGTTAAAAATCCCTGCGCAACTGTAATTTTTACGTCTCTTATTCCGTAATCAGCTAACATGCTGCGGGATATTTCCGCACCACTCATACCGTATGGCATAGCCAGCTGGGAATATTTTCTGAATTTGTTCTGGAATATGATGCTTACAATGTAGCTTATAATAGACAGGATTATGAAAAAGCCCCAGATACCCATAGCTTTTTTTCTTTCGGCTTTAGCAATTTTTGTTCCTTTGTATTTTTTACAGACTTTTTGTCAGTTTTTATCCTTAATAATCAGTAGTATAAGGAAAAATTAAGAAAAAAAGTTTAGAAAAATTTTGTTATTTTTTATAAATATTTCATTTTTGGATGTTAATAAACCCAAAACTTTTAAATTATGGGACGGTACCTTTTATCATTACTTGTTTCTTTATTGGTTGTTTTTTCTGTTAATGCTCAACAGATTGTTAACATTCAGTACGATGGCACAACAGGTGTGCCAAAATTTGTTCAATTTGACGGTCAGACACCAGTGAAGGCAGCTAAGGCTGACTTTATCAAATCGGTGTTGAAAGTTCCTGCTGATGTGGATTATAAGCTGATTTCCACAGAAAAAGATCCTGTTTTCGGTCAGTTGGAAAGATACCAGCAGTATTACAAGGGAATTAAAGTGGAATATGCCCGTTATTATCTGCATCTCAAAGGTAAGGCTATTGCTTCTATGAACGGCAATTATGTTGATGTGAAAAATCTGGACATTAATCCTTCAATTTCCGAACAGCAGGCTCTCGCTATTGCTCTGAAAAAAATCGGTGCTAAAAAATATATGTGGGAAGACCCTGAAGCAGAGGCTTTTGCAAAAAAGACTGAACCTGCCGGTACTTACAAACCCAAGGGTGAGCTCGTTATTGTCAGAAATATGGACCCATCCGACCGTAATACATATATGAAACCTGTTCTGGCTTATAAATTTGATATCTATGCTGAGGATCCAGTTAGCCGTGATTATGTATATGTTGATGCTCATACCGGAAAGGTAGTACTGATTGATCCCATTATTAAGCATGTACGTGGACACGAACATGGTTTACATACTTCTGCTGCTAAAACTACTGGTATTCAGCGGACATCTTCTGTTAAATCTACTGGTAATGCCGAAACCCGTTATAGTGGAACCCGCCAGATAGAAACTGAGGCTTATAACGGTCAGTATCGTTTACATGACCTCACTCGCGGAAATGGTATTTTTACCTATAACATGAGGCAAGGCACTGATTATAATGCTGCTGTTGATTTCTATGATAATGACAATAACTGGACTGCTGCTGAATATCACAATGCTGCTAAGGATGACGCTGCACTGGATGCTCACTGGGGCGCAGAAATGGTTTATGACTACTGGAAAAATGTCCATGGACGTCTGAGCTACGACAATAATAATGCTGCTATCAAATCTTATGTTCACTACGACAAGGCTTATGATAATGCTTATTGGAACGGCTCTGTTATGACTTATGGCGATGGTAGTGATACCTATTTTGATGCTCTTACTTCTCTGGATGTTTGCGCTCATGAGATTGGACACGCTGTTTGCTCTCACACTGCCGACCTGGTTTATAGTAATGAATCCGGTGCTCTGAACGAAGGTCTCTCTGATATATGGGGCGCTTGCGTGGAACATTATGCTGCTCCTGAAAAAGAAACCTGGATGATGGGCGAAGATATTGACCGCCGTTCCAATTCCAACCCTCCAGGATTGCGTAATCTGGCTGATCCAAAATCTAAAGGTTTACCCGATACCTATGGCGGAGAATACTGGTATACTGGTACTTCTGACAATGGCGGAGTGCATACTAATATGGGAGTTCTTTCTTATGCATTCTATCTGATGTCCGAAGGCGGATCTGGTACCAATGACCTTGGTAATTCTTATAACGTAACAGGTATTGGTATTGATAAAGCTTCCAAGATTATTTATCGTACAGAATCTGTTTACCTGCCTTCGGATGCTACTTATGCAGATTTCAGAAATTATGCTATCCAGGCAGCCAAAGACCTTTATGGTGATGGATCTCAGGAGGTTATTACTACTACTAATGCTTTCTATGCTGTTGGCGTTGGCGCTGCTTATGGTCAGGTTTCTTACTGCGCTTCCAAGGGTAATAGCTCTTATTACGAATGGATTTCAAATGTTTCTATTGGTTCTTTCTCCAATAGTTCTGGTGCATCCGGATATACCGACTTCACAAGCAAGACTGTTAATCTGACAGCAGGACAATCCTATAACGTTAGCCTCACTCCTGGTTTCCGTAGCTCTTCTTATAACGAATATTTCCGTATATGGATTGACCTTAACGGTGACGGAGATTTCACCGACCCAGGCGAACTGGTATTTGATCCAGGTGCCACTCAGTCCACTATTACTGGTACCCTGACCATCCCTGCCGGAACAGCTCCTATTACCACACGTATGCGTGTTTCTATGAAATACAATGCTACTCCTTCTTCTTGCGAAACTTTCTCATACGGAGAGGTGGAAGACTACACTGTTAATATCTCCGCTGGCAGTGGTGCTGATACTCAGGCTCCAACAGCTCCGTCTAATCTTACTGCTTCCAATATTACTGAAACTACTGTTGACCTGAGCTGGACTGCTTCTACTGACAATGTTGGTGTTACAGGTTATGATGTTTATGAAAACAATTCTAAAATTGGAACTGTTACTGGTACTTCCACTCAGATTACGGGCCTTTCTCCTGCAACAACTTATAGCTTCTATGTTAAAGCTAAGGACGCTGCTGGTAATGTTTCTGCTGCAAGTAATACTGTTACTGTTACTACATTGAGCAGCTCCACAGGTGGCGGAATGCCTACTGGTTACTGCTCCTCCAAAGGTAATAATGCTAATTACGAATGGATAGATTACGTTGGCATCGGTTCTATCAGTAATTCCACAGGTAGCAATGGAGGTTATGCCGATTTCACCAATCTTTCTACAAACCTTAATCGTGGTGGCAGTTATACCCTTACTATCAGTGCCGGATTTGCTTCATATAGCTACACTGAATACTGGACTATTTATATTGACTGGAACCGTGACGGTGATTTCTACGATACAGGAGAAGAGGTTGCAAAGGGGTACTCAAGTAGCTCTGGTAATCTGACAGCTACTATTAATGTGCCCTCTGATGCTTCGCTTGGAACTACACGTATGCGTGTTTCTATGAAGTACAACAGCTACCAGACACCTTGCGAGACCTTCTCTTACGGAGAAGTTGAGGATTATGCCCTGGTAATAGGAACTGGTTTTGCTTATAACAACTTTGCCGGAGTTTCGGGTGAACCTCTCAGCGATAACGGAAAAGTTGCTGGCTATGATGTTTATCCTGTGCCATTCTCTAATGAATTGACAATTTATTCTCCAAATACTGGAGATGGAATCACTTATCAGATTGTTGACGTAATGGGTAAGGTTGTTAAAAGTGGAAAGATTACTTCAAATGTTGAACATATAAATACTGCTAACCTGAGCAATGGCGTTTATGTTATAAGAATTGACGACGGACAAAAGACTATCATCCGCAAGGCTGTTAAGAAGTAATTAGTTGTTTTACAGAGAATAAAAGCGGGCTGCCATTAAGCAGCCCGCTTTTTTATTATAAGTCAAAAATTTTATTTTAAATGTGCTCCTATTTTTTTCAGAATAATTTTATTATTCTTTTCATTACAGTAAACCCTCCTGCTGTCATCGCCCGAAAATGGATAGAATTCATGAGAATATTTTTTTGAAATTTCACCTGTTAAAGAATGGTATCTTAATGATTTGGGATTAATGCCTTTTTTGACATACAAAATCAGTTTATCAATTTTTTCATTTAGTTGTCTTTTTTCTTCTTTGCTAAGTTTTTCAAAATCTTTTTTAAATTCGCTAGAATAGTCAATCTTCTCGGTTAGAGGTGCAAGGAGATTTTCTTTGTATAGTTCTTGTTTAATTTTTTGCCATACCAGCTCTCCCCATTCTGTCAGGGTATATTCTCCGGCTATATCGTAATATAGTGTTTTGGGCAGGTAGTTTATTTCATTTATGTTAACTGGTAGTTCTAATTCCAGTTTCCGGAAAAGATTAATATTTTCTCTGAAAATCTGTTCGTCAACTTTTATTGGTAGTTTGGGGATGATTAATAATTCTTCTGTTTTTTCAAAAATATAAATGCTTCTATCTGCCCACAGTGATGCCATTGTCTGCAGAAAACTGTTGATACTTTTGAAGCCTCCAGTGAGGTTGAAGATAATCTCATAATTTTGTTGCTTATATAGTTCCAATTGCGACGATAATTCTTTTACTAAATCAGATAGAGCAGTCTGGAACTCTTGAACGTCATTTGTCTTTAAGCCTTTTGGCGAATAACTATTTACTATTCCTAAGTTTTTAGTTTCAATTATTTGTTTTATCAGATCTGCACTTTTTCTGCCCAGATATGTATCTGTAATAATTAATTGATGGAAGTTATTTTGTGATCTTTCTTTTTCGTAGAATTTTAATAAAGCATGTAGTTCTGCCGAAAGGATTTTTAATTCATTGTCAGAGAGTTTATAAAGCTCCTGCTTAAAGGCAAGGAATTGTGGTTCAAATTCTTTTTTGAATTTTATAAATTCTGGGCTTGTGTCATTTTCCTGGAAGTTTGCAAAAGAGTTTATTTCTTTTACCTTTTCTCGTAAGCCGTTAATTAAGATGCTGATACCTACAGGTGTAACAATGAATTTTGCCATTTTTTTGTTTTAAAAATAGTTATTTGTTCCGGAATAATAAAAAAGCCGAGGCCATCCGACCCCGGCTTTTTTATGTTAGGCTTTGATTTTTTATGCTACTTTCTTGGCAAAGAAAGTTTTAACCATCAGGTCATAGAAAATCAACAGTCCGCCAAGAATCATCATACCGTCAGGCAGCAGACGGAACCACATCCATGGTTTCATAGCTTCTACTGTTTCGCGCAGACGAGCTACATAATAGCCCTGTTCAAATGCTACCTGTGTCTGATGGATACCTATCATATAGGTAGGCAGAGCGAATAAAATTACGCCGATAGTGAGCAACCAGAAACCCCATTTACTTGTTTTCTCATTCCATTCCAGCCCATTTGCCAGCGAATTGGTACGGGCAACCATGTAGATGAAAGCAATTGCTACATAACCGAAAGCACCCAACAGAGCTATATGTCCGTGAGGCATAATCAGGTATGTTCCGTGTGCATAATAATCAATGGTCGGAGTGTTGATGAGCATACCAAAGAAACCTGCACCAATCCAGTTGAGGATAGCAGATCCGGCAATCCACATAAATACTGTGTTGAATTCATTTTTCTTGCCTTCCAGACGCTGCTCACGTTGGTTTTTCATAGCTTCTACAATCATCAGAGCCAGCGGAAGTGGTTCCAGAGCAGAGAAAATACCACCAATAGCAATCCAGTACTGGTCAAGTCCCTGCCACCAGTAGTGGTGTCCTACTCCGAGTGTACCACTGAGAGCTATCAGGAAGAGCTCAAACATCATGGTACGTATTGCAGTCTTATGCGAGATCAGGCCCAGTGATACTGTGAAGAAGGCAATGGTACCAGCAGCAAACATCTCAAAAGTAAGCTCTACCCACAGATGGATTACCCACCAACGGTAATAATCGTCAACCGAGAAATTAGGCATTACTTTTGTCAAAGGCATCATACCTGCTATGTACAAAGTGGCAATAGCAAAAGCAGCCCAGATGATTGTGTTAACAATAGGATTGTTTTTGGCTGCCTTGCGAATAAGGGAGAATACCAGTAAGAACCAGAATACCAGCCCTATTACCAATCCGATATCCCACAAGCGTCCCAGGTTGATGAGCTCACGTCCTTCATTACCCAGCCAGAACCAGGATTCGCGCAGATGTCCGGTAGCACCCATATACAGGCCAATGATTGCACCAACTGCAACTATCAAAAGGGCAATCCACAGAACATCTACCAGCCAGGGATATTTATGGTCTTTGTTAGCAACCCACGGAGCTACAAGCATACCACCGACAAGCCATCCAACTGCTACCCACAGGATTGCAATCTGTGTATGCCACGAACGGGCTACATTGAACGGTAAAATATGTTGTGAGATAATAAAGTCTTTGGCAGGTTCAGTATATAAGTGTGCCAGATAACCACCCAGGAATAATTGTACCACAAACAAGAGTGATACGATGGGAACGTATTTGAGCAATTTTTTTTGCGATTTGTATATAGAAGTGACTTTCATCGCAGGGGCAAGATCCTCATCTTTTTTGAACAGGTATTCGTAAGCGATGTAAACTACAATGATAGTAAGTGTCCATAGCAAGAGGAATTCCCACAGGGAAACTTTGTGGTTAATAAATTGAAGATTTTGGTCGATTTCCGGTACATAAGGCCAGTTATTAGTCCAGGTGCGGTTAGTCCCTGTACGTTTTGTTGATG
>Ga0256833_1003581_pt1 | contig 10601 bp, 12 predicted proteins | sample 356284metaG_FD_190535 | JGI IMG/M metagenome (GOLD analysis project Ga0256833, IMG submission 190535) | Hydrothermal vent microbial communities from Mid Atlantic Ridge, Atlantic Ocean - 356-284 | ecosystem: Environmental > Aquatic > Marine > Hydrothermal vents | place: Atlantic Ocean: Mid...
AGACCGAAGTTAGTAGGGAGAGATACACAGATGCATTCTTTGGTTGTGTTTTTCGCGACAATTGGTGGTTTAAAATTATTTGGATTAATGGGTTTTATATTTGGTCCTATCATAGCAGCACTTATGATAGCAATGTGGAAAATTTATGCATGGGAGTTTAAAGAGCAATTACAAAAATTTAATGCATGAATATTATAAAAAATAATGCTTGATTTTTATCAACACATTCCAGAGCATATTAACCCAATTGTATTTTCAATTGGTGATTTTGCGATACATTGGTATTCGATTATGTGGGTTACTGCCTTTGGGGTAATTTACCTATTATTGTTGTGGCGTACAAAAAAAAATGAAGGAAATTACAGTATAGAATTTTTACAAAATTTAATTACAAATAGTTTGATAGGTGCTTTAGTTGGAGGACGGTTGGGATATGTCATTTTTTATAACCTGCTTTATTATATAAAGAATCCAATACAAGTTATTTCTCCGTATGATTTTGATAGTGATAGATGGATAGGAATCTACGGCATGAGCTATCATGGTGGAGTTATCGGTGTGGTAATAGCACTAATTTGGACAGCCAAAAAAAATAAACAGGATGTGTTAAAGTTATTTGATTTTATTGTTCCGGTTATACCTCTTGGTTATATGTTTGGACGTTTTGGTAATTTTTTTAATACGGAATTAGTGGGTAGAATTACTGATTCGTCATTGGGCATGTATTTCAATGATGAAATTGTATTAAGACATCCGTCACAATTGTATGAAGCGTTTTGCGAAGGGGTGTTATTATTTATTATATTGTGGAGCCTACGTAATCGTAAGTTTGAAAAAGGTATATTAGGAGCATTATATTTGATGGGCTATGCAATAGTACGGTTTATTATAGAATTTTTTCGTGAACCGGATGAACAGTTAGGTTTTGTTTTTGGTACATTTACTATGGGACAAATATTATCATTTATCATGTTTATAATTGGTATAGGATTGTTTATTAAAATAAAAAATAGGCGTTTATAAATAGATATGTTATAATAGACTTTGTATGAACAACGATATTATTGCATTTATACAAAAAACGGGTGAATAAAATAAAGGAAAATATTGGTGACAGTGTAATATTAAGTAAACAAAATAAACACAAACAACAATTGTGTATATTACATGAATCAGTAGAAAATAATTATAATAAAAATATTCAGACTTTACTTCTTGGAGGAAGACGTACAGATTTTTTTGTTACAGAAGATTCTCGTAAATATATTTCGAGGGAACAACAATATAAAAAAGAAACAAAATATGATTATGTAGATCCTAGAGGATATTTTGATAGTTTGCACATTAAATATGTTAGATCATATTCTGCAAGAGAATTACAACAAAAACGTATTGTGGCAGAATTTCGTAATGCACGTGATATAGCGATTTCTTTTAAAACAGCACTTGAATTAGATTTATCTCCGATTCGCATGTGGAGAGTCTCGCTTGCTGGAGCAGTGCTTTTTGGTATGATTTCTATGAGTATGATTTATAAAAATCTTGGGCAAAATGCAATGGCAATAGGTGGTGAAGTTGGATTATCGGGGAACAATAATGCAGTAGAATTAGTTGAGAATAAAGTATTACAGGCAGATAGTGTTAAGAAAGAAATACAAAAGAAAGTTAAAGAAGTAAAGCAAGAAAAAACAGATATAGAAAATATAGATAATATAAAAAGCTCTGAGCGAAAACAACAAAATAAAATCAAGGAAGTAAAAGTCGATAGTGTGCAAAAAAATATATCTACTAAAGAAAAGTCAAATGATGATAATATAGATGAAAAAGTAAAGAAGATACAATCTATAGGAAAAAAAGTCAAACAATCAGTCGATAGTGCACAAAGAAAACATGACAATAAAACTGATGCCAAAAAAGGGAAATACTCTTTGGAACGTAATGCAACTAAAATGGTTGATGGATATCCAATAGAAAAAATGTTGCCATATATTTTAAAACAAGATCCAGAAGTAGCAAAATATTTGATTGCAATAGCAAAACAGGAAAGTCAGTGGGGTAAACGAGTCCCAGTTCTTAATGGGCAAGATTGTTATAATTATTGGGGGTTTAGAGCGAAAAGAAAACTTATGGGTTCGGGTGGTCATACTTGTTTTAATTCTCGTAAAGATGCTGTAGAGACTGTTGGGAAACGTATTCATGAACTTATATATAAATATGATCGAAAAACTGCAAATAGATTAATTGTGTGGAAATGTGGTAATACTTGTAAAGGTCATTCGCAAGCCGGGGTTGATCGTTGGATTAATACGGTTGGTTCTTATTATAATCAGCTATCACAGTAGAATTGTAGTAAAAAGATAGTTTAAAAACCCCTAAAGTAAGGGGTTTTTTAGACTATTGACAAATTTTTTCAAAAGAGTATACTCATATCTATGTTTGCAAATTTTGCACATCACCTTATTTTAATTTTTAAAATGAGACTAGGGGTTTTATTCGTAAAACATATTATATGAGTATTAATGACGATCCATCACCGATTAAGCGTCTGTATGTAGAGACGCTAAAGATGATTCAATCATCACTACATAGAGTTAGTTCCTTTCCAGCGCATGGTATATACTTTATTCTTATAGGATTAGTGTTTATTGTTGTGAGTAGTTTTTATTTTACAAATTTAGTTTCTTCACAAACGGAGAAAAAAATTGTTTCGGAGAGTTTGCAAAGATACAATGCATGTATTTTTGGTAAAAATCTTGTTAATCAAGATGTCAAAACAGACTCCATTATTGCAGATATTGATGATGAGTGTTCAAAACTTAGTTTTGAGGGTAAAATTATGAAATCACAACAAAATGTCAGAGCGCAAGAAATTGCAAAAATTCTTGAAGGTACTCCAATGCAAGAAATGGCTAGTGATATTGCAACAAAAGATAAAACTGTTGCTGCGCTTATTGTGGGAATTGCTAATATTGAAAGTCAATTAGGGAGACACGCTCCATGGAAAGCTGGTATTGATTGTTATAATTATTGGGGCTATAAAACTAGTGGATCACGTGGTCAAGCTTTGGGACATGCTTGTTTTGGATCACGTAAGGAGGCAGTGGATACAATTGCAAAACGACTTGAGCATTTCGTTTATGACAAAGGAAAAACAACTCCAGCACAAATGGTCTACCCTTGGAAATGTGGAGGTAGTTGTGCACAACATTCACCAGAAAGTGTGTCTAGATGGATTGGTGTAGTAAATATTTATTACAATCAAATCATCGCAATTGAAAATAGTGAGAACATAAACATACAAAAATCAAAATTTTTATCAAAGAAATGAGAAAAAGACGTCTGAAATATGACGTCTTTTTAGTTAATATAATGAACATAATCTAATGTCATATTATTAATTATTTAACAATTTGTTAAGATAGTTGATTAAATAATTTAGTTTCACAGGTTTTTATAATATTATAGTATACTTAAGATATATGAAAAATGTTAAACAAAAAAAATTTCTTTGGGGTATTGTAAGTATTGGACAACAGACCGAAGGAGGTGATATTAATAGCAATTGGCATAAATGGGCTTCTCGTGATTTAGTTTCTAGAATTGGTAGCGCAAATAATTATTGGAATCAGTATGAGGAATTTCATAAACTCGCACAAAATATTGGTTGCAATAGTTTTCGATTAAGCATTGAATGGTCAAGAATTGAGCCAAAACAAGGTGTTTTTGATATTGACGCAGTTGAACATTACAAAAAAATAATAAACGATATACATGCGAATAATATGGATGCTGTTGTTGGATTGTGGCATTGGAGTGTACCGAGTTGGTTTGAAGAAAAATATGGGATGCATAGTAAAAAGTGTGTAGAATTATTTATGCGGTTTGTGGATTATATTTGTGATGAGCTTGGAGAAATCATCGATGTTATAGTAATACTAAATGAACCATCTGTGTATATAACTACAAGTTATATTAGTGGGACACGTCCTCCATTTTTGCAAAGTTTTATAAAATCGATATTGGTTAAGCGTAATTTAATAAAAATGCACAAACTTACGTATAATATATGGAAACAAAAATATCAACGAACATCAGTAGGTTCAACTTTTTTATATAATGATGAGCGAGCTGCTCAAGATACAATACTGCAAAATATTTATTTAAGAATAAAACGTTTTATACATAATGGATTTATAATACATAAATTGTTAAAGTATAGTGATTATATAGGCATTAATTATTATACCAGTGATAGTTTTTTCTTTGGACGTAGTGGGGGTAGATGGGGTGTACACGGTATAAATGATTGGCATTCTTCAGATGTATGGCATACATTTGCAAAAGGATTATATCGAATACTTATAAATTTAAAAAAGTATGATAAACCAATTATCATAATGGAAAATGGTAAACCGACTAATAGTGGTGTGAATGATTATGATAGGCAAAAATTATTAAAAGATACAATTAAATATATGCAAAAAGCGATGAAAATGGGGGTAGATGTGCGAGGATATTTTCATTATAGTTTAGTAGACAGTTATGAATGGGACAGCGGATACAATTTTAGATTTGGACTTGTTGAATTTGATAGAAAAACAAATCAAATACTAAAAAGGAAAAGTTATAATGTGTATAAATATATTATAAAAAAATATAATGTGAGCTAGACTCAATAATTAATTGCAATACTTGAAATTAATGCAGAAACTAGTTTGTGATCAATTTCACATGTTTGAAAAAATGTGGCGGACATGGTAAACATTACGTACCGAGGTGTAACTTCGTTCCTGCATGATAAAGCCGAGTGTCATTCTCTGTGTTTTATAGGAATGGTGAAGCTGATATTTATAAAGGCATTGCGTTTAATTGTTGAATGTAGATGATATAAATTTGATTTTTAAAAATATTATGTTATAGTCGTAGTAGTTTGAGTATAGTTGGATCGTTTAAAAATTGAATCGAAGGGGGTTGCATATGTTAACTATTGATATTCATGGATTAGAAAGAGAGTGTGCAGAAAAAATGCGTATAGATATTTTTAACAAAGTTGCAAGTATCGATACGACAGATTGGAAGTCTGTTGTTATTGAGATTTGTGATTGTAATATTAAAAATTTGCATGGTGTGGTCGTGCCTCAATTACGTGTGTTTATGCGTAGTTTTGTAACAGACAGCAACAAAAGATTACTAATCCAGAAGTTACAAGAATTGGATATAGCAATAATGATAATTGATGTATATTATGTGAGACAATAGTACATTTCAAAGAGCTTGTTTTAATAAATCAAGCTCTTTAAAATTTTATGTAGTATAATAAAATTATGAGATTAAAAATAATTACAATTGGAAAACCAAAATTATTATTTGCAAGAGATGGATTTGAAGAATATATAAAAAGATTAAGTGCGTTTCATAAGATTGACGTAGTGCATTTAAAAGATAATGCAAGTGATGAAAAAATATTATCTGAAATTGACGAAGATTTTTTAGTAGTATTGGATGAGAATGGAGGGGAATTTACCAGTAGAGAATTGGCACAATTTTTAAATGCTAAAGCCTTAGGTGGTGTGAGTAAAATAAGTTTTTTGATTGGTGGTCCAGATGGTCATGATAACCTTATTATAAAAAGAGCTAATTATTTATGGAGTTTTGGTAAATTGACATTTCCACATGATGTGGCTATGCTTATACTCGCAGAAGCATTATATAGAGCAAGCACAATTAATGTGGGACATCCTTATCATAGGGATTAAAATTTTTTAATTTTATCAATGATAACTATCACAAAAATTAAAAAAATTGTTATTTATAGTATTTTACTTGCACTAATTGTTGTAAGTGTTTCACGGTGGCGGGTAGTATCTGTGAGTGACGGGCATATTATAAATTCAAATGAAGTTATTAAAATCGAAAAATGTCAGAATATTCTGTTGTTGGGGGCAAAAATAAAATTTGATGGTAGTATGAGTCCAATCCTCAAAGAAAGAGCAATGGCGGTTGAAGAATTATATAAAAAGGGTAAGGTGTGCAAAATTATTGTTAGTGGATATAAAGAGGTAGGAGATGATTATGTGTATGACGAGGTAAGTCCTGTCGTGAAATATTTAATAGCACAGGGCATTCCAGAGGAAATGATTGTGAGTGATTTCCAAGGAATTGACACATTTACAAGTTTAAAAAATGTACGTGAAATATTTAAGTTAGTGAATATTGTTATAGTTACACAGAAATTTCATTTACCTCGAGCAGTGTATATTGGACGAGAACTCGGATTAAATACAATTGGATTTGAGGCATTTAAATTTCCATATCCGACAAAGAGTGGAATGTATAAAGACTTTTTAAGAGAGTGGCCAGCATCAGTTAAGGCTGTGTGGCAAGTTGAAATAATAAACTATGTCACTATATTACGTGGTATAGTAATGAATATGTATTTATGAGAAATAGAATTGAATTATATCAAAGAGCAAAAAAAGGAAATGAGAATGTTGTTGTAATAGAAGGTGTACACGCTTTTAAGCATGCTATGCGTTTTGGCGCTGAAATAATAGATGCTGTAACTTCTAATAAAAAAGAAGTAATGGATTTAATGAATAAGATTGCGACAGTGGATGATGTAGAAAATGTAGAAAAATATGCTACAGAAATTGATGAAAAATTATTTAAAAATATAACAACTGATTCATTGCGCACAGGAATTACAGCTCTTGCAAAAAAGCCTAACAAAAAAGATGTTAGTGAACAGGGGCTTATTGTTTTTTTAGAAAATCCACGTAATATCGATAACGTTGGGGCTGTTATACGTGTTTGTGCTGGTGCTGGTGTAGATGCTGTTTGTGTAAGTGGGGAAGTAAATCCATGGCATTTATATGCAATTCGTGCAGGAGCTGGATTGCATTTTGCACTTGATATAAAACATATTAGTAATATAAACGAAATTGTAAATGATCAAAATAAAATATATGTATGTGATGCAAATGGAGAAGAAATGACCAAAATAAAAATAGAGAGAAATTCAATTTTAGTTTTTGGGACTGAACGTAATGGGGTAAGTAAAAAATTAAAAAAGAAATCTGACAAGATTATATCAATTCCTATGCAAAAAGGTGTTTCAAGTTTAAATTTAGCTACAAGTGTATCTGCTGTTTTATATGGTGGGCGTTTTGAATAAATAAAAGGATAAGCTCAATATTTAATTACAATACTTGAAATTAATGTAAGAATTTGTTTGTGAGTGGTTTCATATGTTTTAAAAAATGTAACGGATGTAATAAACGTTACGGATCGAGGTACAACCTTGCTCCTGCATAATGTTGAATATAGGAAGGTATTAATTGACTATACTAGAAAGTAGCGTATTATAGAATTATGATAAATTTAGTAAAAACAAAAGAAGAGGTTGAAATTATGCGAGTTGGTTGCAAGATTTTAGCTGGTGTTATGAATAAACTTGAGAAAAAAGTTGATGTAGGAATTAGTGGATTAGAGGTTGATGAATTGGCAGAAAGATTGATTTGTGAAGCTGGTTGTGAGCCAGCTTTTAAAGGATATGGAGCAGATGACGGTAATCCTTTCCCGGCAACGATTTGTTTTTCTGTAAATGAAGGTATAGTACATGGCATACCATCAGAGTATAAAATAAAAGATGGAGATGTTATAAAAATAGATATTGGGCTTATTTATAAAGGGTATTATGCGGATATGGCGAGATCTGTTTTAGTTGGAAACACATCAAAAGAAGCAAAAAATTTAGTAGAAACAACTAAAAAGTCTTTTTATAAAGGACTGGCTACTATTAAAAATGGGTCAACATTATTTGATTTTGCTAGTGCTGTGCAGGGGTATGTAGAAAGAAGAGGATATTTTATGGTAAAAAATTTAGTGGGGCATGGCATTGGTAGAAATTTACATGAAGCACCTCAAATTCCAAATTATGTAAGTAAAAAAATAAATAATTTTACATTTTGTACGGGTATGACTGTAGCGCTCGAGCCAATGGTTAATATTGGCACATCAGAAAATAAGGTAGCCCCCGATGGGTGGACATTTATAACTAGTGATGGGAGTCTTAGTGCTCATTGGGAAAATACGATTCTTGTAACAGAGAAGGGAACTGAGATTTTAACAAAGGTATAATTATGTTACTTGGTATAGATTGGGGTGAAAAAAAAATTGGTCTTGCAATAGCAGATGAAGAAATAACAATTGCATCTGCTTTTGAGATTTTAGAAAATAATAAAGATATTTTTGTAAATTTACATAAAATTGTAAAAGAAAATGATATAAACAAAATAGTTATTGGTAAAAGTGCACATGTATCCCAATCTGATAATACAAAATTAATTGAACAATTTGGTGAACGTTGTAGAGATTATATAAATATTGAGGTTGTGTTTGTGCCAGAAATGTTTTCGACTCATGAAGCACATATGAATTTAAAAAGTGTAGGAAAGAAAAAAATAGATAGTATTGATGATGCAGAATCGGCTAGAATTATACTGCAAACATTTCTTGATAAATAGTGCTAAAAAGTAATATTTGTAGTATAATATTCTTGTATCGCAATTATGAAGTTTAATATTTGAAATTTATAAAAGTATTATGGATAAAATTCAATTATCTATTATTATTCCAGCATATAAAGAGGGTGAACGTATAGGCAGAAATTTATTGGAAATTAAGAAATATGTAGAAGATAAAAAAATATCATATGAAATTCTTATAGTCATTGATGGATCACCAGATAATACAGCTGAAATAGCCAAGGGTTTTGGTGAACAGATTGAAAATTTACGTGTTATTGATAATAAACAGAATCATGGAAAAGGTTATGTTGTGAGACAGGGTCTACTTGAAGCAAAAGGTGAATATAGAGTTTTTTTAGATGCTGATGGATCAACGTCAATTACACATATGGATAGAGCATTTGAATTATTAAATAATGGTGCAGACGTGGTGGTAGGTTCGCGTGATATCGAAGGAGCTTATATTCAGATACACCAACCAAAACATAGGGAAATTATGGGAGATATGGGTAATTGGCTCATTAGAGTTGTTTTGGGTTTATGGAAATATCCAGACACACAATGTGGTTTTAAAGTCCTAACTGCTTCGGCTGCAGAACAAATTGCCTCGCGGATGGTTGTTGATAGATTTGGATTTGATTTTGAACTCATTGTTTTAGCAAAGAAATTAGGGTTTAATGTTGTGCAATTACCAGTAAGATGGCTTAATGAAGAGGGTTCAACAGTGGGGCTTACCGGTCCAAATGGATTTATACAAGTTCTTATAGATTTGTTCAAAACTAGAATGCGATTGTGGAGTGGAAAATATAATCTGAAGAACAAGTAGTTTGTTAGCAAGATATATCACAAATAAAAAAATAAAACAAAAAAATGATTAATGTTATAAAAGAAAAAAGACAAGAATTATCGAATGAAATGGAATTACGTCATGATATTTTGTGTGATGAATGGGTAATAATTGCTGATAAGCGAAATAAAAGACCGGATGATTTTGTGGCAAAAATTATAAAACAGGATTATGATTTAGAATCAGACGTTTTTGCTGATCCAGAAAAAACTGGACAAGAAGAGGATGTTTTGATTTACAAAAATGAGAATGATGAATGGACGACACGAGTATTTCCAAACAAATTTCCTGCGGTAGAAGTTACTCAAAAAAGAAAAGATATTTCAGAAGGTCCATATAGCGCCATGACGGCAGTTGGACATCATGAAATTGTCGTAACACGTGATGGACGTAGGACTTTTGCATTATTAGAGCAAAGTGAATTGGCAGAAGTTATTGATGCGTATCGTGAGCGATATATTGAGCTTATGAGTGATAAGGACGTAAATAGTATTTCTATTTTTCATAATCATGGCAAAAAAGCAGGAGCATCTATTATGCATCCTCATTCACAAATTATTACATTACCTGTTATAGTTCCTACTGTTACAAAAGAAATTAATACTTGTCGAGATTATACAAAAAAGACAAAAGAACATCTTTTTGAAATAATGGCTGAACATGAACTTGAAAAAGGAAAGCGTATCGTGTATACAAATGATAAATTCATAGTATATTGTCCTTTTGCCTCATCTCGTGCTTTTGAAATGCGTTTATTGCCAAGAGAGCCACAACCATATTTTGAGCGCTTAACACCAAATGATGAAATGTTTATTGCAGATGCGCTTTCTTATGCACTTAAGGCATTGTATAATACGTTGGATAATCCAGATTTTAATTATTATATTCATACAGCACCTTGTGATGGTCAAGCGTATGATGAATATAGTTATCACATTGATATTTTTCCACGGACTCATGTTTATGCGGGGTTTGAATTTGCGACAGATATTGAGATAGTTCCTATTGCACCAGAAAAAGCTGCAAAAGCATTAAGAGAATCAATAGATATATCTCCAGCAATTTAAGTTTAATAGTTTTTGGTTTATTATGAGAGAAAAAATTATAGAGGTGCTGTCTGCATTTCCCGATGGCGTTGCAACGGTTTTAATTGCAATGATACCAATTACAGAATTGAGAGCATCTATTCCTATAGCAATTACACAATTTGGATTAAATCCAATAAC
>Ga0256833_1003582_pt1 | contig 10601 bp, 9 predicted proteins | sample 356284metaG_FD_190535 | JGI IMG/M metagenome (GOLD analysis project Ga0256833, IMG submission 190535) | Hydrothermal vent microbial communities from Mid Atlantic Ridge, Atlantic Ocean - 356-284 | ecosystem: Environmental > Aquatic > Marine > Hydrothermal vents | place: Atlantic Ocean: Mid...
GGCAACATCCCGGCCACCAGTCCAAACCACGGCCACGCGCGGAGCCCTTTCCCCCGGGCCCAGCAGCCCCAGCCCACCACCGCCCACGCCAGGTGCAACAGCAGCGCCAAATTCAACCCCCAAGGCACGGGCAGCAAATAAGCCACCCACCCGGGTGGATACGCCGGGCTGGCCAAAGGGTTGGCATACAGCGGATAGCCGGCATTGTACACCGGCGACCACAAAGGCAGCGTGCGCCACGCGGCCACGGCCCGCCGCACGAAGGCGACCTGCGGCGCGTGGGCGATGAGATAATCCGAATAGTCCGCGCCGGCCAGCCAGGGTGCCCGCGGGCCCAGGCCCAACCAGGCGACCAGCGCCCCAACCAGCACCACCCCCGCGAACCCGCGACATGGGCGCCGCACCCCGGCCTTCATCCTCGCCTCCGCGCCAGGCCCAGCAGGCGGCGCAGACGCGCCTCCTCCGTGGGCGTGAGATAACGCCACTGTCCCGGTTGCAGGCCGTGCAGCGTAAGCGGCCCCACGGCCCAGCGCACCAAGCGCGCCGTGGGGAGGCCCACCGCGGCGGTCATTCGGCGCACCTGATGCTTGCGCCCCATGGTGAGCACCAGCCGCAGCCAGGCCGTCGGTTCCTCACGCACCGCGGGTTGCCGGGGCCACAAACGCGGCGCGGGCATTCGCGCCACCTGTACCGCACGCACCCACCGGCCGTCCACCATCACCCCTTCCCGCAGCCGCTGCAACTGCCCGGGCGTCGGTTCCCCTACCACCTGCACCCAATACTCCTTGGGCAACTTGAAGCGCGGGTGCGTCAAACGGTGCTGCAGCCGCCCGTCGTCGGTGAGCACCAGCAACCCTTCGGAGCGATAATCCAGCCGCCCCGCGGGGTACACCCCCGGCACAGGGATGAAATCCTTCAGCGTGGCCCGGCCTTGCGGGTCGGTGAACTGCGAAAGCACCCGATACGGCTTGTTGAACACGAGGGTGGGCATGGCCTCAGGCTTCCTGGGGTGCGGGGCGGCAGGTTGCGGGCGAAATGGGCGGAACCTGCACCCGCCGGGTGGCCCGGGCCCGGGCCTTGCGCAACCAGCGCCGCCAACGCCGGTTCCACAGGGGCTCGATGGCCCGCCGCAAAGCATACTTGAGCGCCATGCGCTGCCATGGGCGGCCCCCCTCCCGGTAGAACACCTGCATCATCTCGGGCCAGCAGCGGTCGCCGGCCGCGAAAGTCTTGGCCTGCAAGTGCAGCCGATAGTACCCCCACAAGCGGGGCACATACGCCAGGCGGGTCACCTTCGCCAGGCGCACCCACAGGTCGTAATCCATGGCGAAAAAGAAGTTGGGGTCCAGGGGGCCCACCTGCTGCCACAGCTCGGCCCTGAAGAACGCGGCCTGCTGAGCAATGGGCACCCGGCCCGAAAGCAGCGTGGCATAATCCGCGGGCCCGGCCCGATAGCGTCCCAGCACCCATCCCTCTTCGTCGATATACGCCGCGTCGCCATACACCAGGCCCACCTCAGGATGCGCCTGCAAAAACGCCACCGCCTCCCGCACCGCGTAAGGCGCGTAAAGGTCATCGGCGTTGAGCCAACCCAAAATGCGGCCTCGGGCCCGGGCAAAGCCCTTGTTGAGCGCATCGGTTTGTCCCCGGTCGGGCTCCGAAACCCACCACGCCAAGCAGCGGTCGTAACGCCGCAGCAGGTCCACCGTGCCGTCGGTGGAGCCGCCATCGACCACAATGTACTCAATGCGGGGATAATCTTGCCCCAGCACCGCGGCCATGGTTTGGGCCAAAAACGCGGCCTGGTTGTACGAAGGCGTGACGATGGAGACCAGGGGCTGCTCGGGCATAGGCGGCCTCATTTGGGGGAAAGGCTCCGCGAACGGCCGGGCGCGCGCCGCGTTCCGGGCTGACAACCCGACCAGGGCCGCGCCGCGGGTTCAGGGCGAGGTCCAAAAGACCATGCCCACGCCCATGCGCTGCAAGGCCTCTTCGGCCCAGGCCGTCACATGAGGCGAAGGGTCGTCCAGCGCGGCAAACAGCGCGGGAATGGCGCGCGTGTCTTGAATAGCGGCCAGGGCGCGCGCGGCCTCCCGGCGGGCCTGGGGTGGGCCGGCGCGCAGGGTTTCCAGCAGCGCGGGCACCGCGTCCGCGCCCAACGCGGCCAGCGCGTCGGCGGCCAGCCCCGCGGTGAGCGGGTCGGCCTGGGCCAGCAAGTCCAGCAACGCCGGCAGCGCCTCGGGCGTGGGGTGATGCCGCAGGGCCAGGGCCGCGGCCTGCCGCACCGCGGGGTCCGGGTCGTGCAGGCGTTGGGCCAGCGCGCGGCGAATGTCGTCCCCGGCCTGAGGCAGGGCGGCCAGGGTGCGCACGGCCCACCAACGGCGGTCCGGGTCGGCGTGGTTCAGCCAGGGCTGCAGCGCCGGCCACGCGGCCCGGGGGTGGGCAGCCAAGGCCAAGGCTGCGGCCTCCGCGGCCGCGTCGTCGTGCGCCCGCAGCGCGGCTTGCAGCGCGGCCAGGGCCTGCTGCGGGCTCAAGCCTCGGGCGGCGGCACGGGCAGGTCGTCGACCGGCGTGTTCTGCCATTTGTCGCCTTCTTCCACCAGCATCACCGGAATGCCCTCGCGAATGGGATACTTGCGCCCGCACTCCCGGCACACCAGCCAGGCGTTGTGCACCAGGTCCAGCAGGCCTTCCCGGCCTTCGGGCGCGCACGCGGGGCAGCGCAAAATTTCCAGCAGGTCCTGAGGAATGGGCGCGTCGGCAGTCGGGGTTTGGCTCATGGCGACCTCCAGCAGCAGGGTATGCGCCGGGGCAGGGGCCCGGGCAAAAACGATGGGCATGGGTTATTGTACCGCGGGATGGTATAATCTGAGCAGGGAGTGGAAATTGGTTGTTAGAGGTTGGTAGTTGGTAGTTGGAAGTTGGCTGTTTGTCTGACTATACGCACTGGAGATAAGATGAGAGACGCCGTACAACCCACCCCCAAAACCACCCAACCCAGCATCCAGGCCCACCGCCGCGCGCTGGCCTGGCAGATTGCCCTGCCCATGCTGGTGGGTATGGCCGTGGTGGTGGCCCTGGCCGTCATCATCGCGCGGGCCTCGGCCAACACCGTGGCCCACGCCGCGGCCCTGGTGGTCATGTGCCTCGCCGGCGGGCTGGTGGTGCTGGGCCTGCCGGTGCTGGCGCTGCTGGTGTGGCTGGCGTTGCGCTGGCCCCGGGCCTACGCCGCGCTGCCGCGCTACACCGCGCGCCTGCGCCAACAGCTGACCGCCTGGCAGCAACAGGCCGAGCGTGCGGCCGATGCCGCGGCCCACGCGGTCATGGCCCCCCGGGTGCGCTATGCCCAGGCGCGGGCCCTCTGGCGGCGGGTGTGGCGCTGGACGAAGGACAAGCGTGCATCTTAGGGTAAGGGGCGCATGGACTACACACAAGTCGCCCAGATTTTGAATACCCATGTTTTTGCCGGCGACCGGGCGGCTTTGTTGCGCAAAGTGGCCCAATACCCCGAGCGTTATCTGGGCTTGTTTCGCCCCACAACGCCGCGGGCCAAACTGGTCCAAAATTTGCTGCAGTCCCACGAAATCCGTTTTGGCGATGCATTAGAGCAGCTGCTAAGGCGCTTGCTCCAGGAAATGGGGTATCATGTATTCCCGCCGTCGGAGCACCGCTTAGTGGAAGAAAACCTGGCTTTGGACCAGTTCTTTCGAGATGCCCGGGCGAATCATTATTACTTCATCGAACAAAAAGTGCGCGATGACCACGATTCGACCAAAAAACGCGGGCAGATGGCCAATTTCGAGGCCAAGTTAGAGGTCTTATATCAGCGATATGGGCCCCGGCTTACGGGCATCTTGTATTTCATCGACCCGGCTTTGCAGAAAAACCGCGAATATTATCGCGCGGAATTGCAAAGAATGGCCGCCTTCTATCAAGGCGCCCAGCTGCATTTGTTCTACGGCCCAGATTTGTTCCATTTCCTGGGCCATGCCGAAGTATGGGACGCATTGCTAAGCTGGCTTGCCCGTTGGCGTCAAGAGATTCCCGACTTCCCCGAAGTCAACATGGACCTCCACCCCGTGGCCAGCTTCCAGGAGCTCAAAGCGGTGCCGCTACGCCTCTGGCGCAAATTCTTGACCCACGACGAACTTTGGCAGAAGGGCATCGCGCAGGTGCTCTTCCCCCAAGGGACGACTTTGCGTTACCTCGCCCGCTATTTTCAAGCTCAGGAACGCCCCCCTTATCGGCAGCTGGCCGCCCTCATCTTGCAGCGTTTGGAGCAGTACGATGACGACGCAAGCCCTGCCCCTTGACCAGGTCCTGCTGGGCGATTGCATTGAGCTCATGAAGACCTTACCGGCCAAGTCGGTGGACATGATTTTCGCCGACCCGCCTTATAATTTACAACTTCAGCAAGAGCTATGGCGTCCCAACATGACCAAAGTCGACGCCGTCGACGACGAGTGGGATAAATTTTCCAGCCTGGAAGAATATGACCGCTTCACCCGGCAATGGCTCCAGGCCGCCCAACGCCTTTTGAAAGACACGGGAACCCTTTGGGTCATCGGCACCTACCACAACATCTTCCGCATCGGGGCCATCATGCAAGATTTAGGGTTCTGGATTTTGAACGATGTGGTCTGGATCAAAACCAATCCCATGCCCAACTTCCGGGGCGTGCGTTTCACCAACGCCCACGAAACTCTGATTTGGGCCGCCAAACACAAAAAAGCCCGCTACACTTTCAATTATCACGCCATGAAAGAAATCAACGGCGGCAAACAGATGCGCAGCGATTGGGTACTTCCCATTTGCTCCGGCGCCGAGCGCATCAAAATCAACGGCAAAAAGGCCCACTCCACCCAAAAGCCCGAAGCGCTACTCTACCGGGTCATCCTCGCGTCCACCAATGTCGGCGATGTGGTGCTCGACCCCTTCTTCGGCACCGGAACCACCGGCGCAGTGGCCAAAAAATTGCACCGGCACTGGATTGGCATTGAACGCGAACCGACCTATGTGGAAATCGCCCGCCAACGCATCGACGCGGTGCAACCGGCCCCGTTGCTGCCCGCGGTGTTTGATGTGCGCGACAAAAAACGCCTGGCCCCCCGGGTGGCCTTTGCCCAACTCGTGGAAGCCGGCTTCATCCAACCCGGGCAAAAGCTTTACTTCCAGCGCGACCCGCAAAAAGTGGCTTATGTCAGGCCCGACGGCAAGCTCAAACTGGCCGCCGATGGCTTCGAGGGCTCCATTCACCAGGTTGGCAAGCACCTGTTGGGCGGCCGACCATGCAACGGTTGGGAACATTGGTACTTCCAGCGCGATGGCCAATGGCTGCCTTTGGACGCGCTGCGCGAAGAATACCGCCAGAAATGCCTGCCCGCGGCATCGCCCGAGGGCGAACAGCTGCGCCTTTTGGAGGAACCGAGCGACTACGCGGCGCGGTAGCGCCTCCGCTGCCCAGCTACGCCGCCTTGCTCCCCCTGCCTTAGGCCTCTCCCCTGCGAATGGAGGAATGCCATGACCCGAGCCGCTGCTTCTGCCGTGACCCGAGCCGCCAGCGTACCCCAATCCCGGCCCGAGCCCTATCGCCCCCGCCACGCGGTGCGCATTTTGACCGCAGCCAGCCTGTTCGACGGCCACGACGCGGCCATCAACCTCATGCGCCGCATCATGCAGCAAACCGGCGCGGAGGTCATCCACCTGGGCCACAACCGCTCGGTGGACGAGCTGGTCAAAGCCGCTATCGAAGAAGATGTCCAGGGCGTGGCCGTCACTTCCTACCAGGGCGGCCATATGGAGTTCTTCACTTACCTGCGCCAACGCCTCAACGAAGTGGGCCTGGCCCATGTGCGGGTGGTGGGCGGCGGCGGCGGCACCATTCTGCCCCACGAAATCGAGGAATTGGCCCGCCACGGCATCCGCATCTACTCCCCCGACGATGGCCGGCGCATGGGCCTGCAGGGCATGATCAACGATGTGCTGCAGCAGTGCGACTTCGACCTGCCCAACATCTTCGCCCAAGAGCCCCAGCGCCTGCACGACCTGCTCCACGGCGAGCCGCTGCCCCTGGCCCGGGCCATCACCCTGGCCGAAAATCACCCCGAGGAATGGCGCGCCTGGCACCAACGCCTGCACGCCCTGGCCGCGCAAACCAACGGCCACGCCACCGCGCCCGTGGTGGGCTTTACGGGAACCGGCGGCGCGGGCAAGTCCACCGTGGTCGATGAATTCGTCCGCCGCTTCGTCAACGAATTCCCCGACAAGCGGGTGGCCATCATCTCGGTGGACCCCACCCGCCGCAAAACCGGCGGCGCGCTGCTGGGCGACCGCATCCGCATGAACGCCATTTACACGCCTCGAGTTTTCATGCGCAGCCTGGCCACCCGGGGCGCGTCCGCGGCCCTTTCCCCCGCGGTGCGCGAGGCCCTGGAGCTGGCCAAGCTGGCCGGTTACGACCTGGTGGTGCTGGAATCCACCGGCATCGGCCAGGCCGACACTTCCATCGTCGACCTGGTGGATGTGGCCGTGTATGTGATGACCCCCGAATACGGCGCGGCCACCCAGCTGGAAAAAATCAACATGCTCGACTACGCGGATGTGGTCATCATCAACAAATTCGACAAGCCCGGCGCGGAAGACGCCTTGCGGGATGTGCGCAAGCAATATCGCCGCAACCACATGCTCTTCGACCTGGACGACGAAGCCCTGCCCGTGTACGCCACCATGGCTTCGTATTTCAACGACCAGGGCATGGATACGGCCTACCGGGGCATTCTGGACCGCATCGCGGCCAAAACCGGTGTGGCCTTCCCCACCCAATACCCCGCCGACTATCGCCTGCCCCGCAAGAGCTACCTCATCCCGCCCGAGCGGGCGCACTACCTGGGCGAAATTGCCGACACCATCGAGCGCTACAACCGGGAAACCGACACCCAGGCCGAGCTGGCCCGCGAATGGCAAAGTCTGCGCTTGGCCGCCCAGGCCCTCCGCCAACGCCAGGGCAACGAAACCCTCATCGCCGCGCTGGAGCGCGAGGCCGAACAGGTCGGTTCCCAACTAAACCCCGAAGTGCGGGCCCAACTGGAAGCCTGGGACGAGAAAATGGCCCGCTACCGGGCCGAGGTGTTCCGCTATCAGGTGCGCGACCGGGTCATCGAACAGCCCATGTACAAGGAAACCCTGTCGCACAACAAAATCCCCCGCATCGCGCTGCCCGAGACCGAAGATTGGGGCGAGCGGGTGCGCTGGCTGCGGCAGGAAAATGTGCCCGGCGAATTCCCTTACACCGCGGGGGTCTACCCCCTCAAGAACCCCGACGAGGAACCCATCCGCATGTTCGCCGGCGAAGGCACGCCCGAGCGCACCAACCGCCGCTTCCACTTCTTGGCCTACGGCCACCCCTTCAAGCGGCTCTCCACCGCGTTCGATTCGGTGACCCTTTACGGCCATGACCCCGACGAGCGACCCGATATTTATGGCAAAATCGGCAACTCGGGCGTGAGCGTAGCCACGGTGGACGACGCCAAGAAGCTTTACTCCGGCTTCGACCTGGCCCACCGGCACACCTCGGTTTCCATGACCATCAACGGCCCCGCGCCCATGATGCTGGCTTTCTTCTTCAACGCGGCCATCGACCAGCAGGTGGAAAAATATCTGCGGGAACACGGGCTGGAAGACGAGGCCCGCCGCAAAATCGAAGCCTATTTCCGCGAGCGGGGTGTGCCCCAACCCCGTTACCACGGCGACCTGCCCGAAGGGCACAACGGCTTAGGGCTCATGCTGCTGGGCATCCCCGGCGATGCGGTGGTGCCGCGCGAAGTGTACGAGAACATCAAGGCCGAAACCCTGGCCCGCATCCGGGGCACGGTGCAGGCCGACATTCTCAAGGAAGACCAGGCCCAAAACACCGCGCTCTTTTCCATCGAATACTCCCTGCGCCTGATGGCCGACATTCAGGAATACTTCGTGCAGCACCGGGTGCGGAACTTCTACTCGGTCTCCATCTCGGGTTATCACATTGCCGAAGCCGGGGCCAACCCGGTGACGCAGCTGGCCTTCACCCTGGCCAACGGCTTCACTTATGTGGAACTCTACCTGGCCCGCGGCCTGCCGCTGGACGACTTCCTGCGCAATTTCTCCTTCTTCTTCTCCAACGGCATGGACGCGGAGTACGCGGTCATCGGGCGGGTGGCGCGGCGCATTTGGGCCAAAGCCATTCGCCATAAATACGGCGGCAACGCGCGCAGCCAAAAGCTCAAGTACCACATCCAGACCTCGGGCCGCAGTCTGCACGCGCAAGAGCTGGCCTTCAACGACATCCGCACCACCCTGGAAGCCCTCTACGCCATCATGGACAACTGCAACAGCCTGCACACCAACGCCTACGACGAGGCCATCACCACGCCCACCGAGGAATCGGTGCGCCGCGCGGTGGCCATTCAGCTCATCATCAACCGGGAATACGGCCTCACGCAAAACGAAAACCCCCTGCAGGGTTCGTATTTCATCCGCTATTTGACCGACCTGGTGGAACGGCGGGTGTTGGAAGAATTTCGGGCCCTGGACCGCCGCGGGGGCGTGCTGGGTGCGATGGAACGCATGTATCAGCGGGCCAAAATTCAAGAAGAAAGCATGTATTACGAGTACATGAAGGAAAGCGGCCGGCTCCCCATCATCGGCGTCAACACCTTCCTGGGGCCCGATGGCTCGCCCATTCAGGTACCCGACGAGGTGGTGCGCAGCACCGACGAAGAAAAACGGCAGCAAATTGCCAACCTGCGGGCCTTCTGGCAGCGCAACGCCGGCGAAGCCGAGCGCTGGAAGGAAGAACTACGCCGCGCGGCGCGGCAGAACCGCAATGTGTTCGCGGTGCTCATGGAGGCGGTCAAGTACCTCTCCTTGGGCCAAATCACCGCGCTGTTCTACGAAATCGGCGGCGGGTATCGAAGGAATATGTGAGGAACATGGTCATGGATGCAGCGCGACACACATCGGCGCTACTTCAAAAAGCCAAACGCCGCATAGAAGAAGAATTGAAGCAGGCCGGACTGCGACCTCTGGCGGTTTACCTTTTCGGCAGCCGGGCCCGGCGCGAAGCGCGGCCAGATAGTGATTGGGATTTTCACACGGAGGCACAGAGAGTATAGAGGTGATTTTTCTTGTCCTGTTCCTCTGTGTTCCCTGTGCCTCTGTGTGACTTCGTTATGCCTGGAAAAGCCCTGCGGGTGGGGCGAATCTATCTCGCGGGCCGCGGTACAAAATGACATCCCACCCCACGCCAACGCTACTTGCTGCTCGCTTCTCGCGTTTTTTGCCCCTTCATCCGCGTTGCTCCGCGTTCATCCGCGGTTTCTTCCCCTTCCCCTACGGGCAGCGCGCCAGCGGCACGGCCACGGCCTCGCGGAAGGCCAAAATCCACGGCCGGCCCGAAGTGCAATACACGGCCCCGCCCTGCCGCGCCATCTCCTCCAGCGCCGCGCGGCGCTCGGCCTGGTCCAGCCAGGGGCGGCCATAGACCAACACGCTGACATCCACGGGCCACAGCAGCAATTGCTCCCCCGTGCGGGGCGCGGGATGGGTGCGCTGCACCCCTGCCGGCAGGTAAACCTCCAGGTTTCGCGCCCAATAGTTTTCGTCGATGGCCAGGCGCAGTTCGTCGTGCTGGCGGGCTGCGGCCCGCAACGCGACAATGGCCTGCCGCGTGTCGGTGATGCGGCACAGCCAGGCCCGGGGCACGGCCCGCCCGGCCACCCGGGGCAGCGCCTCAGGGCAAGGGAAGCGCGCGGCCACCGACGGCGTGACCAGCGCCAGAGCCGCCAACCCCACGGCCAAAGCCCAACGCGGCCCCCGGCCGCGCAGCACCCGGGCGAGCAGCGCATCGGCCGCGGGGCCCAGCCACCAGGCCCAGCCCAACCACATCAGCAGGGCCAGCGCCAGCAAATAATGCCGGCGGGGGTAAATGACCACCACACTCCCCGCCGCGGGCAATACCAGCGCCACCAGCGCGCGGCCCACCACGGCCTGGGCCGGATTTCCCCGCGGCGCGCGGCCCGGCGTCGGGTTCCGACGGGCCCACCACGCCAGGGCCCCGCTGCCAACCAGGGCCAGCAGCCCCCAGGCTACGCTTTCAGCCACCACCGCGGCGGTGAGGGGCGCGTGGAACAGCACCAGGGCCGCCAGCTTGGGCCCCGCCTCCAGCGCATTGCGGGCCACATGCCGGACGATGGGCCCTGCCGCGGCCGCCCAATCGCCCCGGCCCAGCACCCGGGCCCGCATCTCCTGCCAGCGGGACCAGCGCCCGCCCGACAGGCCGTATTCCGGGGCCCAGCGGTAAGTGAAATGCTGCCAAAACGCGGTTTCCAGGCGGCCCTCTTCGCGCAGGGGCCAGCCGAGCAGCGCGGCCGCGAGCAGCCCCACCAGCAGTACGCCGCCCAGCCAGGCCCGCACCCGGGGCCCTGGTGGGCGCTCCCGCCGCCAGGCCCAGGCGGTCTCGGCCAGCAGCAAAGCCACGGCCAGCAGCATCTCGGGCCGGGCATAGGCGGCCAGCCACGCCGCGCTCACCAGCACGCCCCGGGCCAGCCAGGGCCGCCGCGCGGCCAG
>Ga0256833_1003583_pt1 | contig 10599 bp, 10 predicted proteins | sample 356284metaG_FD_190535 | JGI IMG/M metagenome (GOLD analysis project Ga0256833, IMG submission 190535) | Hydrothermal vent microbial communities from Mid Atlantic Ridge, Atlantic Ocean - 356-284 | ecosystem: Environmental > Aquatic > Marine > Hydrothermal vents | place: Atlantic Ocean: Mid...
AAAGCCTCTCTCTCTGGCTCATTTAAAGGCTTTGGTGCATATATAACTAAACAACCTCTATAGAAGGCAATAAGAATGAAATAAGAAAAATATTATAAGTAGTAACCTAAAATTAAAATCGAATATAATATCAAGGGTTATAGGTACAGAGGTGCATAAAAAGTAATATTATTGATTTATTATCTTTACGCTTATACCCCTTCACACCTGATAAATAGCTTTTAACAAAAATATTAATGTTCAATCTTTTTAGTTTTGAATGTTAATTTGTAACACTTAAGTTTTTTTTGGGTGTTACATTGTAACACTACACAATAAATATTTCGTTTTATCATATAATATTATAAATAGTTTAAGTTTTGCTATAATACTATTTAGTATTAAGAGAAGAAAGGGGATACCTTGAGAGTAAATGAGCTTTTAAATAGAGCAGAAAGACTCTTTTTAGAAAAAGATTATAAGAGTGCATTAGATATATATGCAGTAGCACTATCTATTGATAAAGATAATGTCGAAGCTTATGTAGGTGCAATTTTAGCAGATGTGGGCTTTATCTTTAAAGAAGAGGCTCAAGTGCTTTATTACTATTTTCAAACTATTAAAGATAGTATGAGTGACCCCAAAAAAAATATAGAGCATTTAGCTAACTCTTTAACAGATGGCTCTATAAAGAGTGATATATATTCACTATTAGATGCAGATATGGCACTTTATGATGGTATAGATTATGAAGATTTTTTAGAAATTATCGAACAAAAAGAGAACTTTAAAGAGGCATTTGAAGATGCAATATTCTCTACAAAAGTTATTATCTCTAAAAAGTGGCAATTTATAGATTTTATTAAAAAGCTTACTGAAAATGGATACTACTCTGTAGCACTTGATTATTTAGAATCACATGCTCCTATGTATAATAATGACCAAGAGATTTTACGACTTTACTCTCTTCTTCCAAAGGGTAGTATGTGATTTATCCTATATCAGAGGGTATTTTCGTTACAGAAGATACCCGAAAAGTAAATAGTAATACCCTCTTTTTAAAAACTGCACAAAATAGTAAATATATAGAAGAATTAGATAAAAATATAAAAATTATAACACCAAAAGAGTTAATTAGAAAATGGGGTCTAAATGATTTACAAGTTATTGGTATAACTGGTACAAATGGTAAGACAACAACTGCTTCTATAATTTACTCTATTTTAACAGATTTAGGTTATATATCTGGATTACAAGGGACTAGAGGTTTCTTTTTAAATGATAAAAGAGTAGAAGACAAGAGTTTAACAACACCATCTATTTTACAAACTTTACACAATATGAAATTAGCAAAAGAGGCAAATGCAAAGTTTTTTGTGATGGAAGTTAGCTCTCATGCAATTGTGCAAAATAGGATAGAAGATATAAAATTTGCTTTAAAAGTGTTTACAAATGTAACGCAAGACCATTTAGATTATCATGGTAGTATTCAAGAGTATCGCAAGGTAAAGAGTAGTTTCTTTTTAGATGATGGTTTAAAACTTATAAATAAAGATGAAGCAAAAAAGATAGTTTTTAATAGCCATAAAGCTTATACATATTCACTAGATGAACCTTCAAGTTTTAAAATAGAGGCTTTCTCTCTTCAAGGTGGTATAAAAGCTGCAATTAATCATTTAGGAGAGATGGCAACATTTGAATCTAATTTAGTTGGATTATTTAATGTATATAATCTTGCTGCAGCTGTAGCTTCTGTTAAATTAGTAACTAAACATAGCCTAGAAGAGATTTGTGATGAAGTAATAAACTTTGGTGGAGTTTCAGGTCGAATGGAGGTTGTCTCTCACAATCCATCAGTAGTAGTAGATTTTGCACACACTCCAGATGGAATGTTAAAAGTACTAGAGAGTATTAAAGATAGAGATATAGCTGTTGTTTTTGGAGCAGGTGGAGATAGAGATAAAAATAAACGCCCAAAAATGGGCTTAGCAGCTGCAAAATATGCAAAAAAAATATATGTTACTAGCGATAATCCACGAAGTGAAGAACCAAAATCTATAATTGATGATATTATAGCACCACTTAATGGGAAAGAGGGTGTAGAGACTATTATAGATAGAAAAGAGGCTATACGAAAAGCTATTAAAGAGTTACAAGATGATGAAGTTTTATTAATCCTTGGAAAAGGCGATGAAACTTATATAGAGATTAATGGTAAAAAAATACCATTTGATGATAGAGAGGTCGCAAAAGAAGCTATTTTAGAGTTTAAAAACTAAAGATATAAAGCTAAAAACCTGAATTCGACGGAATAAAGCAATGCCAAAGAAATAAGCTTTATTTCATTGCTAAAAGCTGAAAGCACACAACCTAAAGCTTTTTTTTGAAACATCTAGCTTGTTATAGTATAAAATGTTCCAAGTCAAGCAATTACAGGATGTGGCTTTAGCCTTACCAAAAAATTAAATACTTTTAAAAGATAATTTTACCTTTAAAAGCTTTGTGCTTTTTGCTTTCAGCTTTTAGCAAAAGATGTAACATTTATCTTATTTCATTGGCATTGTGGAATAGAGGTGTATAGAAAGGAACATCTTATTATCTCTACTCCTTCACACCTATACCCCTTAATATTATATTCGATTTTAATTTTAGGTTACTACTTAAATATTATTTCCTATACACCTCTTCACCTTTACTACTATACTCCATATAAATAAAGTAATTACTTTTTCTCTCTTTTCCCTGCAAAAAGCATTGTCCAGTAAGATTTATTATCTTTATTACTTATAACTTTAGCTAAAGCAACATCTGTAAATCTAGGGTCCATCATAATTTTACAATTTTTTGGATTTTTTATCCAATAATTCATTAACTCTTTTGGATTTTTTAATAAGTGTATATCACTTCGTATAATCAACTCTCCACTAACAATATTTTTAGAATCTTTTTTTTGATTTACTCTCTCAAAAAATGTGCTACCTCTAGTTAATTTAAGTCTAATTGCTGTTAAATCTGTCTCTTTCCCTGAACCATTATGTGATAATTTACCAGATACTGCCATATCAATAGAATGCTCTTTTGCAAAATAATATAATCTTTGATTCCATTTTAAAATATGTGTTGCAGGTGCACAAGTTTGAGGTTTTGTTCTAATCTTATTTATAGCTTGTAGTGTTGCTTCAGAAATAGTTAATTTTGAAGATAAATTTGTAGATTTTGTTGGAACTTTAGTAGTTGCCTTCTCAAATTTATCTGGAGTATTAGATATATTTTGTTTTGAAAGAGTCTCTAAAGCTGCACTATTTAAACTATTAATAGTAAATAATGATAATATAATATGTTTAACTCTCATTAATAAACCTTTTAAAGCTAATTTCATTTAGCATTATACTATAAAAATTACATTATTTAAATATATTTTTTTATTTAAATTAAGATTTTAAGTTTACAAATTAAGAGTTTAATAAAAAAATATGATAAGAATCTTTCTTTATTTAGTCATTTAATACGATTAAATCGTATTAAAATATAATTATATTATAAAAAATATAAAATTTTGCTAATAGACGAATATTATGGTATCATTTTAAATATCAAAACTATCATAAAAAAATATACAATAATGAAATATTTTTTATTGTAGCTTAGATTTTATGGTAATATTTGATTAATTACTTTAAAGGAGTAGTAGATGAGTCTTTTAAAAAGCTCACTAATATTGGCATTATCTTTATTTACTATAAATAGTATTAATGCTAATGAGGCAGAAGATTATAAGGTTAAAATAACAAAAGATATACCATATGTAGATGTTGATGTTATGGGAGAGGCTGTTAGAATAAAAAGAATACAAGATACCAATCATAAATTAAGAAATTCATATACAAAAACATCAAGACCATGTCCTCCATTTTGTGTTCAACCTTTTGAACCAATAAAAGGGATAGAGACATATGGTGAAATTGAAATGTTAAACTTTTTAAAGAATGAAGTAAGTAATAATACAGGTGTTTTAGTAGATGCAAGATTACCTAAATGGTATAAAGAAGGGACAATTCCTGGGGCTATAAATTTACCATTTTCTATTCTTAACCCTAAAACATCTAAAGAGTACTTAAAACAAGTATTACCGATTTTGGGTGCTAAAGAAGTAAATGGTAAGTGGGATTTTAAAGATGCTCAAAAGTTAGTAGTTTTTGATAATGGTCCTTGGTGTCAGCAAGGTGTTAGAGCGATGGAGCATCTATTAGAGATAGGCTATCCAAAAGATAAAATTAAATATTACCGAGGTGGTATGCAGTATTGGCAAATCCTTGGATTAACAGTATTAAATAATAAAAAATAGGAATATTTATGAAAAGAGTAATTGTAGCAATATTGATTTTATCTGCAACACTGTTTGGAATGAGCGATAAAGAACTTGCTACTGCAATAAACTTAGCCGGAAAGCAAAGAATGTTAACTCAAAAGATTACTAAAGAGTCTCTACTTTTATATATAGGTATAGATATAGAAAAGACTAGAAATAGTCTTAAAGAGAGTTCTGCTTTATTTGATAAAACTTTAAATGGATTATTAAATGGAGATAAAAATTTAGGTTTAGTAAAATCTAATAATCATAAAATAGAAGCCAAATTAAAAGAAGTAAAGAAATTATGGAAACCTTTTTATAAAGTAGTTAAAAGTGTCTATACAATGAAAAATATAAATCATAACAGCTTTACATTTATAGATAACAATAATATACCTCTTTTAAAAAAGATGAATGATGTAGTAACACTTTACTCTAAATTAGGAGATAGTAAAACCAGTAAACTAAAAATGGCAAATGATATTAATTTAGCAGGTAAACAAAGAATGCTAACAGAAAAAATTGCAAAAGATATATTACTATATCAAGCTAATATAAATAAACAAGTTGCAATAAAAGATTTAAAAGAGTCTATTGCATTATTTGATAAAACATTACAAGGTCTATTAAATGGAGATAAAGAATTAAATTTAATAGGAACAAAATTACCTAAAATAGTAAAACAGCTAAATGTTACAAAAATATCTTGGCAAAAAGCAAAAAGTTTAATTCCTAAAGTCATTAAAGATAAAGAGAATCAAAATTTAACAAAAGAGTTAATAGTTAATTTAGATAAAACAAAAATAGAGATGAATAAAGCAGTAGAATTATATGTAAAATCTTTAAATAGACAAAAGCAAATAATGAAACTAAATACATTAATTAATGGTTTTATGAATAAAAAGAGTAGTAGTAAACATTTAATTAATTTAGCAGGTAAACAAAGGATGCTAACTCAAAGAATTTCTAAATTAGCAATTGAATGTTCTTTAAAACTTATGCCTAATAGTTGTAAACAATTAAATAAATATGTTTCTCTTTATGATAAAACATTAAATGGTTTTATTAATGGAGATAAAGAGTTAAAACTATCTCCTATAAATCAAAAAGATGCTTTAACTCAGATTGATAAAATAAAAACAGTTTGGAATCCATTTAAAACAGCAACGATTAATTTAGAAAAAAGTTTAGGAAAAGATAAAAATGCAATAAATATAATAGAAAAAACTAATATTAAACTCTTAAAAGAGTCTGATAAATTAGTATCTATTTTAGAAAATAGTAGTGCAAAAAATATTAGTTATATAGAAAAGGCTAAATTAAAAATAGTAAATATAGCTGGTAGAGAGAGAATGTTAACACAAAAAATGACAAAAGAGTTATTAGAGTATTTAAAGTTAAATAATACAAAAGCTAAAGATGAAGTTAAAAAAAGTGTTAATATTTTTGATAACTCTTTGAACGCTTTAATTGATGGTTCTAATAAAATGCAACTACCAAAAGTTACAAATGAAACAATTAAAAAACAGTTAATTAAAGTAAAAGCTATGTGGCAAAAGATTAAACCTTTTTATAGTAAGGAGAAACTCTCTAATAAAGAGTTAACCTTACTATTAAAGGTTAACCCTATTCTTCTAAAAGAGATGAATAGGGCAGTTTCAATAATAGAAAATTCAACTGATTACTAGGAGGTATAAAATGGATGATAAAAATAGAAGTTTAGACGACTTAATAGGCGCTAGTGGAAGTGAGCCTTTAGTAATAAATTCAAGTGGTGGTAATGATAAGAAGTTTTTATACACAATTCTTATATTACTAGTTATACTTTTTATAATAGCATTAGGAGTAATAGCATTTTTAGGGGGTAGATATTTTGGTAATAGTGGAAATCAGCAAGTCTCTAAAGCACCAGTTGTAAAAAGTGTACAAACTGAAGTTCCAGTAAATAAAAATATTACAACAACTAAAGTAGCACAAGTTGTTACTACTAATAATACATCAAATAAAAAAGTAGATGATTCAACAGTTAAAGAGTTAGAGAGTTTAGTAGCAGAAGAGACACCAAAACCTGTTAAAACAGAAGCTGTAAAAAAAGATAGTTCAATTGCTACAGCAGCATCTGCAGCAGCTGGAGGTAAAAGTTTATCTCAAGAAGATTTAGCTAAAATTGCTAAATTAGTTGCACAAGAGTTAGCAAAAGCTAATACTTCGGCTCAAACTAAAACTAAAACTAAAAAGAGTAGTGTATCTAATAGTCAAGATACTACCTTAATGAGCCAGTTATCTAATGCTCAAACTGATACTCTACAAAATGAGCAAGTTAGTAGCAAGAATCTTAAAGATGTAAAAGCTAACCAATCAGCTAAAAAAGTTGATACATTTAATAAAGTTATTATTAAACAAAATAGTGGTGGAGATGATGAGTTAGCTAAACTATCATCTGAAATTGATGCTATTTTACAAACAGAAGAGGTCAAAAAAGAGGAAAAAAACTTTAAATATAAAAAAGCTTTAGAACAAGATGTAAAAGAGAGAGAAAAAGAGCTTAGATTTATAGTTGTAAAAAAAGGTGATACTCTTAGCTCTTTAGCTTATAAAGCATATGGAAGAGCTTCTGCTTATACTAAAATATATGAAGCAAATCCTGGTTTAGTAAAGAATCCAAATAGAATTTATGTTGGAATGAAATTGAGAGTTCCAGTTGATGAAGAGTATATAAAACAACAAGGAAATTAAATGAAAAAGTTAATATTTACACTAAGTGTACTAACTGGGGTTTTATTCTCAAATTCTAATGTATTGGTTAAATTAACAGAAGATACACCATATATCAATATTAAAGATAATGGTGTTAATGTTAAGATAATGAGAATACAAGATACAGCAAATAAATTAACAGATGACTTTGTTAAAACATCTAGGATTTGTCCTCCTCATTGCATAACAAAATTACATCCAGTTAAAGGTGTTAAAACTATAGGTGAACTTGAGCTTATAGATTTTATTAAAAATAAAGTATATACTAAAAAGGGTATTTTAGTTGATGCAAGAGATAAAAGAAGATTTTTAATCGAGACAATACCAGGAGCAATTAATATACCAGATTCTATTACTAGAACCAACTCAAAAAAAATTCAAGATACTCTTTTTAAAGCTTTAGGTACTAAAATAAATTCTGATGGTAGTTATGACTTTACAAATGCAAAAGATTTAGCAGTATTTTGTTCAGGTCTTTGGTGTGAAGCTTCTGTTAGACTAATAGATAATTTAGTAAAAAAAGGTTATCCTAAAGAAAAACTATTCTATTACAGAGATGGACTCCAAGCTTGGAAACTTTTAGGACTTACAACAGTGGTTCATAAAGCATCAGAAGTAAAAAAATAAAAATTTAACCCTCTTTGTAATATCTATCTCTTTTTTATGATATAATTAAGAATATCAAAAAAAGGGGATAGGATGTGCAGTAGTAAATTAAAAATAGCTCTGTGTGCATTAATTGCTATAATTCTACTATGTTGTTTTACTCATACTTCAGATAAAGAAATATTAACTAAAACTTCAACTAACTCTAAAGAGATAGTTAAAGTAGCTGATTTAGATGGTGACAAAATTGCAGATAGTAATGATACAGATATAGATGGAGATGGTGTATTAAATAGTGATGAAGAAAAAGTCAATAGTGACCCATTTAATAAAGATAGTGATGGCGATGGTAAATTAGATGGAGATGAGTTTAACAAAGATAGCGATAAAGATGGTGTAAGTGATATTATAGAATCAGCTAAAAAAGATAGAGATAAAGATGGTGTAGTAGATGAACTAGATTCTGATGATAGTTCTGTCCATAACGACAGTGATGGTGATGGATTTGATAATATTACAGAAAAGACTTTAAAAACAGACCCACTAAATCCTAATTCTAAACCAGCTTTAAAAAATACAAATAAAGATGCTAACTCAGATAAAATAGAAAACTCTAAAGATAGCAATATAAATGAAAAAAATACTACTACCAATCTAGTAGATGCAAAAGCTAAGTCTCAAAGTAAAGTAAAAAGTGAACACAATCAAACTAATTCTACTCTAGTGCAGAAGAATATCACTATTGAAGAAGAGAAGAAAAAAGTTGTTCAAGAAATTCAAGATGTTCTAAAAATAGAAAATATAGAGTTTGAAGTAGATAGCTCAACTATTACTCAAAAAGGTATCGAAACAATTAAGAAAATATATATTATTCTTAAAAAATATCCAGATACTAAATTAGAGATTGATGGTTATACAGATAGTGATGGAGATGCACAATATAACTTAAAACTATCTCAAGAGAGAGTAGATGCTGTAAAAAAAGCTTTAGTAGAGTTTGGATTAGATGGTAATAGATTTACTACAAAAGGATATGGAGAGAGTAAACCATTAGTTCCAAATAATAGTGCCGAAAATAAGGCTAAAAATAGACGCGTAGAATTTATATTAATAGGAGAATAGTTATGTTAGAAATTTTATCTCAAATTATATTATGTGCAATATTAACAGGTTTATTAGGGTTATATATTGGTTATCTTTTAGCTAAAAATAGTTGTGAAAAAATAGAAAAGATAGAACAAACTCATAACTAAAAGGTATTCACCTTTTAAACCCAATGCCAATGAAATAAGCTTTATTTCACTGCTAAAAGCTAACTGCATAAAGCTTTTTTCATAGCCACAGCTTTATAAGCTTAATCTTATTTTTTTTCAAAGAGAGTGTAAGCACAAGACAGGACTAACTGCTTAATTCAAAAAAATTTGAATCGGCATAAAAGCTCATAAAGTCCAAAGAGAAGCCGAAAATGGGCACTCTTTTCTAAATAAAATTCTTGAATTAGCTTTGGATAATCTTACGAATTTTATTTAAAATTTCTTTACATTCTTTGGCTTCTTTAACTATGATATTCTATCGAGCTCAAGTTAGTAAAAATTGAACACAAATAAATCAAACATTCCCTAAAGTCCCTTATTATAGGCATTTTCTGAAAATAGTTGGGAATGTTCGATAAATTTCAAAAGAGTACAGGAGTAGAGGAGAAGAAATATATAGAAAGTAACATCATATTATCACTTTACTGTCTCTAACCCTTAACACCTCTACACTTACACCTCCTTAGTACTATATTCGATTTTAATTTTTTACTACTTATATTGTTTTTATACTTTTAACATCTTTAATAAAACTTCTTATACCCAATAGAAGGGAGTTATTTTTAGTAATTACAAAATATCTTTTTTGAGTTGCACCAAAGGATCTATTTCTCTTTTCAATACTCTCAATTATTGAACCTTCAAAATCAAAACTTAACCCTTTTTTTGATGCAAATTTCATCATTTCCCAATAGAGTAAATATTCTGCACCAAAAGTATTTATTCTTCTATCTGAACTTGCAGCAATTGTATATAATGTTTTTTTATCATAAAATGATAGCATTACACTATAAACTCTATTATCTTTAATTGCAAATTTCATTTTAACAGAATTATTTCTTTTCCCTTCATAGTATAATTTTTTTATAAAATTTAAACTATAAGGAACTTTTATACCTTGATTTGTAAATGTAATTTTATTTACTTCATAAAATTTCTCAATATTATCACTATCAACTATCTCTATACCATTTTTTATAGCTTTTTTTATATTATTTCTAGCCACATGATCAAAATTTTTATATACTCTATTTAAGTCTTTTAAATCTTCTATTACATAAGTATAAATTGTAGATTGTTTAAAACCTGCCCATTTAAATGGTAGCCAATTTGTAATACTATGATGAAAAGTAATGTTTACAAAATCAAAATCTGGTAGTTTATTTATAAAATAGTTCATTATCTCTTTTTCCCAAGATATTTTTTTTGAATACTTTTGATTTTTAGGATATTTAATATATAAGCCAGTTATCTGCGTTAGTTTAGGAGTAGTCATAATTTTAAAACCCATTTTATATTTAGTTATATAAACAAAACTCCCCCAAATATGTTCACCTTTTTTATATAAAATAACATCCCAGTTTAAATCACTACTACTGCATACACTATCTAACCACCAAGGTTGTAAATATAAAGGAATAGACTCCTCTTTTGCAAATTTTATATAATCTATTTTATTATTAGATTTACTATACAAGCTTTGCTCTTCTAATAGCAAAATGTTTTTTATACTATTTAAAAAATTATTTTGTAAAAAAGAATTTTGAATTATCATATTTTATCCTACAATATTTAATTTATATTGCGTAAGTT
>Ga0256833_1003584_pt1 | contig 10597 bp, 8 predicted proteins | sample 356284metaG_FD_190535 | JGI IMG/M metagenome (GOLD analysis project Ga0256833, IMG submission 190535) | Hydrothermal vent microbial communities from Mid Atlantic Ridge, Atlantic Ocean - 356-284 | ecosystem: Environmental > Aquatic > Marine > Hydrothermal vents | place: Atlantic Ocean: Mid...
ACCCGCCCCAGACCTGATCCGGGAGTCTATGCCGTGCCCAAAACCCAAAGTTACGCCGCAAGGCAATGCTCCCTCCCCTGGGGGAGGGGTGGGGTGGGGTGGGGGTTGTGGGCGTTGTAAGAGCCGGATGTCGGGCACCGATTCGTGGCCGTCGTACACCCCGAAAAATGGCTCGCTCCCACCACTTCCCGGCCACATGCTCGAGGGAAAACCTACGCCCCCTCGCGGCGCCTAGTGCAACCGTGTTAGGTCGGCCCAAAGCTGGCGGCCGGCTGCTTGCAGCCGGCCGCTTCCACAAACCACTTGCCACGAGCTACTAGCCGATCTTGTTCCCCCTCTCGTCGTACTTGTAGAACCCCTGCCCGCTCTTGCGGCCCAGGAGACCGGCCTGAACCATCTTTTTGAGCAACGGCGAGGGACGGTACTTGCTATCGCCGAAGCCCTCGTGCAGCACCTCCATGATGGCCAGCACGGTGTCGAGGCCGATGAAGTCGGCGAGCGTCAGCGGGCCCATGGGGTGGTTCATGCCCAGCTTCATCACGGTGTCGATGGCCTCGGGGGTAGCCACACCCTCCATAACCGCCTGGATGGCCTCGTTGAGCATGGGGATGAGCACGCGGTTGGAGACGAAGCCGGGGTAGTCGTTGACCTCGACGGGCACTTTGCCCATCTTCTCCGCTGTCTCCATGACCACCTTGGTGACCTCGTCCGAGGTCTTGTAGCCGCGGATGACCTCTACCAGCTTCATCAGCGGCACCGGGTTCATGAAGTGCATACCGATGAAGCGCTCGGGGCGGCTGGTGTAACTGGCTAGCTTGGTGATGGGAATGGATGAGGTATTGGAGGCGAAGATGGCCTCAGGCTTGACCACCTTGTCGAGCGAGGCGAAGAGCTTGCCCTTGACCGACTCGTTTTCGACGATGGCCTCAATCACCAGGTCGCAGTCCGCGAAGTCGGCCGGGTTGAGCGTGGTCTTGATACGCCCCAAGGTGGCGTCGGCCTCTTCCTGGGTAATCTTTTCCTTGCGTAGGAAGCGCTCGAGCGACCGCTTGATGGTCTCGAGTCCCTTCTTGAGGCTCACCTCCTCGACGTCCATGAGCACGACGTCGTAGCCCGTCTGGGCCGCCACCTGGGCGATGCCCGAACCCATTTGACCTGCGCCGATCACACCGATCTTCTTGACCACCATAACGCCTCCTTCTCTAGCCGAATAGCGGCGACTCGATGCCCGCAGCCTCCGCCTTGGTGTACAGACCGTACTCGATGCCGTCGAAAAGGGCCTGCCACGTGGCCTGGATCAGGTCACGGCTGATGCCAATGGTGCTCCAGTTGCGCTCGCCGTCGGTAAAGGTCACCGTCACCCGCGCCCGCAGCTCCTGCTTGCCGCGCGGGTAGAAGGTGCGTACCCGCACCGCCGCCAGCTTGATGCCGCAGACGTAGTCCTCCAGCGGGCCAAGCTGGCCGCGCACCTCGCGCAACGCACCCAACAGCACTTCGAAAAGCGTCATCACCGGACCGGTACCCTCAGCAGCCACGTACTCGTCCTGCGAGCCCAGCTGAATACGGAGGCTCGCCTCGACCACGGGCTGGTTCTTACCCCGGATCACCTCGAACAGCCGCAAGCGCTCGACGTTCATCGAGGGGTGGAAGCGGCCAGTGAGCTTGCCTAGCACGAGCTCGAGGCTGGCCTCGGCGTCCTCGTAGGTATAGCCCGCCTCCTCGAGCTTGAGCAGCTCCTCGCGGATGCGCTGGTTGGCCGCCGAGTCCTCGCTCAGGTCTACCCCGAAGCGCTGGGCCAGCGACTCGAGGTAACTGGCGCGGGCGATGCCCGGCAAAAGCAGGCGCCGCTCGTTGCCCACCGCCTCGGGCGGGATGGGCTCGTAGGTCTCTGGGTCACTGAGCACCGCCGCGATGTGCGAGTGGGTGCGGTGGGCGAAGACCTTGTAGCCGACGAAGGGGTGGTAGTCGAGGTCGCCCACGCCGATCTTATTGACAATCGCTCGGGTGACCGGCGTCAGGTTCTTGAGCGCCTCGCCAGAGATGACGTCGATGCCCATCTTGAGCTTGAGGATGGGCAGCAGGGTGGAGAGGTCGGTCATACCCGTGCGCGCGCCATAGCCGCCGATCGTCCCCTGCACGTGCTCCGCGCCCGCCTCCACGGCCACGATGGCGTTGGCCACCGCAAGGCCCATGTCGTTGTGGCCGTGGAAACCCACCACCACGTCCGGATGGGCCTCCTTGACCGAGCGCACGCCCTTGGCGACCTCACTCATCAGCGAGGCCCCCACGGAGTCGCCTAGCACCACGATGTCGGCGCCGGCTTCCACCGCCGCGGCCACCACCTCCAGCGAGTAACCGCGGTCGTGCCGGCAACCGTCGTAAAAATGCTCGGCGGTAAAGATGACTTCCTTGCCCAGGCCCTTGAGGTAGGCGATGGTTTCGCGCACCATCGCCAGGTTCTCCGCGAGCGTGGTCCGAAGCACCTTTTCCACGTGCAGGCTCCAGGCCTTGCCGTAGATGTGCACCACCTCGGTGTCGGCCTTGAGCACCGCCTTGAGGTTGGGGTCGCGTTCCGGGTCGGTTTCGGGGCGGCGCGTGGAGCCGAAGACCACCAGCTTGCCCTTGAGGTCGAGCTCGCGCGCGCGCTCAAAAACCTCTAGGTCCTCGGGCCACTGGTAGGGCCAGCCCGCCTCGAGGTAGGGAATCTCCAGGCGGTCGAGGAGTTGGAGGATCTCGATCTTGTCCTCCGGGGTAAAGCTTACCCCTTCGGAAAGCGCGCCGTCGCGGAGCAGCGTATCCAGAATGGTGACCCGTCCCATGACCTCAGCTTATACCGCCGGGCGCGGGCGCGCGCCCCCAAAGGTTGGTCACCAGCACGCCCAGGACCGCCAGGCCACCGCCTGCGAGCGAGAGGGCCGAGGGCCACTCTCCCAGCCAAAGCCAGGCGATCAGGATGGCCAGCGCGGGCGAGAGGTAGAGGAAGCTCGTGACCCGCGAGGCCGGCAGCCGACTCAGGGCGTAGGTCCACAGCACGTAGGCAAGCGCCGCCGGCCCCACGCCCAGGTAGACCACGCTCCAGGTGGCTGCGGCCGGCGCAGCGGCCACCGCCTCGGGCAAGCCGGGCCAGAAGGGCAGCATCCACAGCGTCCCCGCCCAGAGGGTGTAGGCGGTCACCCCGAGTGGGGTGTAGCGGCGGTGGAGCGGCTTTTGGAAGACGAAGTAGAGGCTGGTCGAAAAGGCGGCCACCACGATCCAGAACGCCCCGGGGTCGAAGCGCAACCCCTCGCCCTCCCCCAGCGCGATCAGCGCCACCCCGGCGAACCCGAGCGCGATCCCCGCCCAGCCCCACGCGCTCAGCCGCTCACCCAGGAAAATCACCGCCAGCATGGCCGTGAAGATGGGCCCCGAGGCGATGAGCAGGCTCGCCGAACCGGCGCTCACGGTGGTTTCGCCGTAGTTGAGGGCTAGGTGGTAGACGGTGATGCCGGAGAATCCCAGCACCCCGATGCGGGGCAGATCGGCCGCGCGCGGCAGCCGGATGCGAGCAAGAAGCGCGTAGCCCAGCAGCACCGCCGAGGCCACCAGGAAACGTAACAGGGCCAGGTGGAAGGGGCCGTACCCCTCGAGCCCCGCGCGGATGCCCGCGAAGGCGGAGGCCCAGAGCAACAGCGCGACGGCGAGGGCGACGGCGACAGCGAAGGGCATCACCGCCCAGCATAGCCCGCCGGCGCAAAAACTAGAAGCGGCAGGAAAGGCTAACCGCGAAGGGACTGAACACCGAGAAGACGAGCCGGTCGGTTACCCCCGGGATTACCAAGAAGAGGCTGCCCTCGACACCAAGGGTCATGCGGTTGTTGAACACACCGAGCGGCACGTTGATGCCCAGGGGCCCCGCCGGGTAACACACCGTAGCGATCGCAGACGTATGGAGCGGCGTTTTCCTGGGTGCAGGCAAAGTAGGCGCGCGCCCGCGGCCCCACGTAAGCCCAGCCGATCTCCGTGGGTACCTCGAAGTAGTAGGTGGCGTCGAGCGCCACCCCGATGGTGCGCACCAAGGTGGTCACCTCGGTATCGGCAAACCCGTCCCCGTCGGTGCCCACCCAGTCCCAGGTACTGTAGGCGTTGTAAGCCGCGTCCAGTTAGGTGCCCACCGCGTCCTGCGACCAGGAAACGCGCCCCGCCGCCCCGGTGTAGCCGCCATAGAGCACGCCCCACCAGGGCCCGCGGGCAACCTCGAGCCCCAGCCCCCACGGGCCCATGCTCACGTAGGAGCCGTCCCGGTCGGGATGCCCCGCGCGGGTAGAGGCGGGGTAGGGCCTGGTGCTCATGGCATCGTTATCGTCGTATACGGGCGCGGGCGAAATAGCTCCCGGCGCGCAAACCATCAGCAGCGCCAGGAATAAAAAAAATCGGCGTCCAACGCTGCATGTCCTTGGCCTCCCTCTCCGAAGCCCGCGGCTAGGGGCCGAGGGGAATTCGGTGGGTATATTCCATTTTATCACCGTTGGCCACGCCAACCCAGACCAGGCCCCAGGCCGCCGGAACCTCGATCACCGCGTCTCCCTGGACGCGCTCGAAGGGTTCAGGCGGGTCGCCGTAAGCCAGAACGTATTCGCCCGGAGGCAGGCTCAGCTGCAGGCGCACACTGGGCTCAAGCGCCTCCTCGTAACGGGCCTTCCAGGTGATCTTGGGGTTGTCGCACGTCACCTCGGGCAAGACGAAACGGCACGCCAGCACGTATACCGACTCACGCCACAGGCCGAGGCTCACCTCGCTACCCGGCCGCACCTCGAGCGTTCCCTGCCAGCGCGGCGGCTGTAGTGCCTCGCGGAAAACGCCGTCCACGAAGACGCCCACGGTGGCGCGACTCGCGCCCTCGTAGCGCAACCGCCCCACGCGGTCCTGGGTGGGCGTGGCCCAGTACCAGAGCTGGAAGGGGCGCCCCAGGAAGTTCTGCACCACGGCGATGCGTTCGCCCACCTGAACAAAGGCGATGCCCACGTGGGTGAAGTCGGGGAAGAGCAGGTTCTTGCGGTGCGGCGGGCTGGCGAGCCAGTCTTCGACCACGCGCGCCGCCGCCTCCTCAGGAGGAACACCCGCATAGTAGGCCAGGTTCTCTCCTACCACGACCTCGAGCACGCCCGCGGCCCACATTCGTTCGGCTGGTCCCAGCCCCTCGGGCGTCACGTGGTCGAAGTAGCCGCGCTCGAGCATGTCGAGCGCGTGCCCCCGGGCCGCGCGGTAGGCGGCGTCGTCCCAGGCGAGCTCGGAAAGCCCCGCCGCCCTGCGGGCCTCGTTGGTTAGCCGCCAAACCTCGCGCTCCAGGGGCGTCTGGGCGAAGACCGCGAACCCCAGCAGCACCAGCAACCAGGCGAGGAAGCTACGTTTCGTCATGGCCGGGCACCAGGCGGAACTCGAGCGCGCGCCCGAACGGACGGCGCTCGAGCAGTTCGGCGAGGTGGTAAGTCTCCAGGTGCATCACCCAGCGCCGCACCGCGTCGAGCGGCTCGTAGCGGCCGGTGTAGACGAAGTTGACCCCCAAGTAGAAGAGCCGGCTGAGCGAGGTCTCCCCTGCGAAGACGAGCGAGGTGGCGGTCTTGAGCTTGGCGCGCTCAAGCTCCTCTTCGCTCACCCCGCCGCGCTCGAGCTGGGTCAGCTCCTCGCGCACCGCCGCGGCCACTTCCTCCTCGCGCTCGGGGTCGCACTGGGTGTAGACGAAGTACACCCCCAGCTCCTCGAACTCGTGGTGGAAGGCGGTGGCCGTCTCCGCCAAACCGGTGTCGGTGAGTCGCCAGAAGAGCCGGCCGTTGTCGGGGTCGCCCAGCACCTCAGCCAGCACCCGGGCGGCGTAGCGCTCCTCGCTGCGCGCCGACACGCCGGGCGCCATGAAAGCGGTGTAGACCTGGGAGGCACGGTCGAAGAACTCGCGCAGCGCCTTGGGCTGGGGTTCGAAGGGCGGGTGGTTGCGCGGGGCCTGCCCCCGGGGCCAGTCGGTGGTCAGGCGCTCGACCAGCGTCAGCATCTCCTCCCAGTCGAGGTTGCCCGCGAAGGCCAGCATCATGTTGCCCGGCACGTAGCGGCGGGCGTGGTAGTTGACCATCTGCTCGCGCCGCATCGCCGCGATGCTCTCCGGCGTCCCCAGCACCGGCTTGGCCAACGGGTGGCGGCCAAAGTAGGCGGCCTGGGCGCGCTCATAGAGGACGAAGTTGGGCCGGTCCTGGTAGAGGGCGATCTCCTCAAGGATGACCTTGCGCTCGGTCTCGAAGTCCTCCTCGCGCAACGCCGGGTGCATCATGTCGGTAAAGAGGTCGAGCAGCCGCGGGGCGAACTCGGGCAGCACCGCGCCGTAGAAGACGGTCATCTCCTCGTTGGTAAAGGCGTTGTATTTCGCCCCCATTTCGTCGAACTCGCGGTTGACGTCCCAGGCGGTGCGACGCTCAGTGCCCTTGAAGACCATGTGCTCGAGGAAGTGACTCAGCCCCTCCTCCCCCACCAGCTCGTCGCGGCTGCCAGTACGCACGAAGTAGCCCATGGCCACGCTCTTGGCCTCGGGGTTGATCTCGGCGATCACGCGCAGGCCGTTGGGGAGTGTGGTTTCCTTGAACTGCAACACGCTCACGCACCCACCCCCTCGGGGCCCAGGGTGCCAATCCAGGGGTTCTCGTAGGGGTGGCGGCTCAGGAAGGCGTTGATGCGCTCGAGCGTCACGTCCATTACCTCGGCCTCCACCTCTTCGAGGCTGCGCGGCCGGCCCAACACGAAGACGTCGCGGGCGAGCGCGGCTGCGCGCGCCTGGCTCGACTCGCCAGCGAGCACGAGGTCCGCGCGCAGGCCCACCTTAGCCCGGTCCAGCTCCTCGCGCGCCACCCCCTCACGCAGCCGGGCGATTTCGGCCGCGAGCACCTCGAGCGTTTCGCGCGCCCGCTCGGGCATCGTGCCCGCGTAGGCGATCAGGTAGCCCAGCCCCTTCACCGAGCCCGGCGAGGCGCTCACCGCGTAGACCAGTCCGCGCTTTTCGCGCACCTCGGTGAAGAGGCGGCTGCTCATGCCTCCCGAGAGCACCGCCGCGGCCAGCCGGGCGGCGTAGAAGTCGTAGTCGCCCGGGGGCACGTCGCGGTAAAAGAGGCCGATCTGCACCTGCTCGGTGTCCTGTTCGATGTGAAAGCGGTGGGGCTCGCTCAGGCGCGGCTCCACCGGCTCGGCGGTCGCACCCTCCCACGAGCCCAGGTGCTTGCGCGCGATGCGAAACACCTCGCCCGGCTCCACGTCGCCGGCCACGGCCAGCACCGCGCCCCGGGGGCCGTAACGGCGGGAAAACTCCTCGCGCAACGCCGCCGCGGTCATGCGCTCGAGCGCTTCGCGCTCGCCCTCCACCGGCTGCCCGTGGGGGCTGGCGAAGGCCTCGCGCCGGAGCCGGCCCAGCAGTTTGCGCGGCGGTTGGTCCTCCAGGGCGGCCAGCTCCTGCAGCGCCAGCGCCTTCACCGACGCAAAGGCCGCCTCGGGCAGCTGGGGGCGGCGCACCAGGTCGGCGTAGAGCTCGAGCACCGCCGAAAAACCCTCGGGAAGCAGCGAGGCCGAGAAGGTGGTGTACTCCACCCCCGCCCCCGACTGTCGCCGCACCCCCAAAGCGTCGAGGGCGTCGGCAAAGGCGCGGGCGTCGCGCGGCCCGGCGCCCTTCCACAGCCAGGTCTCCAGCATGCTGGCCGCGCCCAGGCGGTCGGGCGGGTCGTTGACCGCGCCCGCGGGCACGAGCAGGGTAAAGCTCAGCCCTGGGTTCCAGGGCTGCGGCTCGACGACCACGGCAAGCCCGTTGTCAAAAATTTCCATGGCAGGCGAATCCACTCGAAGATTATACTTTCCCGCCAAGCCGCTCCATGTTCACTTAAGCAACAAAGGTGCGCACCCGCCACCCGGTACAATGGCCCCGTGACCCGCCAGGAGCTCATCCAGCGCCTCGCCCGGCCGCTCCAGCGCGAGCTGGCCACCGGCTGCGCCGACCGGGTGGTGGCCGGCGGGCTGGAGAAGCTGGTGCACAACCTGGCGCGGCCCTTTCCCGAGGTGACCTGCCTGCTCGAGGGCTACGCCGCGCTCGAGCCCGAGGCGCGCTGCGCCCGCCTGCGCGAAGCGCTCGCCCGCCTGGGCGTCGAGGACGCGTCCGCGCAAGCGCCGCAAAAACCCCAGCCCGCCGCGACCGGCCCGCCGACCACGGAGCTGGACGCCCCGGTGGACTCGATACCGCTCGGCCCCAAGGGTGCGCAAAAGATGCGCTCGCTGGGCGTGCGCACCCTGCGCGACCTCCTTTTCTACTACCCCCGCCGCCACGAGGACCGCCGCACCCTGCCTGGCTTCGCCGCCCTCGCCCCCGGGGCCAAGGCCACGGTGGTGGCCACCGTGCTCAGCAAGAGCCAGGTCAAGACGCCGCGCAAGAAGATGCTGATTACCCAGGCGCGCCTGGCCGACGAGTACGGCCACAAGCTGACCGCCGTCTGGTTCAACCAGCCGTGGGTGCTGGGCCAGCTCAATGAAGGCCAGAAGATCGTGGTCACCGGCCGCTATACCGTCCGCGGCCGGGTGCGCAACCTGGCGGTGGAATACTTCGAGGCCGAAGGGGGCGAGCAGCTCTCCACCGGCCGCATCGTGCCCGTCTACAGCCTGGGCGAGAAGATGAGCCAGGCCTGGCTGCGCCGCAGCGTCTGGAGGGCGCTGGAGGCCGTCAAAGAGATACCCGACCCCTTGCCGGAAGCACTGCGGCAAAAGTTGGGCCTGGCCGACCTCGACTTCGCCCTGCGGCAGATCCACTTTCCCGAAAGCGAGCAGCACCTGGCCCGGGCGCTCAAGCGGCTGAAGTTCGACGAGTTCTTCTTCCTCGAGCTGCGGGTCCTGCTCACCTCGGGCGCCTCGGCCCTGGTGGGCCAGATCTTCGAGGTGCGCGAGGAGGACCTGCAGACCTTTTTGAACTCCCTCCCCTTCCAGCTCACCCCCGCCCAGCGGCGGGCGCTCGACGAGATCCTGGCCGACATGAAAAGCGAGCGCCAGATGGCGCGGCTCTTGCAGGGCGACGTGGGCTCGGGCAAGACCGCGGTAGCCGCCGCCGCCCTCTACGTTGCCGCCAAAAACCAAAAACAGGGCGCGCTCATGGCCCCCACCGAGATCCTGGCCAAGCAGCACTTCGAGAACCTGACCCGCTACCTCTGGCCGCTGGACGTGCGGGTGGAGCTGCTGACTGGCAGCATGAAGGCCAGCGAGAAGAAGCGAGTCTACGAGCGCATCGAATCCGGCGAGGTGGACGTGGTCGTGGGCACCCACGCCCTGATCCAGAAGGAGGTCCGGTTCCGCGAGCTGGGCCTGGCGGTGATCGACGAGGAACACCGCTTCGGCGTCATGCAGCGCCGCGCCCTGCTGCAGGGCCGGCCCGACGTGCTGGTGATGACGGCCACCCCCATCCCCCGCTCGCTGGCGCTAACCCTCTACGGCGACCTGGAGGTGAGCATTATTGACGAGATGCCTCCCGGGCGCAAGCCGGTGAAGACGCGGCTTTTGGCCGAGAAGAGCCGCAAAGACGCCTACGCCTTCGCCCGCAAGCTGATCGCCGGGGGGCATCAGGTCTTCGTAGTCGCCCCGCTCATCGAGGAGTCCGACGCCGAGGTGATGGCCGAGGTGCGCGCGGCCACCGAGCTGGCCGCCGAGGTGGCGGCGATGCTACCCGAGGCGCGGGTGGAGGTGCTGCACGGCCGCATGAAGGCCGAAGAAAAGGACGCGCTGATGGAGCGCTTCCGCAACCGCGACTTCGACGTGCTGGTGAGCACCACCGTCATCGAGGTGGGGGTGGACATCCCCGGGGCCAACCTGATGATCATCGAAAACGCCGAGCGCTTCGGCCTGGCCCAGCTGCACCAGCTGCGCGGCCGCGTGGGCCGCGGCGGCGAGCAGGCCTACTGCATCCTGATCGCCGGCGACACCAGCCGCAAGACGATGCAGCGCCTGCGGGTGATCGAAAAATCGACCGACGGCTTCTACGTGGCCGAGCAGGACCTGAAGCTGCGCGGCCCCGGCGAGCTGCGCGGTACCCGCCAGTCGGGCCTGCCCGACCTGCAACTGGGCGATTTGACCAGCGACGTGGAGATCATCGAAAGCGCCCGCAACGCGGCCAAACGCGTCCTCGAGGCCGACCCCTACCTGACCGCGCCCGAGCACCAGGCCCTGAGGCGCGAGCTCCAGCTCCGCGGCGAGGCGGTGGGGCTGCGGGAGATAATCTAGCGCTTGCGCATGAAGGTGGAAGGTGAACTGGACGTGCATTGGCGGCTGGCTTCAGGCTCAGGCATCGCCAACAACCCCCACCCCAGCCCTCCCCCCAGGGGAGGGAGCTTTCTTTTGGCGCGGTTAGGTTTTAAGCTTTAGCTGTCGCGAAGGAGTAGAAACACAAACCACAGACGACAAGCTACAGGCCTTATCCATTACCACGTACCACGCACTACGCACCATGTATCTTCCACTTGGGGGTCTAACCGCTTGCACCAAGGGCTGATGAGCAATGCCCGTGTGCGTGATAGGCGGCCACCCGCCCCGGGACCTTGGCCGTACGGTATCTCGGTCTTTG
>Ga0256833_1003585_pt1 | contig 10595 bp, 10 predicted proteins | sample 356284metaG_FD_190535 | JGI IMG/M metagenome (GOLD analysis project Ga0256833, IMG submission 190535) | Hydrothermal vent microbial communities from Mid Atlantic Ridge, Atlantic Ocean - 356-284 | ecosystem: Environmental > Aquatic > Marine > Hydrothermal vents | place: Atlantic Ocean: Mid...
AAGTTTTTATATTAAAAACAGAATTGAATAAGCATTGGATACCATCTCTTCCAGTATCAGCAAGAAATTAATTCATAGAAAAACCTACACAGTATATGGCCTCGGAGGTGCAGTAGGGCTTGGCTGGCGTGGGCATTATACTTGCTAGAAGAGCAGTAGCATTGACTGTTGCGCTCATTATCATCGTTTTCCTCACGGGAATAATCATGGAGGCAACCGGTTATGCTGAAGCAGTATGGAAAGCAATTATCAACGCTAAGGTGGACGCATATACAAAGTCTCTCATGCTGAAAGCTCATGGTGGCATGTATTGTCAGCCTTTAGGTGAGGAAATATCCACTAGTACAACCAATTTCGAAGCAATCAATAGTTCGTCATACAAAGCAGTTGTGACCATTGATCTTTCATCACCATCACTTAATTTTAAAACTATACATAATCCGCCTGGTCTACCAGAGATCACTCTGATAAACTTGACTGTATATAAAGTAAACAACGAGTTCTATGCACCCAAGATTATTGTTATCGCTGTTAGACCAGATGGCTTAAAAGTACCAGTATATGAAGGCTCTCCCACGATCTCTAATGCAACACAAGTAAATGGTAGGTTAGTGTCGATAGCCCCGATCAAACTTAAAATAAGCAACTCCTATGTAGCAGAACAGCTTACAAAGATATTGTCAACCAGGTATCCCAGTATAAACGTGACAACAAGTCAGGTGGCAACCTACTTCTATGGTGAGCCCTACAAGAACGGTACTAGCATATCGTTAAAACCATTAGTTGGCAAATATGATTTCGTTATAAACTTCATCTATCCAGCGAACGTGACGGTCAGTAAGCCAGTTGACCAAGTGGCTATAAGAATACCTCCACCCCAGAACTGTATAATGATCTCGCAGCTCATATCACAGTATCGCACAAAACTAGAAGAACTGTATGGACTAAATAAGCCATGGTACGACAGAGTACTACCACTAGTATGGAGAACACTCACTTTCAACCTAGGTGAGACAAAGCAACCCACAGTAACTGGTGTTGCTGGTCTTCCGGCTCCAGCTCCGGTGTCTGCTGTAATACTCGCTTGTCTTCCGAGAACAATAGTGATGCTTACAATTGCAGAGATAATATGTTTTGCGATAGCAATACCCCTTGCGCCGAAGATAGCATATCACTATGGAACGCTTCTCGATAGATTAGTGGTAAGCTATGCTGCACTGTTTAACGCTATACCGGTATGGTGGTTAGGTATGGTATTCATATTATTGTTTGCCTACATGATACCGATATTCCCGCCACAAGCAATGCCAATAATTGATCATATTAATCACTTCCTACAAAATCCACCATACCACCTAGCAATGATCATATATTACGCGGCACTACCGATTATCACTATCGTAATAACATTCCTAGGCTCATGGCTATACAGCGTAAGGGCAGTAGTGCTAAGAATCGTCCGTGAAGACTACGTGATGGTAGCTAAAGCAAAGGGACTTCCCGAGCGCGACATTATCAAGAAATACATTGTAAGAGTGGCTGCACCGCCAATAGTGACATACGTGATACTGGCTCTGGCAGGTTCTCTGGGAGGAATGATAATTACGGAGTCAGTCTTTAACTATCCAGGAATGGGTTCACTATACTACGCAGCAATTCAGGCAGGCGATGTACCAACAATACTTGGTCTAACCTACGTCTTAACCTTAGTCTATATTATTGCTAGGTTCGTCCTCGAAGTGCTATATATATACTTAGACCCGAGGGTGAGATACTAATGAGCAGGAAGTCCGGTATGGAAAAAGTATCAAAAAGGCTTGGACTAACCGCTCTTAAAGAAGGATTCAAAGAAGTATGGAGATATGGTACAGGAAAAATCGGAATCATAATGCTTGCCGTACTGGTATCGATCGCTATCTCAGCAGTAATAGTGTTACCTCCAAACTTCCCTGCCCTATGGAACAATATCAAGGCATGGCAGGAAAACCCCAAACTAGTCCCTCCTGCCTGGGTTGCCTACCTTGGTGTTCCCGCGGTACAGCAATTCGAACAAACTATTCCGGGCTCCCAGTATGCAGTGAATATGACGACAACGCAATACTATACAGTACCGGTACTGTACTACACGTTGAACTATAATCTAAATAAGAAAGTATTCCCAACGGGATTACTGTTCGAGATACAAAAGATCAAATTGTTAGATAGATATAAGGCATACCACATCACGAGCGGTGAAAGGTACAAAGTACCAACAATAATTATTACCATAACACGTCCTGATGGTATTAGGATGGTGCTCTACGACGGAACCCCATCGATCCTCTATGAGAAGAACATAACAGGAGAAGCTTACATATATGTAGATCACCCGTTATATATATCGCCTACGAACGTGATCAATGCTGATGAAGTAGAGAAGGCTTTCCAAAAGATCTACAATGTCACCGTTAATTTAGCTGCGGGAATGGGTAATGTATATAAATTATCTAATGTAGTATTTGGTAAGCCAATTATTGCGAAGGGAGTTGCCACTAATGTTACATTTGTACCACTTGAAGGAACTTATACCATATCAGTATATTTTGTTACACTGCCGAACTTCCCCGTCGCGCTAGCCACACCGCCTGCTGATAGTATCAAGGTTGTCGTAAAGGGTTCGGTGTATGGTGTTATGGGTACAGATACATATGGAAGGGACTTGGCACTAGGGCTTTACTTCGGGTTCCCAGTAGCACTATCAATAGGTCTCGTGGTAGCGTTCCTAGACACCGTGATTGGTGTGATCGTTGGTGCGATTAGTGGCTACTATGGTGGTCTGGTTGATGAGTTTATACAAAGGACTGTTGACGTAATGGGTAACATACCACTACTACCTATATTGATTATCATTGGTGAGATCGCCAGGCAACTCTACCCGAATAACCCTGTGCTCGTTATTTGGATAATATTGTTAACAATAGTAATATTCTCATGGGGAGGATTAACGATCGTAATTAGGTCAATGACGTTATCGATTAAAGGAGAACAATATGTTGAGGCTGCTAAATGCCTTGGCGCGAGCAACAAACGTATCATATTCCTACATATTATACCACAGGTAATACCCTACGCGGTGGCAAGCATGGTGTTTTCAGTACCAGCAGCAATACTGACAGTTGCAGGACTTGCTGTGCTAGGCATAATTAAGAATATGCCCTCATGGGGTACAATACTTGCAGATGCGAGGGCGAACGCCGCAATCACTAATTGGTGGTGGATAATACCACCAGGTATACTCATAGCTATAACAAGCCTAACATTCGTACTAATAGGAATGGCTCTAGAAAGAATAGTAGAGCCAAGGCTAAGAACAAGGTGAAAATGAGCATCTTTATTTTTAGCCCTTAATTAAATATAGAAGCGATTTTTTACTAACATGATAATATCCTAGACTTGAATTAAGGGTGAAGCTGTTTTGCGTCCGGAGACAAGTGTAGGTATAATTGGCTGGGGATCATATATTCCCCGTTGGCGCCTACCATTATCAGAGATCGCAAAACTATGGGGATTCGCGCCAGAAACACCACGGGGCCTAAACGTGGTTGAAAAAGCTGTAGCAGGGAGAGATGAAGACGCTGTAACCATGGGCTGGGAAGCATCTCGCAATGCCCTCCTAAGGGCAGGTATAGATCCGAAGGAGATAGGAGCTGTATGGTTTGGAACGGAATCCAAGCCTTACGCAGTAAAACCATCAGCCACAATCATCGCTGAAGCTCTGGGAATAACACCAGATACAATGGCTACAGACCTTGAATTCGCTTGTAGAGCAGGGAGCGAGGCATTGAGAATAAGCATAGGAGCCGTCGCATCCGGCCTAGTTAAATACGCTCTTGTTATTGGTAGCGATACAGCCCAAGCCAATCCGGGCGATATACTCGAGTTCACAGCTTCATCAGCAGCTACAGCGCTTATAACAGGTCCTGCGAGAGAAGCAGCAGCGGTTTTCGAAGCGAGCTACACCTATATCACTGATACCCCGGACTTCTGGCGCAGGGCACATCAGCCCTACCCGTTGCACGGTGAGGGATTCACTGGTGAACCAGCATACTTCCACCATATAGTAAATGCCGTTAAAGGCCTCTTAGAACAGACAGGGCTCAAAGTCGATGATTTTGACTACGCAGTCTTTCACCAACCAAACGGTAAATTCCCATTGGCCGTAGCAAAGAGACTGGGATTCCCTAGAGAGAAGGTACTACCAGGCCTAGTCACACCATACATTGGTAATAGTTACAACTCATCGGCACTAATAGGCCTATCAAGAGTCCTAGACATAGCGAAGCCTGGCCAGAGAATATTGTTGGCACCATTCGGAAGCGGAGCAGGTAGTGATGCATACAGCATCGTAGTAACCGATAGAATCCTTGAGAAACAGGACAAGGCACCGAAAGTCGATGACTACATTAATAGAAAATATCTGATCGATTACGCAACCTATGCAAAATTCAGAGGAATAATCGCACGTATAAGGTGAAAGCCCATGAGGTTCTCAATCCCAAGGTACTGGAGGGAAAGACATAGCCACTACAGGCTATACGCGAAGAAATGCTCTAACTGCGGCCGTGTAAACTATCCGCCATCAAATATATGTAGATACTGTGGCTCAATAGAGCTCGAAGACTACAATCTTGACCGTGAGAAAGCCAAGATAATCTCCTGGACAATAATCTATCCGGCACCAGAGGGCTTCGAAGAGCAGAGACCACGGATCATTGCTTTACTAGAAACCCTAGAGACAAAAACCCGTATCATAGCGCCACTCACAGATATACTCCCGGAGGAGATAAGGGAAGGACTAATAGTAGAGCCTGTCCTTAGAAGGATAAAAGAAGATAGAGAAGCCGGACTAATACACTATGCAATAGCTTATAGGCCGGTGATAGGATCAATTGGGACAAGCAAGCAATGAAGATATCAAGAAGATATTCGAGAAAATAGGAGGATCCGATGAGACATTAAGAGAACTAGAGAAGAAACTCGACAATGAAAACCTAGCCGCACTAGTAAGGAGAAAGTTTTTTGAGAAAAAACTCGGCATATCACTTTCTGCAACAGGCTCTTCTATACTGGATTTCGTCGATACAGAGGGAAGAATATCTTACAGGCCTATCGGTGCGATACAAGTACCGGTAACAATAATTGGTCCCATTGATATTGAGGGAGAGGAAGTACAGGGCCCAAAATACATCCCCTTATCATCAATATATCCTGCACTCATGGAAGCAATGGATCTAGGAGTATCCATTAGCCTCAACACGAAAATAGTTGTAAAAACCGAGAAGTGCTGGATACGCCTATTCGGCATAAGTAAGCAAGATAAATGCGCACAAATAGAATCAGTGATCAAGGCTGAGAACAAAAGACTTCACATTCTCTGCTACGGAAGGGAATCAGGAGGACTTATAAAGACAATACTCATTGGTGAAGCTGCTCCCTGCCAAACAATCAAGTCCATGATCACTAATGGGGATGTTGAGGAGCTGGTAAAGATTATTGGACAAACAAAGATCCCTATACTTGCACCATACATCACGCTGGACTATAGACTATCGATCTTCATCCCAAGACTTACTCTCTCTTCTGCGGGTATAGGGCAATCAGAAATAGTGAAAACATATAATGCTCTAGAAAATATGAAGGGAATAGACAATTCAATAATACCGATAACCCTTGGCGTCCTAACATCCTTTTACCTATCGATAGGGATCAAGCCAGAATACGCTCTGAGAAGCGAGATCAGGAGATACTACCTCATAAGTGGTTTCCGCGGACTAAGACTTGGCCTAGATATACGCATAGCCCTACCCTACGCTGTATCGGAATCAGAGCAAACCATAATGAATAGAGAGCTATACAGCATCATAGACGGTGGAAGAATTAATCCTTTAATCGTAGGAGAACTAGCATCTTCTCTAGCGCTCATATCCTATATCGGAGAACTAGCTATGATCGCCCGAGGTGTTCCTTAGCAATGATATCAATTGTTCATACTCACTAAACGCAATCTTATCACATAGTTTATCAATAGCTATTCTTGACCATGGAAGCTCTTTGCCTGGCTTATAACCGTTAAATATGTAATTGATATTATAGTCTGTTATCTTCAATGCCCTCCTCCATCCAGACAGGCCACCACCAAGCTTGGCGGTCTGTAGTAATGTCTCAGAAATGTCTCTTCCCGCCAATGCAATTGCAGCTTGCATCATAGCCCATCTTACATCATAGTCTCTGAAATCAACATGTCTTCGCAGTCTATTTTTCAGCGATTTTATTATACGCTTGAGCCTGACAGGGTCAAGCATACCTATCCACTGAAACGGCGTTCTTGGCTTAGGGATGAGAGGATTCACACTAACAACTATTTTTCTACCCTTCTTCTTTGCTCTACTACTTAATTTTTCAATATATTTTATCTCATCAAGATCTATATTTTCGAGTCCTCTAACACCTACTATCATGTAAATCTTTAGGTCGAATCCTTTATCGAGTATTAATTCGAGATCATCGAGCAATTCTCTTCCACAGTATTTCCCGAAAATACATTTCTTGGCGGGAAGAAACGATTCAGGTGCAATTGTGACAGTTTTCTGGCCGAGCATACCTATTAATTCCAGAGAATCTTCATCGAGATGATCGATCCTCATGCTTGGAAGTACGGCACCAATATTGTTTTCCACTAGGTACTCCAATAATTCCTTTTCGTAGAGAGTGCCTAGGAAACATAATGAGTAAATAATGATTCTATTTACATTATTCATGCGTATACCATGTTCAATAAGATTTTTCATAACATGAAAACTTCGTGCACGATACGGCTTGAATAGCCTACCCTCCATGCAGAACCTGCACCAGTATTTGCAGCCTCTACTTGTTTCGAGGAGGAATCCTCGACCATATACGGGTTCTATCTCAGTATTCTGAATTTGTTTAACTGGATAGAATGACTTATCTAGATCACTGACGAAGGATTTTCTGGCATCTTCCTTAATATCTGGAACATAGACGTCGTTATAAGAAGCTATTTTCTCGAGGTATTCCTTCTTATTCCTGGTTTCAACCCAATCCTTGACGAAACGCGGGATAGTGTTTTCAATTTCCCCAATTATGAATGCGTCAATGAAATCAGAGTAAGGTATAGGATTGGATATCACTGCTGGGCCGCCAGCAATTATCACTTGTTCCCTCTTCTTTCTATATGGTTCTATACCTGCAGATAGGAGGGCTCTAAGAACATCTATTATTGAGACCTCATAATGGAGACTTACGATGATCATTTCGAAGCTCCTAAGAGGGGCTCCTGTCTCTACGCTTCTAGGAGGAGGTTCTTCTCCTTGGAACTTCTTTATGTGGAAGCGTTCCAAGTATACCTCATCTATACTGTTTGCTATATAATATATCATATGTGTTGGTAGACTGGATAACATAGCCTCATATGTGGATGGAAATAAGTAGGCGATTCCGGCCATACCAGCCCTAAATTTTTTAAGCACAAGATTGAATTCCATTTAATCCGCCCCTATGTACGATAAGTTTATGAATTGCATGGCCTCGGATATATTATAATCGGTGGAAGGCTTTGGATCATTACGAGAAGTTCTATAGCCGTGTGGCAAAATCCATACAAGCCTCCGAGATCAGGGAGCTCCTTGCGATTATTAAGCAGAGACAAGACGTTATCAGCCTCGCTGGCGGTGTACCTGATCCTAGAACTTTCCCTACTGATTACCTCGCAAAAATAACCTATGATATAATCAAGAATAAAGGTACTTACGCTCTCCAGTACAGTGAGACGAAAGGTATATTGGAAGTCCGCGAGATGCTGTCTGAGTTTCTCTATAAAGCGAGAGGAATAGTTGTTGATGCAGAAAACGTTATAATAACTACTGGTAGTCAGCAGGGACTCGACCTTATTGCAAGGGCTTTGATAGATCCGGGCGATGTTGTGATCACTGAGAATCCGTCATATCTTGCAGCTCTAGGCGCTTTCAAAATTAGAGGTGCAGAACTAGTAGGCATTAAGATAGACAAGAACGGTATGAGAACCGATATTCTCGAGGATACCGTTAAGAAGCTCGTTAAAGAAGGTAAGAAGATAAAGTTTATCTACACCATTCCGGTAGCCCAGAACCCTGCCGGAACCACGATGCCTCCTGAGAGAAAGAAGCATTTAATAGAAATTGCCAACCAGTATGATATTCTCGTCCTCGAGGACGATCCTTACAGCTACTTTGTCTTCGATGACACCGTAGATATAAGGCCGGTTAAAACATGGGACACAGAGGATAGAGTCATCTACATGAGCACTATAAGCAAGATATTAGCACCGGGACTCAGAATAGGGTGGATAGCCGCGCCGAAAATGCTCACCCGCAAATTAGAGCTAGTAAAACAATATATGGATCTCCATACCCCGACGCTCAATCAATACATAGTTGCCGAGGCCATCCGCTCAGGATTTATAATGGAGCATGCAAACAAGATCGCCCCCTTATATAAGGAAAAAAGAGATGCCATGCTTAAAGCCATAAAAGAATACTTCCCCGAGAACGTATGGTATACAGAGCCTGTTGGCGGCTTCTTCGTGTTCGTATATGTCAACAAGCCAGGGTTTGACACTAAGAAACTAATGAAAGTCGCTCTAGACAAGTACAAGGTAGCATATGTCCCTGGCAAAAGCTTCCACACCGACGGCTCAGGAGCAAACAGTATGAGACTCAGCTTCAGCTTCCCACCACCAGAAGTCATCGAAGAGGGCATTAGAAGACTTGCGGAGATGATTAAGAACGAGTAAACGACACGATAACACCGAGCTTCGGCGGAGGCATTAATCCCAGTACATCTACAATATTGCTTAGCTCTATAAAGCCTAGTAGCCTCCCAATTTTTTCGATAACATCTCTCTTATACTCGATCCTGGAAGGCATAGGCATAATGACATCTACTCTCCTGATAGAGGGCGTCAATATAATAGAAGTCATTCTAATTAAAGGAGAAACGACAAGCTTCGAAGCACTCCGCATTAGCAGGTTTTTGAGTACCCAGGGAGCATGCGAGGTATACACAATCGATGAATATCCTTCTTTTAAATTTTCAAACGATTGGATAGGGAGAAGACCAACAGATCTAGCATACCTCAGAGACTCTCTCCTAACACATATAATCTCAGGACTGCCATTATCTGAAAGAACATGTAGAGCAGTCATTAGGCCTGAAACACCGCAACCAATAATCACTGGGTTAGGTCCAGCCTCCAATGCTAGTCTATATGATAGTGAAGCAATACATGATAAGGCAGATAATGGTTTAGGTACAGTATTCGTTATACCTATAATGTGCTCTTCAGGAACAACAACATATGTGGACAAAAGCCCATCGAGTTCAACAGACAATAGACCCTTCTCTGATACTGGTGAGACAAATGCAACCTTACCGCTAAGCCCTTCATCGGCTGATGGTGCCTCCAGAACCCTTACAACACCTGTTGAGCCAAGAACAACCGGTTTATCAATAGGATATATACCATTGATAACAGCGTTTTCAATACCATCAATAAATACGTGGAGGGGTTTACCAATGACATATCCCCTAGGAACAACTTGTGCCGGAGACTCCAAAGTTTTAACTACTCCATCATATACTATCTTCTCTACTCTCAAATACCAGCCACCCAGAATACTATTAGGGTGACAAGGAAATTAAGTAGGTTGTACTGGTGATTACATTGGATGACGAGTACGGAATAGTTCATTGGATCAGCAAGGAGGCCAGATATAAGATAATCGAGCTACTCCTAACAACACGAAGTGTCAGACAATTAGCGAACGAGCTCGGCGTATCAGCAACAGCTGTGAAAAAATATATCGAGCGAAAAACCCATCCAAGTGATGCAACAATGATAAAACTGCTAACAATACTTGCTCCGTACGAGCAAGACAAGGTATATGAGCTGATAGTAAATGATTTATTTGATGCACTCGCAAGGCTAATAGAACTAATAGGGGACAATGAGCGCCTCCTTGATATGGTCAGGGAAAAATTAAAAGAGGTTGAACTATTCGTTGAGCAAAGATAAACCGTTTTTCGCGACAGGCGAGATAGTTCAAGACTACTCATTGCTCAAAAAATATTGGGAACTGCTCAGGAAGAAAGGAAAAGACATTGAAGCCGCTCTTTTATCCAGAGAGGACTTTGATTATGTCAAGAAATTAATTGGGCAAAGACGGATCAAGCTGGACGAGATCTATGATGTCCTCATAAATTATTTCATCGATAGAATCGATCCCGAGATAGCGCTCAATACATACAGGGAAACTTATGGTGTAGAAACAGATCCCGAGACAGCTAGGCGAAAAATAGCTGAGATAATGGCTGGGTGGCTTATTGAGGCCTCAAGCTATCTTGGTGATATCAAGATAAACATTTCGTGGAAGAATAAGTAGGGGATGCTGAATCATATCGAGGATCTCGAGCGGATCGTCCATGATAATATCACACCAATTACCAAAATCATCACAAATTATTACCCTTTCCTCGCAAATATTTAGAAGATCCCTTAA